>Ga0302267_10004826_pt1 | contig 14595 bp, 15 predicted proteins | sample III_Bog_E1_3_FD_194555 | JGI IMG/M metagenome (GOLD analysis project Ga0302267, IMG submission 194555) | Peat permafrost microbial communities from Stordalen Mire near Abisko, Sweden - III_Bog_E1_3 | ecosystem: Environmental > Terrestrial > Soil > Wetlands > Peat | place: Sweden: Abisko... | reverse complement strand
GCGGATGCCGTCGTACTTCTCCTCGATCCACACCGGATCACCCAGCCGCTCCACGATCGTCTCCGCCGTCGGCTCGGGACTGGCCAGCATGAAGTGAATCGGCTGAAACGGCCGCAGCGCGATTTTCTCCAGCGTGCCTTCACGCGCCGCAATGGCAGTCGCGCCCAAGTCGCCGCTCAGCATGTTCGCTTCGCGGATCGATTCACTCGGTCGCGCAAATGCCGTCGCGATCGCTTCCTCCACGAGGCCTTCCTTCAGCCCGATGCGCAGGTCGCCCGTGATGATCTTGATGAGATACTTCGCCGCCAACGGATCGAGCCGCTTCAGCCGGTCCTGCAACAACGCCTTCTTGTCCAGCGGCCCGCGCCGCGTCGCCAGTTCGTCGAAAAAGCGCGGTAGTTCCGACACCGCCCAGGGCTCCGGCTTCGTCTTGCCCATCAGGACCGCCTCCGTCGTGTCGCCGCTGTCGGAGTAACGCCGGTACGTCGCGCGATAATCCGCTTCGCTCACGCCCGAGACCGCCAGCAGAGCGCCCTTGATGATCGCCCAGCCGCAGTTCAGCGCCCGCGACTCGCTCGCCGGAAACGGCCGGCCTGTGAACGCCACCGCCGCAGCCGGCAGTTCGTCGCCTTTGAGCGTAAGGAAATAGTTCTTCAGAAAATCGACCTTCTCCAGCTTCCCCATCGTTGCGCGAATCTTCTCGCCCACGTTCGCGAACGCGAACAAGTCGTTCGGTTGCGTCGCAGTGGGTGGCGCTTTCTCCGCCACGCGGCTCGGCTTGTTCTTCAACGGCCCGCGATTCAATTCCGCCAGCGAAATCTCCAACTGATTATCCTGCCCCAGCGCCCAAGCCTCCACGCCCCGCTCGCGCAAGGTTCGCGCAAACTCCTCCGTGAACCCATGCACGGTGAACACCCGCTTCGGCTGCACCAGCTCCACGAACCGCAGCAAGTCCGCGAAGTCCGCGTGATCGCTCAGCGGAAATGCCGCGTCGCACTGGTAACGAAAGACCGCGCCCGGGTCCATCGCCCAGCCGGTGATCGCCGCCGTGCGCCGCGGCTTGATCTTGCGCAGCCACGCCGAGTTGTTCGACTGCGGCGGGCACACCACCACGTGACCCGCCGACTCCGTCAGCGTGAACGCGCGATAGTCCGGAAATTCGTGCCCGAGCTCCTCGTAGATACGCGTCATCTTCAGAGTCTGCGGATGCAGCATCACTGGCAACTCCGCCGCCGCGAGCGAACTCAGCAACTCCTGCGATTTGCCCAGCGAATAGCCGAAGATCACCGGCACCTCGCCGTCCTCGATCGCCTGCCGGCAAAAGCCGATGAGGTTCGCGAGCACTTCCTCCGTCGGCGGGAAAACGTAGCGCGGCAGGCCGAACGTCGTTTCCATCACCACCACGTCCGCGCGCGGCGGCTCGCACTTCTCCGCCGAGTGCCCCGGGCGCAGCTTGAAGTCGCCCGTGTAGAGGAACGACTCGCGCTCGCGCTCGAGCCGCATCATCGCCGAGCCGAAGATGTGGCCCGCCGGGTGCAGGCTCAGCTCCGTGTCCGGCCGCAGCGCGTAGGGCTCGCCGAAGGGCAGCACGATTTCCTCGCGCTCGCCCGGCAACCGCGCCGCCATCAGCCGCCGTGTTCCCGCCGACGTGATAATCCGCCGGTGCGCGGCCAGGTGGTCGAAGTGAGCGTGCGACACGAACGAAAAATCCGCCGGCTTGCGCGCGTCGCACCACAAATCCACCTGCGGCAGGAAAATGCTCCCGCCGCGCATCTCGACTTGCCAAGACATTCTCCACTGTACCGCGATTGCCGGGCGCGACAAATGCGCTCCTCATCGTGTAGACTCGCACCTTTATGTCCCCAAACTCCGGCGTCATCTTCGACATGGACGGCCTCATGGTCGACACTGAGCGCATCGCGCGAATCGCGTGGCAGGAAGCCTCGCGCGCCGCCGGCTACGAGATGCCCGACACCGTTTTCTCGCTCATGATCGGCCGCACCAAGCGCGACTCGGGCGACCTCGTGCGCCGGCACCTCGGCCCCGGCTTCGACTTCGAGCGCGTCCACGCCGCCACCGGCATCCTCTTCGAGAAAATCATCGAGCGCGACTGCTTGCCGCTCAAGCCCGGCATCCGCGAACTGCTCGATCACCTGCGCACCGGGAATATCCCGCTCGCCGTCGCCACCTCCACGCGCAATCCCGTTGCCACGCAGCGGCTCGAATCGGTCGGCCTGCTCAAGTACTTCACCGTCGTTGTCACCGGCGACCAGGTCACGCGCGGCAAACCCGAGCCCGACATTTTCCTTGAGGCCGTGCGTCGTCTCGGCATCGATGCCCGCACCAGCTACGCGCTCGAGGATTCCTTCGCCGGCGTCCGCTCCGCCCATGGCGCCGGCCTGCGCGTCATCATGGTGCCCGACCTCCTTCAGCCCACGCCTGAGATTGCCACACTCACGCACGCCATTGCGAAATCGCTGCACGACGTGCCGCAGCTCTTGCAGTAAGGCTACTCTTCGTCTTCGCCCGAGCGCCCGCTGCGCTCGCCCTTGCAGATGCCGCGCTTTGAGGTGCGCACGAACGCGACGAGGTGCGCGATCTCCGGCTGCCGGAACTTTTTCTCAATCTCCGCCAGTGCTTGCGTCACGTTGAGGTTGCTGCGGTAAAGCATGTCGAACGCCGCCTGGATCGCGCGGCGCAAATCGTGCGAATAGCCCGCGCGCCGCAGCCCGATGCGGTTGATGGTCGATACCACGTTCAGGTCCGTGGCCATGAAGTACGGCGGCACGTCCTTGCTCAGGCGCGTGCCGCCGCGCGTGATCGACAGGCGCCCGATGCGGCAGTGCTGATGCACGATCGTCGCGCCGCCGAGAAATACGCCGTCCTCAACCCGCACGTGCCCGCCCAGCAGCGAATTGTTGGCCATGATCGTCTTGTTGCCCACATTCACGTCGTGGCCGAGATGCACGCCGCCCATGATGAAGTTGTCGTTGCCGATCGACGTCGCCGTGTCCTCGATCGTCGCGCGATGAATCGTCGCGTATTCGCGGATCTTGTTCCCGGAGCCGATCTCCACCCAAGTCCGCGCGCCCTTGTACCCGAGGTCCTGCGGTTCGCCGCCCAGCACCACGCCGTAGCCGATCTGGTTGCGCGGGCCCATCAGCGTTCCGCGCCCGACAATCGCGTGCGCGCGAATTTCACAGTAGTCGCCGATCACGCAGCCCGCCTCCACGATTGCGTACGGCCCGACTTTCACCTCGACGCCGAGGTTCGTCTTCGCATCGACAATGGCCGTGGGATGAATCTGCGTGGACATTACGTTTAGAGTGAGGGAAAAGGGTGAAGGGTGAAAGTCAGAACGCTATTTCCACTCTACAGCAACCCCTCGTTCTTAAAGCTGAAGTACGCGCAGCCGTTCTTGTCCGGCGCGCCGAGGATCACATGATCCAGCAGCTCGATCTGGAGCACCACGCCCGCGTCCTTCATATTGCGCGTCACGCGCAGGTCCGCGTCCGACGGCTTGGTGATGCCCGACGGGTGATTGTGCACAAGGATGACCGCATGTGCGCCACGCGCGACCGCGCCGCGAAAAGCCTCGCGCGGATGAAACAGGCTCTCGTTCAGCGTCCCTCGTGAAATCTCATCGACCGCCAAAACCATGTGCTTCGTGTTGACCGAAATGACGCGCACGCTTTCGTAATCGAGCAGCCGCATCTCCTCGCCCAGTAGCCGCGCGATGTCGTCCGCGGTCTCGATTGCGCGCGACTCGGCCTCGCTCCGCGCCATCCGCGCCGCGAGCGCAAAGGCCGCCTTCAACTCAATCGCCTTCGCCTCGCCCACGCCCTTGATTTTCATCAGCTCGCCGATCGGCGCGCGGCTCAATGCCTCCAGCGAGCCGAAATGCGCGAGCAAAAATTCCGCGAGGTCCAGCACAGGCCGCTCGCTCGTCCCCGTGCGCAAAAGAATCGCGATAAGCTCCGAGGTCTTCAGCGCATTCGCGCCTTGGTTGAGCAAACGCTCGCGCGGCCGCTCCGCCGGAGCCAGTTCGCGCATGGTCGAGGCCATGCCTCCTATCTGTAGCGGCGGTCCATGACCGTCGCTAGTTTTTTCGAGACGCCAATATCCGCCTCTTCTTGGCCAAGGAACGGTAAGCGGATTGTCCTGGCGAACGTAGGTTGAATTAGAAAGGAGATAACTAATGAAGAAAATCCTTCCCCTGCTCGCCGGACTCGGCGGTTTGGCGCTAGTGGCCTATGCGGCGGATCCGGGCGCAGCCGCGCCTACGAACGCCCCTGCCTCCCATGAGACAACAACCGCGACAAGCCTGACGGACACCGGAAAAACGCCCGCGGCCTGCCCCATGATGACGCCCCAGACCGCGACGTGTCCCATGATGGCCCGGCCAGGCTGCCCGATGCGGTAACCCGGCGCGCAAGCCAGTGGCTCGCCTTTGCTCCGAAAGGCGGGCCACTTTGCGTGTCTCCGCTCAGCTCACTTCGTGGTGCGAAATTGCTTCGGGGTTCTCCTCGACCACGTACGGCTTGATCTTGCCCTGCAACTGCGGCGGCACGTGCGCGGTCAGCGCGATGGTACCGTCCTCGCGGTAGCTGACGTCGAGCACGCGCCCGACGCGATGCATCTCCGCCACCAGCGCGGTCATGTGATTCGGGAGCACCAGCTTCACGCGCTGCCGCCACGATTTCACCTGGTGCTCGATCTCCTCGAACAGATCGTCCATCCCTTCGCCCGTCGCGGCGGAAATCGCCACGCTGTGCGGATGCTTGTGCAGCGCAAGCTCGATCAGCGCCGGGTTCACCACGCGGTCGATTTTGTTGAAGACCACGATCATCTGCTTGCCCCACGCGCCGAGTTCCTCGAGCACCACCTGCACGGCCTCCATCTGCTGCTCGTACAACGGATGGCTCAAGTCAACGACATGAAGCAGCAAATCGGCCTCGGCAACCTCTTCCAGCGTCGCCTTGAAGGATTCCACGAGATGATGCGGCAACTGCTTCAAAAATCCCACCGTGTCGGTCAGCAGCAACTTCTGTTTATTCGGCAAAACAAACTGGCGCGTCGTCGGGTCCAGCGTGGCGAAGAGCTGGTCCGCCGCGTAAACGTCCGACTTCGTCATGCGATTGAGCAGCGTCGATTTGCCCGCGTTCGTGTAGCCGACGAGCGAGACAATCGGCCAGTGCTGGCGCAATCGGCCCGCGCGTTGCGTGTCGCGCTGCTGGCGCACTTCCTTGAGCTCGCGCGCGAGCCGTGCGATTTTTTCCGTCACGCGACGGCGGTCGACCTCGAGCTGCGTTTCACCGGGACCCCGCGTGCCGATGCCGCCGCTTTGCCGCGACAAGTGCGTCCACATGCCGGTCAGGCGCGGCAGCAAATACTGCAACTGCGCGAGCTCGATCTGCAGCTTGCCGTCCTTCGACTTCGCGCGCTGCGCGAAGATGTCGAGGATGAGCTGCGTGCGGTCGAGAATCTTGCGGTTGAAAATTTTCTCCAAGTTGCGGCTCTGCGCCGGCGTCAGCTCGTTGTTGAAAATCACCGTGCCGACGTTCTCCTTGGCGCACAGCTTCGCGAGCTCGTCGGCCTTGCCCTGGCCGATGTAGGTCGCGGCCACCGGCGCGGGCCGGCGCTGGATCGCGGTATCGACTACTTCGCCGCCAGCGCTCTTCACGAGCTCGCCGAGTTCCTGCAACGATTCCGCGTGGTCCCACTTGTTGTTGTCCGGCGTCTCAAGGCCGATTAGAAGCGCACGCTCGTTGCCGGGCGGGGGAGAGGTCAGGTGGGTCGCTTTCAAGATAAATCGGGCAGGCGCGCCGCGCGCAATGCGGCGGAAAAGGACGGATGGCCCGTAAGCATTACTGAGGTCAGTTTATTCTCCCGGGCGAACCAAGTCAACTGACGCTTGGCGTACTGCCGCGTCGCCACGAGAATGTTACTTTTTAGCGCCCCCTCGTTCCCAAACTCCATTTGGGAACGCACTTGTCCGCGCAACTCCGTTGCCTCAGCTATTTCCCGATAACCTATTCCGGGAAAAGCCTTAACCTTTCCCACACCATGCTGCGCGATCAACCCGCGCACTTCGTTTTCCCACCCCTGCGCAAACATTTCCTCCACGCGCTTCTCGATCCGCGCGTGCAGCTCCTCCTTCTCCCGCTGCAACCAAAGTGCCGTGAAATCACGCACCAAAGGCTCGGGCGTTTCATCCTGCCACTCACGCAGCGACTTCCCCGTCGCCTCCATCACCTCGATCGCGCGCGCCAACCGCCGTGGATTTTTCGCATCGATCTGCGCCAGCATCGGCGCGTCCATTTTTTCCAGCCGCGCCCGCAATTCTTCTGTCGAAAGGGCCGCCAATTCCGCGCGCAATTCCTCCGATCCCTGCGGCGCCTCGCAAAGCCCATTTGTCAGCGCACGAAAATAAAGCCCCGTTCCGCCGACCACGATCACCCGCCGGCCAGCCTCACGCTGCGTCCGCAAAAACGCGCCCGCATGCGCCAGATATTGCGCGACATCGAACCGCTCGCCCAGGTCCACAAGATCCAGCCCGCCATGCGGAAACTCCGCCCGCTCCGCCGCCGTCGGCTTGCTCGTCCCAATATCCGCCCCGCGATAAACCTGCATCGCATCCAGGCAAAGAATCGCGGCATTGCCCCAAGAGCGCGCCAGCTCCATCGCCGCCGCGCTTTTTCCCACTCCGGTGGCCCCGAGGAGATAGAGCGGTTGTGTCGATGGAGCGCGGGTCATGGAGATCGCAGTATCATACCACGATCTCCACACTCACAAGATCATCTGTCTGCAGGCCGAGGGCCGTGGCCGCGCCGGGTGAAAGATCGGCAAGACGGTTCGTGTCCGGCGTCGGCTGGCCGTCGATGATGGTGCCGTCGCCCGGACCGTAATCGACGGGACGCGCATAGATGTAGTGGTCGTTCGCTGGATTCGTGAGCTTCACGACCGCGGAGCGCAAAAAAATTACCGGGAAGCGCGCGTAGTTCCAACGCATGGCGAGGTAATACGCGCGCGGGTTGAGCCGCCGCGCGAGGCCGGTCGTGCCGGGCGGCTGCTGCGGCAAAAAGAGGTGCGCGAACCACCACACGGCGAGATCGCTCGGCCCGATGAGCGCAAGCCCCTCGTGCGGTCCCACGCCGTCGTCGGCGGGACCGCCGAAGGTACTCATCCGCCCGTTGCCGAGCGCGATGATTTCACTCACTGCTGCGCGACGCTCACGTACGAAGCGGTGGCGTCCTCGATGCCGCCCGCGATCGCGTTGAGCAGATCGGCTGCGGTCTTCGTGTCGCCGGTGTCGAGCTTCGGATAGTACGCCGCGTAGAGCGCCCCGATGGCGGCGGCGAATTGCGCGTAGTTCGCGTCCGTCTGGGAGCCGCCGAAGGCCAGGATGTTCGAGGAGAATTGCGCCGGCGCGGGGAACGTCCCGCCCGTGAGCGAATAGACTGCGTTCGCGGCGGAGTACATCTCGTTGGCCAGCCGCGTGCGCGTGCTGCTTTGCGTAACGGCGAAGTCGAGCACCGCACCCGTGGCCACCGCCGAGCCTGTGCGCACCAGCGGCAATGCCGATTCAATCGCCACGGAGCCGGAGGCCGTCGACGCAGCAGGCGTGGTCGTTGCGGTCGGCGCGCTCGCGCAGGCCGTGAGACTGAGAATAACGCCGCTCAGCGCGGCACGAGTAAGAAAAGAGATTGTGTTCATATTTATTTTTTAGAAAGCGATGGGTGTTCGTGTGATGTCGTCCTATAGGTCCCATCAGTCCCATAGGTCTTATCCGTCCCATTTTCGGGAACGGCATTACTGCCTGCAAATTATCCGGCGATAATCCCGGATCATCCGATCCGCGCCGTGGTGCGATTCCTCGCGGCGCCGGTCGTGCCCCGCGACGATCTGCCGCACGGCGCCGAGGATTTCCGGGTAGGCCTCGCGAAAGGCACAGCGCCGCGTGCGCAGCACCGTCTCCGCGAGGTCCTTTTCCTCCTCGTGCGTCATCGCCCGGTCTCCGCAGCGACGAACTGCCTCCACGTTATTTTCGTAGAGTTAGTGCCGCCCGTGAAAATCCGGAACGTCGCACCCTTCCCGGTCGCGGGATTGATCAGATATACCAGCCGCGTTTGGCGATGCGTGATTGTGCGGCCCAGCGAGTTCACTTTGCCGCGGATCGAACCAATGCCTACATCGCCTGTCCGTACGTTGATGATCGTCCAGCAGTCCGCCGCACGAGCCGGGCTTGCGAGCACGGCCAGCAGCAACGCGAAAAGCACGCGGCGCATCAGTATCCCTCCAGCACGACCGTGCGCGGCAACGCCAGCGTGCCCGTCACGGTCACCGCCGTCGTCGAAACCGAAGTCACGGCCGGATCGCTGTTCACCACGGCGGGTGCGTTGCCGAATGCGGCCGGAAAGCTGTAGCTCGCCGTCCCGCTCAATGTCGAGCCGAGCTCGATCACCACCTTCTTGTAACTCGTGCCCTGAAACGGCTCGCTGAACACCGCACTGCCCGCCGAGGAGCCGTTGACGGTGGTCTGTGTCGCGGTGGAATTGATCGGTCCGCTGACCGCGATCGTCCCGGTCTCGCTGATGGTGCCCGCGTTCGTTATTCCCTGGCACAAGCTGATCGCGCCGCTGCTGTTGATGTTGAAGATGGGGCTGCTGCCGTTGTCGCCATGGATCAGGTTGTTGGTGCCGCCGCGCGTGCCCAGGATAAGGTCGCTGCCTGAGCTGGTTTCGCCCGTGGGCGAGTTAATGCTGATGCCACCCGTGCCGATGTTGATGCCGCCGTCTTTGAGAATCTGCATCTCGGTCGAGCTACCGTTGTCCACGGTCAGCGGCACCGCCGAACTGGAGCCCCGGGTGCCGATGGTCAATACCTGGGCGGTGGCTGAGGGTACTGTCGGCGAATTGATCGAGATCGCGTTATTGATGATGTAGCCATTAGCGTTAACCATCATCGTTGTGCTGGTGCCGTTATCGACCGTGATCGGCGTGCCGGTGCCAGCGCGCGTTCCCCCCGTGAGGATTTGTCCACTGGTCGAGGGCGTCGTGGGCGAATTGATCACGAGCGCCGAACTGGAGAGATAGGCATTGCCGTCGCTGGCAATGGGAAGGGCCGGTGCGGTGAGACTGGTAAACGTGTTGCCCTGGTGCGTCAGCGCCCGGAAAATCTGCGCGGCGTAGACAAGCTGCCCGTTCGGATTCGGGTGAATGACGTCGCCCTGGAAATAATTCGTGTCGTACGGATTCCCGAGCTGCGCCGCGACATCCGCCACGAAATCCCACGTCGCCGTGCCGCTGGCCACGTAGGGCGGACCGGCCGCGCGAAGCTGGTCGTTGTACGCCTCGCGTTGCGCCGTGGGATAAGCCGCCGCGCCCTGCGGCGTGATCGACGTCTGGATGACCTGGCACCCCAGCGCGTGCAGCGAACCGTAGATCGACTGCATCGAGGTGAGAAAATTCGCCGCCGTCGTGCTGTTGATCCCCCGGTCATCGTTCGCGCCGTAGGCCGGAATGGCGAACTTCGCGCCCGAGTACACGGAAAGAATCGTCGCGAACGAGCCGCTCCCCGAAGTCACCGTGCCGTTCGACCACTTCGTGTAACTGCCGCTCCCGCCCGCCATGAACGCGAGGCCCGAGGCCGACGTCGACGAGCTCGGCCCCGCGGTCGTTCCCACCACGGCGAAGCTGTAGATGTCCATGTTCGGAACCAGTTTCGAGAGATAATATTCCCAGCACGTCGTGGTCGAGACCGTGTAGGCCGCAGCGATTGAGTCGCCAAAAACCAGCAGCACCGAACTCGAGGGCACCGTATAGATTTGCGTGTCGCCCGAGGAATTTCGCGCGAGGGAAACCGTGCCCGTGTTCAAGGTGAGTGGCACCGTGAACGCGTAGCTCGTTCCACCGCCACCGTACTGCGGGATGTTCAGCGTGTTGCTCGAGAACGTCGCCGCGCCGCTCGTGCCGCTCGTCGTCAGCGTAATCGGCGCCTGGATCGAAGGCCCCGTCAGCGTGCCGCTAAGCGTGAGATTCGCCGCCGAGATCGTCGCGATGTTCGTCAGGTTATGCCCGCCCGCGTTGAGGTCGGACTGCATCGGGCCCTGCGGCGTGAAATTTTCAACCGGCACCGAGCCCGCGCCGCACAAAAGCACAGCGGACCCCAGAGCCAGGGTGAAAATTCCGGCCACTGTCACGCCCGGTCGTTTCATCTGGGAAAAAAGTTTCATGAATCGTTTGAAGTTGGTTTGAAAAATCTGTCTCGTGAGCACTCAAGCCCACTCATCCGCCACGGAAATCGCACCGGAAAACGTCCGCGTCTCGCCCGCGGCCAGCCCGGCGCAATTCACCGTGATCACACTTCCGAAAAAGGAGAACGTCCCCAACGGCGTCGCGCTCGACGGGCTGTACGTGTCGCACGCGAACCCAATCGCCAGCGTGCCGCCGCCCGAGAGCGTCACCGAGTTCGACACCGAACACGACACGCTCATCGCCGGCCACCACAGCCCGTCGTACTTCACCACCGGGTCCGGCGCGAAAATCTCCGGATAGAATAAGTTCACCTGCAAGTTGAACACCGCCGCCGAATTCGTCCCGCTGCCGCCCGTGCCGCTCGCCGTGATCGTCCCCGAACCGGGAACGACCTGCCGCAACCCGACGCCGGTCACGAGATCGCCCGGGCCCACCGGCGCAAAGCCGTCGACCTCGTAGTACGAATTCGTTCCCACCATCGCGTCGCGCGGCGGCACATTCTGGTTCACGGTCAGCGCCTGCGTGACGCCGCTGCGCGTGCCGCTGCCCGTGGCCACGAGCAGGAAATCCTTTGCGCGCCAATAAAGCTGCAGCACTTGCTCCAGCGGCATCCCCACCGGGTAAACCGTCTGCGGCCCGACGCTCGACGCGAACGTCGCGTCTTTCTCGGGCACCGCGAACGAAAACCAGGATTCGCTTTTAAAAGTCAGTCTCATCACACGGAAGGGGCGTGGTGCGGAAACGGAAACACCGCCGCCAGCCCGTTGAAAACCACGTTTTGCAGCAGCACATCCGCCGTCACGCACTGGATGATCTTGCCGCTCACCGGCGCGTCCGGAGGACCGCCATTGATCACCGTGCCGTCCAGCGCCGAATCAGCCGCGGCGATATAACCGATCAACAGGAACGCCGTCGTCAATTCCTGCTCCGGATAATCGCCGGCGTAAACAAACGGAGCTGGAAAGCCCGTCCAGCCGCCCATGCCCGAGCCGATCAACGCTCCCGTCACCGACCCGCTCTCCGGGTCAAAATCGACCTCCAGCCAGATCTGCGTGCCCACCGGCGCCGCCATCACCGTGGCGAGGCCCGTGATCGAAACGAGATCGTTCGGCGTCAAACTTTGCTGCAGGAATGAATTCGCATTCACCTGCACCTGCAACCCGGTCGCGTTCGAGGCATCGAGCAACTGGAACGGCTTGTTCAGCGACGGCGCGCCGCCCGCCGACGGCCGGAAAATCGAATCGCTCTTCGGCGTATGCTCGCCGCCCTGCACCTTCGCCGCGTTCCCGCTGCCGGAGCCGCTCGTGCGCTCGCTCAGCCGGAACGACACCCGCCGCTCGCGGTTCGCGCGCAGCCACGCCGTGATTTGCGTCTGCCCCAAGTGCTTCGCTGGTCCAACCACGATCTTCGTCTGTCCGAGATCGAGGTTCTCCTCCACGCGCTGCACCTGCGCCTGCATCCCCGCCCAATCCGCGCGCCCGCCGGTGATATTCAGCAACTGCCCGGGCACCGCCGCGCCGGAGCACTCCTGCTCCGTCAACTCCAGCACGCCATCGTACTGCAGCACACTCGTCGCCGCATAAATCGCCGCCGCCATCCCCTCCGGCACCGGCTCCGCCTCGGTTTCCGACGTCAGCCGCGAATACGTCCCCGTCTCCGCGTTCGTGCCCATCACGCGCGTGTAGACAACGCGCTGATTGTTCGCGTCGAACACCTCGCCCGACTCATCCGTCGCCGTGCCGGAAAACTCAATCGTCGCCTTCACCATCAGCGGCGCCGCGTTCAAGTTCATCCACGCCGACACCGACCCGTGCAGCAACTCGTTCGGCACCTCATCCACCGTCAGGTCCGGAAACGCGGCCGGATTATCAATCGCCACCGACTGCGTCCCCGAGACGATGCTCAAGTCGCCCGCATCAAAATCATTCAGCCACGCAAATTTCGTCTGCCACCAGGTAATCGCGCTCGAATCCTCGCTCGTCGGGATCGGCGTCGTCACCACCGGCTGGTGATGATACGTCGCCCGCGCGCCCGACAAATCGAACGTCATCACCAGCGCGCCGAACTCATCGCCCGTCGCCGTCGGCGGCGCCGACTGCACGATCAGCGACGTGAACGTGTCCCCGTCGATGTCATTCGTCTGCTCGAATTTCAGCACCACCGCCGGCACCTGCAGGTCATGCCGCGGCGTCAGTTCCAACGCCGAAACCGGAGCGCCATAAGCCGGCAACGAAATCACCGGAGCATCCGCGCGCAAACGAATCGACAGCGTCGGATAAGGCGTCGTCGTGTAATCGAAAGCCGCCATCGCGTCCGGCGTCCAGCGCAGGAAATTGCGGATCACCTCCGCGCACGAGCGATCCAGCGCCTCCGCATACGGCACGGTCACGTTCGGCGTGATCGTCCCCACCGTGATCGGCACGCCCCGCGCCGTCGCATATGCCAGCACCTCCGCGATCGCCGCGCCCGTGGCGAACTTCGTCCCATCCGGCGCCTGGCTCAGCACCAGCCGGCTCTTGTTCGTCGGCGTCAGCGTCACATCCGTGCCGTCGGTCACCTGCCACGTTTGCTGAAAAACCAGACTCTCCAGGTACCACCACGGCCCCGCCACGCGATAAAGCTGCTCCTCCAGTTTCCCGCTCGCGCGGCCCGGCACCTGCACCACGCGCCCGTAAAACCACGGCACGCCCTCGCGCAAAAGCCGGATCGTCGAGCCGTACGCAAACACCGGGTCCGCATCGCTCGGCACATTCTCCGCGCGAAACGTCACAAGGTCCGGCATCTGGTTCACCCGTTCACGCGTGACCGCACCAAGGCCCCAGTCCGCCACGGACTTCTCCGTTCCGCCCGCGTCAATAATCGTCCAGTTGCTCATGGATGATCACCCCGTTGGAGGGACGGGCTCCTGCCCGTCCGTTCAGCCTCAGTGGTAGCCGTCGACCTCCGGGCGACGGGCTCGGTTGCGCTCGCACCCCCCGTTGATGTCCGGACGTCAACTCGCCCCGCGCCCGGAGGTCGCGGGCTACCCATTCTTCCGCGCCTCATACAATCACCACCCAATCCAGCGCATACGTCCCGGCATCCGTCGCCGCCGACAAATCCGCCGTGAACCCCGCCGCCGTGATCGAATCCCCGCGCACACACGCAAAAAGATTCAGCCCACCCGTCGCCTTGCGCACCGTCACCAGCACCTGCGAAGGCGCCGACGCGAGCCCCAGCCCCGTCACCGCGACCGAATCCGCCCCCGCCGCAATCGCCTGCGTGCCCGCGATCTTCTTCACATAGCCCGTGGCCGATCCGCCGCCAACGAAGAGGCCGCCAGCTGTCGCGCCATCGCCCACGAAAAGCTGTTTGTTATCTATCGTGAAAAGCAGTTCCCCGGCATCCGGGGTGATCGACGCGCGTTGCGCCTCAACCCCGCGCCGAATTTGTATTTTTTGAGACATAGTTGATTCCGTCGCGCGCAACGCGACGCTTGGTTAATGTTTTTGTCAGTGGTCATGGGACCGATGTGACAGATGAGACGGATGGGACTACTGAGGGTTCCGCATCTGCATTTCCTGAGTCCCATCCGTCCCATTTCGCGCTAGGCAAAAACCCCGCCATCCAGGTTCATCCCCGCCGGCACCAGCGCATCCGCCAAATTCCCCCCATCAATCGTCCCGCCCTGCGGATACGCATAGACCTCGCCGAACGCGCCCGCGTCCACCCCATTCGCCGCCAGCGGCGCCGAAGTCGTGATCAGCCCGCCGCGCAGAACAAACGTCGTGTCCGACCGCGTCCCGCGAAACGTGCACCGCGGCATCTCCTGCAGCACCGCGCTGAAGCTGCACGCGATCACATTCTCACCGCTCGCGCCGCAAACAATCAGCGCCGTGCCGCTCGACGGAAACGCGCCAAACGCCGTCAGCACATAAGCCGCCGCATCCGCCACGGAGGAATGCTGCCGCGTCACGGAAAACTGCAGCACATTCACCGCGTTCCCACGCGCCAGCGGCATCGCCGCCACCGCCCGCAGAAACTGCGCATCCTGCACCACCTGCTGCCCATTGATCAGCACATCATGCGCATCCGTCCACGACTGCAAGTCAGTCATGCCATCATTCGTCAGCCAGACGTTGTTAATTGAAACTCTCATAGAAAATTAAAGGTTATTTCCTTGGAGGGACGGGCTCCCGCCCGTCCGCGCTTTGTGATGACCGCTTACGGACGGGCAGGAGCCCGTCCCTCCAAAAATCGCGCCCGCCTTCAAGCACCGAGGCGCACAATTCCGGGTAGCCCGGACAACTTGTTGTCCGGGTGCCTTGGCCGAAACTTCGGTCAAGGCACAAGAAGCCAC
>Ga0302267_10004825_pt1 | contig 14596 bp, 15 predicted proteins | sample III_Bog_E1_3_FD_194555 | JGI IMG/M metagenome (GOLD analysis project Ga0302267, IMG submission 194555) | Peat permafrost microbial communities from Stordalen Mire near Abisko, Sweden - III_Bog_E1_3 | ecosystem: Environmental > Terrestrial > Soil > Wetlands > Peat | place: Sweden: Abisko... | reverse complement strand
CCGCCGGATCTGGATTTTTCTGGACGAACTCGACAGCCTCTACCAACTGCCCAGCCTGGCAAGCGCGCTTCAGGAAGGCCGGAAATACGGAATCTGCGTCGTCGCCGGAATCCAGGACATCCTGCAGGTCCTGGACGTGTACGGAAAAGAGCGTGGCGAGGCGATGGTCGGCCTGTTCAACACCAAGGGGATCTTCCGCGTCAACAGCAAACACTCGGCCGAGTACGCCAGCTTCCTGCTCGGAGAAGTTGAAGACGAACACACCGAGGAGTCGGCGCGATACGGCGCGACGGTAGGCTTCGAATCGATGAACCTGGGAACCAGACGGGAAGTCGAGAAGCTGGTGCTGCCCACGGACATCATGGATCTGCCGGATCTCCGCTGCTGGGTGAAACTGCCCGGCCCATACCCGATCGCCACCACAGACCTTCCGCATCCCACCAAGACCAACCGTCCGAGGAACCATCCCGCCTTCATCGAAGGCGATCTGTCCGACACCGTCGCCGCGCATCTTCGTGACGGGGCCGCCACGCCAGGCACCACCGATCCCGCCTCCGGGGCCGGCCCAAGCCCGGACGGCGCAACGCGGACACCAGTCGGGACGCCTGATGGAAGCGTCCGCCCGACCATCCAGGAGCCGGAACAGCAGCTCGTCTTCGACCCGGCGCAGGACGCGCTCCAACTGCATCCCCGGTAGGGGCCTCAAACGTCATGATGACACCGCAGGCCGTAAAGGGCGCGGCGCAGGCCGCGCACTACTTCGACAAAGACAACTACTACATGGGCGGGGCGGAGGGGCCGAGCGCCTGGTGGGGCGCCGGCGCCGAGGCTCTGGGCTTGTCGGGCGTCGTGGACCGACAGCAATTCGAGGACGCGCTAAACGGCAAACTGCCCGACGGCACGAAGCTCGGCACCGAGCGAGACGGCAAGTTCGAACACCGGCCTGGTTGGGACCTGACGTGGTCTGCCCCAAAGTCCGTGTCCTTGATGGCCCTCGTGGTCGGCGATACCCGACTGATCGAGGCGCATGACGGAGCCGTCCGAGCCGCTATGTCCCATGTCCAGGAGACGCTCGCGCATACGAGGGTCAGGACCAATGGTGAAGTGCAACTGGTCAAGACCGACAACCTCATCGCCGCGCTGTTCCACCACGACCTCAATCGCGATCAGGAACCGCAGCTTCACACGCATGCCGTCGTGCTCAACGCCACGCGGACCGAAGACGGCCAATGGCGAAGCCTCGAAACAAAACCGATTTACCAATCGATCAAAGAGAGCGGCGCCATCTACCGCAGCTTCCTCGCCGCGGAGGTCGCGCGGCTTGGCTACGGGATCACGCCCGGGAAGGACGCCACCTTCGAAATCAAAGGCGTCCCCCAGCAGGAAATCGACCGTTTCTCATCCCGCTCGGCCGAGATCGAGGCCCTGCTTGAAAAAAACGGACTAACCCGCGAAACGGCAACAACGAACCAAAAGGCGGCCGCCGCCCTCATCACGCGACGGGCCAAGGAGGCGGTCGATCGTCCAGCCCTGCTGCGGGACTGGATCCAGCGCCTCGGCACTGGACTGCCGCCGTTGCAAGATCTCCGGCGAGCCGCCGAGGGCGCGACCCAAGGGTCAAAATCGTTCGACCGAACGCACCTCGAGGCAACCGGCGCTGTCCTGAGGGCCGCGAACATGCTGGCGGAGCGGGAACAGGTGTTCTCCGATGACCGGCTGCACGCCGCCGCCCTTCGGTTTGCCATCGGCCAGGCCAACCCCGACGCAATCCGAACTGCGATCACCAGCCTCGTCGTGGAAAGGATGCTCGTGCCGCGAACGGCCGTCGAGCCGACGCGAGAAACACGAGCCGATACCGAGCTGGAAGGCTATACGACGCCCGACGCAATCAAGAACGAGACCAGGCTATTCTCGCTGCTGGACCAGGCAAAATCCTCGGTCAAGCCGGTCGTGTCCGCCTCGACCACGCAGGCCGCGGTGGCGGCGGCAGAGGCGCGTTCAGCGGAGCTAGGCCACCAGTGGAACGAGGATCAGCGCACCGCGGCGACAGGTATCCTCCGCTCGCGCGACTCAGTGACCTTGCTGCAAGGTTTCGCCGGAACGGCAAAGACCTCGACCGTCCTCGCCGCCGTCGCGGCTACCGCGCAGAGTGCCGGCTACAACGTGCATGCCCTGGCCCCGCAGGCATCTCCAGCGAAAGAATTGGGGAGCTCACTCGGCATGAAGGGTCAAACCGTCCACGAATTCCTCGGCGGACTCGCCCGGGAAGCCGACCAGCCCAAACCGATACTGCAACGGATTGCCAGCCTGTTCTCGAAGCCAAAGGAACTCTGGATCGTCGATGAAATGGGGCTCCTTGGGACCTCGAAAACGAACGAGCTCCTGACGGCAGCACAAGCGCACGGCGCACGCGTTGTGCTGACAGGCGACACGCTGCAGCTTGGGAGCGTGGAGGCCGGCAGGGCATTCGCACAAGCCCAGGACCGAGCGCTCGATACCTTCCGTCTGGACAAAATCGTGCGCCAGAAGACAGAGCCAGGACGGGCCGCTGTCAGATCCGCGATCAACCGGAAAGCGGCGGCGGTTCTCCACTACCTGGAACGGGATCAAGGACAAGTCATCGACCACAGAGACGCCCAGGAACGGGTCTCGATGATCGCCCAGATGTACACCCGCCTTACGCCCCAGGAGCGCGAGAACACCATCCTGATCGATCCCAGCCGCGAAGGAAACGAGGCCATCAAGGGCGAGGTCCGGACCCTCTTGCAGATGCAGGGCGAACTCACCGGCCCAAGGGCGCAGGGCACCCGGCTGCTCGACGCCGGACTGGCCAATGCCGAAAAGACCGTGGCGCACATGTACGACGTCGGCTACGTCCTGCGGCCTTCAGCCAAGATGGAAGGTATCGACGGCTCGCTCGCCAAAGACCAGTACGGGCTGGTGGTCGGCGTAGACGCAGCCAACGACCGGATCAGAATCCGGAAAGACGACGGCAAGGTCTTCACGATCGCGGCCCCCGACATCAAAGCCAATAGGCTTGACGTATTTGAGCCGCACCACGGCGAGCTTCAAAAAGGCGACCGGGTCAGGTGGAACCGGAACGACAAGCCCCGGGGCCTGGCGCGCGGAGACTTCGGCACCATCACCGACGTTCAAGGCGATACCGCCAGCTTCGCATTCGACAACGGCAACAAGCTGACGGCAGACGTCACCGAGCGCCAGAACCAGCACTATGATTACGGCTACGCCGTGACCGCCTACGGCGCCCAGGGCAGGACGAAAAACTGGATATTCCACGCGGAATCATGGCGCATCAACCTGGTCAACTGGCGGTCCTTCTACGTCGCGATCTCCCGCGGCGAGACCAGCGGCACGATCATCACCAACAACCGCGACGCCCTGATTGATGCCGTCGCAGCGCGCGCTGGGGAAAAGTCTGTCGCGATCGATACCCGCGATCTGGGACGCTCCGTTCGGCAGGCGGCCACGGCCGCCATCGGGCGCGAAGCCAGCGAGCACAGCCCGACGACTCATGCGCCCGGCAGCGAAAGCCACTCGACCGGTAAGGTGCCATCGGCAGCGACCAAGAACCCGGCGCCCGAGCAGCAGAGCCCGACTCCAACATCACCGACGCTGACGCGAGACACCGGGCCCCAGCTTGGGCACTAGCTAGCCGCTGCGCTTATCGGCCGGTCTCGGCCGAGCCCGCGAAATCGTCCGGACAGCGGGACAGCGCGGGCGGTCGGGACGACAAGTGGCCTGGCACGGAATCGTGCCCGCCGGCGACCCCTGCCGGGGGATCCACGCCGCCTGCCTGGATGGGTGGTGGGCGCGCCGCGCGCCGGAAGAGCAGTTCCGGCGCATCCGCGACGAAAGCCGGCGGCGGCGCGAAATTGCCAAAGATCACCACCTTCCGAAGCTCAAGCTGGCTCTCCTTCGCCGGCCGGCGCATGCCAATGTCAACGCCGAGCGCGGCCTGCAAAGCCTTCCGATGCCGCTTGAACGTTGTAGCCGAGAACACGGCTCGGCAGTCGCCACCTGTCGCCCAGAAGTAGTACGTCCTACGGAGGAATCGGCTAAGACCATCAACCTTATCGGTCTCGACCACAATATCCGCGGTTTCCATCTTACCGAAATACTTCCCCTCAATGGGCACGACGGGCCTCCGCCACGGCGATTTTCAGCTCGGGCAGGTCGGTCGCCCCGGCCACAACCGTCTCACCGACCACCAGCGCCGGCGTCCCCTGAATTCCAAGATCGCGGGCCAGGCTGACATTGGCGTCGAGTTGCACCGCGATCGCCGGGTCCTGCATATCGCGGGCAAGTCGCGGCCAATCCAACTTCAGCCGCTCCGCCACGCCGCGGACTGTCTCCTCGGTCGCATCGGGCGGCATCTGCATGATCGCCCCGCGGAACTGCTCATAGGCGCCCTGACGCTGAGCGGCCAGCAACGCCTTGGCGCTTAGCAGGCTCGCCGTCCCCAGGATCGGCATGTCCTTGTACACGAGCCGGACGCCAGCGTCCTGCGCCAAGAGCGACGCCATAATCGGGTCGAAGCGGCGGCAATACGGGCAACGCGTGTCGAAGAACTCGACGACGGTGACGTCACCCGCCGGATTACCGGCAGCGGGGTCCGTTGGACCCGCCAGCTTGTCCCGGTTGGCAGCGACCGCGCTGCGGCGTGCGGCGGCCTGGCGGTCGCCTTCCTCGGCCTGCAGCGCATCGACGGCCTCGCGCAGGATGGTCGTGTCATGCTTCAGCGCGTCGCGTACGATCTGTATGATCTCGGCGCGCTGCGCGGCGGAGAACTCGTCGGCGCGAGCCGCCGGCAGCACAAGCATCGTGGCAAGCCACGCAAGGCCGAGGCAGAAGCGCCATCCACGGGCCACGCCGCGATGCCGGCCATCACCCGCGGGATAATTCCATCGCCCCGAAATCATAGGTCCTCGTCTCCAACCAGAATGAAAGCCGAACGACATCTTGGACTCACAGCGCCCTCTGCGTCAGCCAAGCCGGCAACGCCCAGATCGTGGGGCAGCACGAAGTTCCGCCGCCAGATCATGGCAAGCTGCGGCTCGGTCTCGACGACCAATGTCCATCTCAGGCTCTCCCGCCAGGAAGGCGGGCGACGACAGCCGACGAACCCGCGGCGCCCCAGCCGTCATCCTCCAGCACCGATCGGTTCGTAGCCCTGGCGGAGTGCAAAAACGGGAGAGATTCCTGAACGAAATCCGCAGTGTACCGGCGCCGGGTGGCAACCCGATACAACGGCAACCCGACATACCGGAACAGCGCATTCACATCGTTATCGCGCTCGACACGCGTCGATTGGCGATGACTGCTATCATCCAGCTCTATTGCCGCAACGTAAGCAAGCGAAGAGTCACAGATGACGAAATCGACGCTCCTGGAAACCCGGCCCAGGTCAGCAGGCCTATACCATTTGTACTCCAGCAGATCGGCCACCCTCACCTGGGAAAACACCACGTAGCCCGCACGAGCGCATAAGCCGACGAGGACGAAGTAGAACTCCCGCTCGTTGTCAGTCAGGAAATGGGGCTTGAGAGCATATGGCCACGACCCAATCCGGAACACGTATCGCACGAGCAAGGAGAGCAACAAGAAGGCGATGCCAATCGCCAACGTAAAAAGAATAGGGCTACTCGATTGGAACATCTGAACCGCCCCGGCTTCCAGGGATCGAAACGCGTTTCCGGCGATTGGCCCGACCCCGTTCGGTTCGTATAACGGCCCGGTCGAGTAATTCACCATTGGCCCGCCTCGCCCCCTACCCACATGACCAATCACAGGCGCCATCGGCCCAGGCCGTAATCTGCGACCTTCAGGGCCTAGATGCTAACCCAGCACAACGCCCGACGCCAACGGCTTTCTGGCAGCGCATAGCCTCAGAAATTTCGTCAGGCGACAGGTTTTCGTGCCCTGGCAGGAAGGAACCACGCGTGGCGTCGTGGCGAAAAATAGCCGGCAACTCACGAGACTTTTCGAGTCAGAACGCCCGCCAGGAAAGAACGGCCACCGCCGGCGCGGGGTCCGTCTACGTCCGAGATCTGACAGGACGCGCGTCCTCCCGCAGAAGCCGAACCTCCATGCTGGCGCCCGAGAGATAGTCTCCGATTCAGACCGAACAAGCCCTGTTCCCTGCGAGTCTTCTCAGCTTGGAATGCGGAAACAAACGCCGCGGCGGCCTTTTTTCGTTGCACGAAGGCGAGACCCCGGCATCGGACGCTGCGTTACCCCGGACGACCAAACGGCCATTCGGCGCCAGGTAACCCGCCGCCCCGAAAGCAGATCCGGTCGGGGTAACGTTACGAGCGCCGCAAAAAAAACCGAATTGGGAGCGGTTTTTTCCGTAAACGGCTCGACATCGGCCTGGACAAGCAGTTAGGATTCCCAAGATACATAGAGCGATCATCTAGGGACTCCGCACGATGATGGACGATGAACGAACCCACCGGTCTCGCGAGGTCGCCGCCGGAGCGCACCACTCCGGGAAGCGCGGGCGGGTCGGTTGCCAACCGATCAGATTCAAGCCCCCTGACAAAAACGTAATGAACTCGCCTGTTTCGGAGCCGGCGACCGCTACCTGAAGCCGAACAAGCAACCGAACCCATCTGAAAGGCCTGGCATGACGAATCCCTTCACTCTCGCCGTCAAAAACAGGAGATTCGGCCCCGCCCCGCTGCGCTTCGAGGCATTACTGGCTCATCTGGACGGCCGCGATGCCCGCGCCCTTAACCTGAACCGCAAAGCCGACAAGATGGACCGCAATGACGCTGCCGCCGGTACGCGGCGCCGGGGTTCGGCGCAAGTGCGCCCGCGGCAAGCCGCACCCTTCCCCCGCGTCGGCTTCGCGGTTGCCGGCGGGGCTATCGACGGAAAACTCCAACGCTGCTGAACGGCCGAAGGACCCCCCCGAGATGAGCGAATGGCCGCGCGGTCCGCGAGCTCAGAAAATAGTCGCCGCGTTCGATTTTCTCCGCCACACACGGACACCTCCCCGTATAGCCGGGAAAATTCCGTTGGCTGATGAGTTTTTCATTACAATAGTCGCGCAAACTTTGCGCGGGTCACGGATCTGGCAAGAATAGCCCTTCAGTGGCTGGATTTCGGCCAGACAAGATTGCCGCGAAAGGCATGGGCGCAGCGGCGAGCCAGGCCGCCTGCCTCCGGCATCTCACCGCCTGCAACACGGCAAGCAGGCAAGACCCTATGCTGAGACGCCAGATCGAGATCCTGATGCGGCCTCGGCGGGCTGCGTGGCCACCAGACGGATCGCGGTTCGTCCAAGGATGTCATCCAGCCACCGCAACTGCCGGCCGGACAAGGAAAACAGGCATGATCTTCGCCGCCGAAGCGACAGATCCGCGACAAACGATCGATCGGCTTCGCGCTCGATCAAAGGCAACACCGCGTTGAGGTCCTGCAACACGGCATCCCACTGCCGGCCCGAGACAGCGCCCCTGTGCGCCACCGCGAGCAACCGCGATGCCGCCTCGGCTCGCAAGCCTGCTGATCGCAGAACCTGCGCTTCCTGCTCCTCGATCTTTCGGACCGCGCGCCGGCGGGCGAGTTCCTGCGCGCCGGCGGCTGCGGCCGAAGCACGTTCGTGCTCCCTGCTCGCAATAAGGTGCCAAAGCGAGTCCTCGTCCCGTGGATCGCCGATCTCCCAGCCGCCAGCGTCATAGATACTCGTCGGCTGAAAAAAATGCCGAACCAAAGGTGATGTCGCGGATCCTTCAACCCCGATCCGGACCTGTGGAAATTCCTTAGAAGCAACGATCAGATGAGTGCGCACTCGCAATTCGTCCTGTCGCAGAAACCGAACCTCCATGCTGGCGCCCGACAGATAGTCTCCGATCAGCCCATACGCATCACGGCTTCCTGCCAGCTTTTTCAGCTCGGAATGCAGAATCATGCGCTGCGACGCCTCTCTTTCGTTGCACGTGGCTAAATCTAGGCAACAAGAAATCGCGCCGCAAGAGCAAACGGTCAGACGATGCCCGGCAAGCATTTCAGCCACCGTGCGTCCCACGCCGCCCGCGGCGCTCAGTCCAGCAGGGGCAGACGTTCGCCACAACGCTGCGTCAGCGCCAGCCCGATCTTCGCAAGGCCAGCCTCAGCGCGCGGCGTCGCCGTGCCCGTCAACCAGATTCCTGGCGCGGCTGGTTGCGCGCCAGCAAGACTCTGTGCCAGGCCAGCGCTGCGCTCGGTCCACAGCAGCCGGTCGATCGGAAGCAGCACAACCGATCCCGTTTCGGTGAACGCGACGGGCAGATTCGCCATGATCGCTATGTGGCGCACCGGAAGGACCTGGGTGCTGAAGCCTGCGATCAGTTCTGCCATCTGCTGAAAGACCAGGGCAGATTCCTCGGTATCCGCTCTGCTGGCATAGGCGATGAACTGAGCGCGACCCGGAATAGAGCCGAGAGCCATCATGCTTGCCACGATGACCGTCATATGGCGCGGAGACAGAGACGGGTTCTGCAGAAAGCGGTCGGCGACGCCAACCGGCACCTGCATGCGTTGCAGTTCAAGGCGGTTACGTCTGGAAAGCTCACTCGGAGGGGTCGCCTCGACGATACTGCGCGCCTGATCAAGCATCCGGACGTTGCTTGCAACCTGCAAGGCGAGAGCGCCGGTCGCAAAGGAAAGTGCCCCCAGGGTAAGGTTGCCCGCGGCCGACGCCCATGCCACACGATCCAAAGCGTCCTGCAGCACCTGGTTGCTGGAGTAAGCGTCAACGCCAAGCCTCGCCGCATATTCCCGCTTGAAGCTGGAGACAGCAAGAATCTGCCGGGCCGGCCCATCCTCGTGCTGGCTGCGACCGGAACGGCGCGCCTGCTCGGTGACACGCCCAAAAATGCTGCCGATTCCCTCCGGGATAGCCGACAGCGTGGCCGCAGGGTCGTCGATGAGGTTTCTGGCGCTCCTCACCACGGACCTGCCAGCATCCAGGGCAGCCTTGCCGAAGACATCGGACTGTTGCATCGCCCTGAGCTGGGCGATGGCCGCGACCTCCCGCACCAAGCGCCTTAGTCGCGCATCGCTCGGCGCAACAAATGGCCCGAAATCCGAGTTCATCGCATAGCGGTTCATAAAACCGGCTGTCCTAACGTCCGGGTCCAGCGTGTAATGATCACCGCGGCGCAAATCATCCGGGACCACGGAAGAAACGGGCCTGATCTCGGGCGGCACGTCCCAATCTGCGTCAGCCCAGGCGCGAGAAGCCGACAGCATCCACAGCATAGAACCTGCGGCTCCCAAGAAACCACGACGACCAAGGTCCAAGCCAGGCATTCTCATTCTCCAACAACCGCAGACCATATCGGCGACCGATGCCAGCTCGCGCCCACCGCCGCAAGGGTTCGTCGCTCCGCTCCCCGGCCTTCAGCCGGCCCTTGCCCCGGCGGGCTGCGACCTGGCCCTGAAGGACGTGGCTACAGGTCCTGTCTACCGGATACCAACCGAAAGAGGATAGAGATGGCAAACAATTTTCTTCACTTCAGTTTCGTCGTGAAAGCAACCCTTGAACAGGCCAAGTGGCTTGCCGCCGTAGACAAACGCGCGCGCAAAAAGATCGACTCAAAGTGGGGCAAGAAAACGGACGCAGAGACCGAACCCACGCCGGTCGATGGGTCGATCATCCAGGCAGCAGATGCCCTGGCGGACGGACGCGACTCCCCACCGGGCATCGACGTTGACTACGACGAGCGGAGATACAACAGCATCTGGATTCGGTCGAACGGAAGCGGAGACCCCGAGTACGCGGCGGACCTGGCGCAACAACTTCTATGCAATTTCGGGCTAGATGAGCCGATCTCGTTCCGCTGGGCCGAGACCTGCAGCGCGATGAGAGTCGATGAATTTGGCGGAGGTGCAGTGGTCATCACCCGCAACGAAATCCTCTGGCTCAACACCGCCACTTGGGTCCAGCAAACCATCAACAGTATCAAGAACCCGGGCAAAACGAGGGAGATCTAGCGAGATGGGTGAAAGAGTATCGGCGTGGATAACCATTGGTGGCGAGATCACCGATCCAGGGGCACTCGAGAAACTCGCAACGGCAATGTTCGACGAACGGGTCTCACCAGAATACGGAGAACCACTCAGTCTTGAAAACGCGCGGGAACTGATAAAAAGCGCCTCATCGGCCAAAGAGACCCTTCGCCTGATAGGGCACAATGTCAATTGGGGCGAGTTCAGAAGGGTTCAACAAGTCTGTCAGGAGCTGAGGCTGCCATACGCCCACGGATGGAGCGGCGCCGGATCATTCGACGCGGGCTGCGAACTGTGGACGCATGATGGCGCAGTCGCGACCTTCACAACCGATGGCGAAGACACCCCGGTCCTGACACTGGATGAAGTCAAGAAGATTGTTGAAGCTGAAAACGTCGGCGAAAGGCTAAACGAGATCTATCAGGCAATGCTGCTGGCTAGGGGCACCGCTCTACCCGCAATCCACCTGCCCGACGCAGGGCAGGCTGCCTAACGTCACAGCGGGCCAGGCCACATCGACCACCCCTCCCCCGGCGAATCTTTGCCGCGATGTTCCTGGCTTTTCTCCCAGAGATCAGAGACAATTGCCAGAACCCGACCAACACGAGACGGTGATCAAACGAGGCCGACAATGATAGCTTTGGAATTGGCCACGCCCTGCAGCCAGCTAACAGACAGCAGCGAATATGAAGCCGCCCAAGGCTATCTCGCAGAGCTGTTAATTACCGCGATCGACGAAGCCTGGCCGGCCATCAATGGGGACCCAAAGAACCGATTGGCCCTGGCGATTGAGGTCGCATACGCGGCACTGACCGACACGTTCGATGGCACCACTGACCAGACGATAGCAGAATGGTTCCTTGCTGCCTGCCGGGAAGCCAACGTATCGCCGCCACTGCTCGTCGTATAGCGAGACCGGGTATCGGGCCGTGATCAAACCGTTCCGAGGCAAGAATGCGAACCAGACCAACGAGCAGCACCTACACGAAACGACTGGCAGACGGCCGGTACGAGTTCGGTCTGGTCGACCTCTACAGGCCGCCGGACTGCCCGCACCGCAGCCTGCCGATCGGGGTGAGGAACGACGCCGATAGCGCAGCCTCAGCCGTTGGCCAGGTCCGGACGAGCGAAAACCTGGTGCTGTTCCCCAGATATCACGCCGAAATTACCAACGCGGTACGGCCGGCGCCTGGTCTTGCCGTGGTCTATGCGTTCAAGAGCCGCGAAGGCGGAGATCGATCGCGAGCGGACCCGCCCAGCCTGGGTCGCCGCTGGCACCGACGAGGCGCGGCGAAGGTGGAATAGCGTTTCAGTCAAGCAACGCGAGCGGGCCAGGTCCATGTGACTCGATCGCCGCCGTAACTACACGTTCCAGGCCGTGGCGTTGGAGACAGAATGCCGCCGGCGCACGCTGGATGACGCGCTCGGCGGCAGGAAAAAGGAGGAAGTGCATTGCCTGACAACCTTCCCGAGACAACGAGGCGCCACAACGTAACCGGGCCATATCACTATACCGCTCACCCGGCGTTTAACATCGGCGGTCCGCGGGGCATCGTAGCGACGGTATTCGCTTTCGATGGCGACGAGCAGGCAGCCGAGCAGCGCGCCCACATGGTGGCTGCCGCGCTGGACCGTGGCGAGCGTGGGCCCGAGTGAGGACCGGATGCCGTTGCAGGCGGCAGGGTATTCTGCCGCAACTGCCACGATCGATCAGTTTTACGGAATACAAGCCATGACGGATCTTGAAACGACGTCGGCCACCGATGGCTTTGACGAATACGGTAACCCGACGGACGGAAGTCGTCTGACCAACTGCTGCTTCCCCCACTGCGATTGCGACGGCGCCCGGCAGTGCATGGCCGAGAACGGTCGGTTCCTCGCCATCTCAAGTGGAAGCAAGTATATCGAGCTTGCCGGCGATGAGGTAGATCATCGCCTTTAGGTTGCGCAGAGTCCGGTAGCCGCGAGCCTTGGCCTTGGCAGCCTGGACGAGGCTGTTGATCCCCTCGAGGATGCCGTTCGCGATGTGCGTGTCGTGCCAGCGGACGATGCCGTTCCAGTGCCGCTTGATGGTCTTCGCGGCGTCGATCATCGGCTGCAGGCGGCTGTGGGTGGCCCAGAAGTACCATTTCTTGAGAAACCGTTCGCCCTCCTCGCGTGACGGCTGCTGGTAGAACTCCTGGAAGGTCAGGCGGATCTGGTAGGCGCGGGCAGTCTTGAGGTTGCGGCGGGAAAGGCTGTCGATGGTGTCGCGCTGTCCGGCGGTGAGGTTGCTCGTGTTCTTGAGCCAGGCATAGCGGCTGCGCGTGAGTTCCGGTCGGCTCTTCACCTCGGCACGGCGGACTTTGTCGACCGCCTCATTGACGATCTTCACAGCATGGAACTTGTCGAAGGTGATCTCCGCCTGCGGCAGATGCTCCGCGGTTCCCTTGATGAACGCCGAGCTCATGTCGATGCACACCTCGGCGACTGCCGCCGGATCGCCGCCATGCGCCGTCAGGTCTTCGGCAAAGGCGCCGACTGTGGCTGAGTCCTTGCCATCAGCCACGAACAGCACCTTCTTAAGGTCCAGGTCGACGAACAGCGACACGAAGTCCTGCTCCCCGTTGGCGGAGGTCTCGTCAAACGCTGCTCTGCACAGGCCGCCGTGGTCATCGGCGGCGCGCGCATCATCGACATAGTGGCGGATGATCCGCCACAGCCGGGTGTCGTGCTCGCGAACCATCCGCGCTGCCGGGGCGACCGGCATGTCGCGGACCAACGTCATGACGTGGCCTTCGAACAGCAGCGTGAAGCCGCTGCCCTCGCGCGCCCACGGCACGCGCACTTTCTTGACCCCACACGCATCGCAACGGACACGTGGCACGCGCGCGTTCAGATACGTCGTGTGCTGCCAGAAGTCCAAATGCCGCCAGGTCAGCGGCCTCGCGTCGTACACCCGGCACCCCGCCTCGCCACAGCACGGACAGTCGAACCGCGCGTCGGGCGCGAACGAAATGTCGATGTCCAGCCGCTTCGCCTCTACGTCGAAACGGGACTCCGCGATAAACCACGGGTCCTCCAGCCCCAATGCCGCCTGGAAAATATCCAGTTCCCGTTTGCCCATCTCACCGCCTGTCCGCTCAAGGCCGCGTGAGATTGGGTGCCGTACGCCAGAATCCAAGCCGGTGGGAGCGAACCCCCCGGTTGATGCCTGCACATCAACGCATTCTCCATCGCTGCCAAACAGCGGGCTGCCGGATGGGCGGTCAATGCCTTTAGCCGCGCTTGCGCGGTGGCCGAAGGCCAGCATTGACGGCCCATCCGGCAGCCCGCCACAATCGCAAGCGAAAGATGCGCAGGCCTCAACCTACGCGTGTGGCCCCATCACCCCGAATAGCGGGAAGCCGGAAATCCTCACCCTTGATCTGAAGTGGCGAGACGTTGACCGCCACCCGGCACGGACGGCCCCAGCCGGCCGCCTCGCGGCAAGCCCGTTCCAACACCCAACTCCCGATTCTCCCGATCAGCCCGCACGATTCGGCAATGCCAATGAACGTCGCCGGCGGGATAAATCCGTGCTCCGGGTGCTCCCAGCGCACCAGCGCCTCGAAGCCGGTGATGGCAAGCGTCGCGCTGGAAAACTGCGGCTGGAAGTGTAGTTCCAACTCGCCGGACGCAACCGCCCGGCGCAGATCGTTCTCCATCGCGCGGCGCTCCTCCAACGGCCGGGTCATCCACGGGCCGAAGCGCCGAACCGTCCCGCGCCCCTCGCTCTTTGCACGATACAGCGCGATGTCGGCATGCTTGAGCAGCGTCTCGCTGTCGCTGCCATCCAGGGGATACATGGCAAGCCCGACGCTCGCGCCGATGCGGACTTGCTGACCGGCAATCGTTGTCGCCTCCGACAGCCGGGAGATAACACGCTGCGCGACCGTCTCGGCCATATGCGCCTGCGCCATGTCGGTTTGCAGAATCACGAATTCGTCGCCGCCGAAACGGGCCACCAGGTCATCCCGGCGAACCAGGTCCTGTAGCCTGGTGGCCACGCTCTTCAGAAGCTGGTCACCGGCATCATGGCCGAGCGTGTCGTTGACGGCTTTGAAGCCGTCGAGATCGATCATGTGGACCGCCGTCATTCGGCCGGATAGCCCTTTCCGGGCGATTTCCATGTCGAGCCGCTCCTTGAACGTTAAGCGGTTCGGCAGAGCGGTCAGGCTGTCATGGTGCGCAATGAAGCGCAGATGCTCACCGGTCACGCGCTGCTCGGTCACGTCGCTGAAGGTTTGCACCTCCGGCGCGCTTGGCGCCAGTCCCTCTGGCGCCGTGAGTTATTCACACCCCCATCTATAGCATGGGCGAATGTCGGGTTCCGAGGAGTGTTATGAGCGCCAGGAACGACGTGCATGGGCCGCAAAACGGCCGACGTCAGGCGGTGCTGAACGTTCGCTTCCGGGATCGCCTAATCGGAGCTTCCTAGAGCCTGTTGCGAAATCGGCGCGAGCGCGGGGATTGCTGGATGACAGAGGCCGTCGAAAGGGCGAAGCGTCCGGTAGCACCGATTGGGCAGTCCGGTAGCGCAACAACCCCGCGCTGGCTG
>Ga0302267_10004823_pt1 | contig 14598 bp, 14 predicted proteins | sample III_Bog_E1_3_FD_194555 | JGI IMG/M metagenome (GOLD analysis project Ga0302267, IMG submission 194555) | Peat permafrost microbial communities from Stordalen Mire near Abisko, Sweden - III_Bog_E1_3 | ecosystem: Environmental > Terrestrial > Soil > Wetlands > Peat | place: Sweden: Abisko... | reverse complement strand
CCGGCCTGGAGGAGGTGCTGCGCCCGTTCCACGACGTGTTCCTCGCCCCCGACGGCGCGCTCAACCTGATCCCCTTCGGCGCGCTGGTGGACGCCCGGGGAGAGTGGCTGATCCGCCAGCACGCGTTCACCTACCTGTCGAGCGGCCGCGACCTGCTGCGGCTCTCCACCCACACCCCCAGCGCCGGCGGCCCCGTGGTGGTGGCCAATCCGAGCTACGACGAGGCCGGCGCGCCGGCCCGCCTCCGCGGCGCGCGGCCGGGCGCGCGCGGGCTCTCGGCGTCCGATCTCTCGCGGATGAGGTTTCCCCCACTGCCGGGGACCCAGCGCGAGGCCGAGGCCATTCAGTCCATCCTGCCCGCCGCGACGGTGTTGACCGGGGACCGGGCCACCAAGGCCGCGCTCCGCGCGCTGCGCTCGCCCAGCGTGCTGCACATCGCGACGCACGGCTTCGCCATCCCCGGCGACGCGGCCTCGAGCGTGGCGGGCAGCCGCGGCCTCGAGCTCGCGGCTCCGGCCCCGGCGCGCGGCAGCGGGGGCGCCCCGTACATCGACCCGCGGCTGCTCTCGGGGATCGCGCTGGCCGGCGCCAACCTGCACCGCGCCGACGACGACGGCGTGCTCAGCGCGCTGGAGGCCGAAGGCCTGACCCTGGACGGGACCCGGCTGGTGGTGCTCTCCGCCTGCGAGACCGGCGTCGGGGATCTGGTTCACGGCGAGGGCGTCTACAGCCTGCGGCGCTCGTTCGCGCAGGCCGGCGCCGAGACCCAGGTGATGAGCCTCTGGCAGGTGGACGACGGCGCCACCACCGGGCTGATGAGCGGCTACTACCGCAAGCTCTTCCGCGAGGGCAAAGGCCGCGGCGAGGCGCTCCGCGAGCAGCAGCTCGCCATGCTCGACGACCCGGCCACCGCGCACCCGTTCTACTGGGCGAGCTTCACCGTGGCCGGCGATCCCTCACCGATCGGCGAGGCGACCGGACTGCCGCCGCCGCTCCGGGTGGAGCCGTCGGCGCGCGGCTGCGCCTGCGACCTGACGGCGGGCGGCGAGGGGGCGCCGGGCCTCGTCGCTGTGCTGGTGCTGGCGCTCGGGCTGCGCCGCCGCCGGGTGGGTGGGGTCGTCTTCGAGCGTTGATGGTGCGGTGAGAGGGTCGAGGTCCGACGCGGACTGCTGGGTTCGGCGGCTGTTTACCTCACCGGCGCGAGCCGTCCCAGGAGCCGTCGACGGGCTTGCCGGTCGATGCGGTTCGGGGCGCAGGTCGCGCGGGCGCCGTCACCGCCGGCGCTTTTGTGATCACGACGGTCGGGCCGGCCGGCATCACGATCGCGCTCGCAGTCCCGGCGATCGCGGCGATCGACCCGTCGCAGCCCACGCACCTGACGGCGTGGAGCCCGTGGGTCGCGGGCACCGCCCACTGACGAGGGGGCTTCCGGGCGGGGGCCCGGAAGCCGCTCGCCCGGCTCCGCGTTCCCTACAGGCAGGTGCTCTGGCAGCTCGTCCCCGAGCACTGAGCCAGCGCATTGAAGGCCTGCGACTGGCCGCAGCCCTGGAGGCACTGCTGGGGGTTGGTCATGGCCAGGCACTTGACCGAGCACACGCACGCCGACTCCGCGGCGCAGGCGGTGACCTGGGAGCAGCAGTTCATCTTGGAGCACTGCGTGCAGGCGCTGTCGCCCGTCGCCGGCGCGCAGTCGATGCTGCCCGAGCTGGAGGCGGAGGTCGAGCTGGAGGCCGACGTCGTGCTCGAGCTGGAGGCTGACGTCGTGCTCGAGCTGGAGCTCGAGCTGCTGGTGGTCGCCCCGCCGCAGGCCCCCGAGCAGGTCCCGTTCCCGGTCGTGCAGCCACCCAGCGTGTCCGTGGTGGCATCCGGGTTCCCGCACTTCTGGAAGCAGGCGGTGGGGTTGCCGGGGTTCTGGGCGCCACACTCCGCCCAGCAGAGGCAGCTGGTGTCCCCCTCACACGCCGTCCAGTCCGAACAGCAGCTCGTCTTGACGCAGGTCAGGCAGGCGCCGTCCGCCGATCCCACCGTGCAAGTGCCCCCGCCGGAGGTCGTGCTGGACGCGCTGGACGAGCTCGACGACCCCACCCCGCTGCTGGACGCCGTCGTCGTCCCGCTGCTGGACGAGCTGCTGCTCCCCGTCCCGATGTCCGTCCCGGTGCTCGTGTTCACGCTCCCCGTGGTCCCCCCGATCCCGGTCCCGCTGCTCCCGCTCGCGCCCCCGCCGCCGCCGCCGGCGCCGCTCGCCGCGAAGAGGACGGTGCCGTTGCCGCCGCAGCCGGCGCCGAGCCCCGCGAAGCCCAGCAGGAGCGAGCCCACCACGAATCCGAGCGCAACCTTCGCCATGACGCCTCCGGGAAGAAAGCGGGCCGACGCGGCCCCGGTAGAGACACGAGAACGCGTCCCCGCGGCGGCGTCCAGCGTCGTCGCGATGCACGCGCCCCTTGATTGCCCCGCGACCCGGGCGCTAGCCTCCCACCCATGCGGCGTCCCGCCATTCGTTCCCCGTCGGTCGCGGTGCTCCTCGGCGCCCTCGGCGCCTCCCTCCTGATGGCGAGCTGCGCCACCTACCGCCAGGATCTCGAGCGCGCCCGCGCCCACTACGACAAGAACGAGTACGAGCCCGCCCTGGCGCTGTTCCGCGTCCTCGAACCGGACATGGACTCGTTCTCCGACGGCGAGCTGGCCCAGTACGCCTACTCGCGCGGGATGACCGACTACCGGCTGGCCTCCCTGGTCACCGCCGGCGCCTCGGTCGCCGACCCCAAGCAGGGCTACCGATCCAACTCCCGCCACTGGCTCGCCTTCGCCAAGGCCGTCGAGGACAAGACGCCCGGCGGCCTCAGCGCGGACGAGATCGCGCGGCTCAAGGAGGCCCTCGTCGACCTCAACCACGACGTCTATGGTGGGGGCGAGGTCGCCTCGGATGCGGACGTCAAGGTCCCGGCCAAGGGCGACAAGAGCGACAAGGCCGACAAGCCTCGCAAGCCGGCCAAGACCGACAAGACCGACGACTAGAGGGCCGAGCGCTGCGGGCACCGGAGGTTGGCAGGGGCGTGCGCCGGGTCGCACGCGCGTACGGTGCCGCGCTCGTGGCCAGCGCGGTGCTGGCGGCGATCGCCGTGGGGGGCATCCTCCGGGCGGCCGGTGGCCCCGCGGCGCCGCTGGACGACGCGTTCATCCACCTCCAGTACGCCCGGGGCCTGGCCGGAGGGCACTTCTTCGAATACGTCGCCGGCGAGGGCTACTCGAGCGGCGCCACGAGCACGCTCTGGCCGCTGCTCCTCGCGCCCTTCCACGCCCTCGGTCTGCGCGACGTCTCGCTCCTCTGGGCGGCGTGGCTCCTCGGCACGCTGGCCCACGCCGGCGTCACGGTGGAGGCCTACCGGCTCACCCGCCGTCTGGCCGGCGAGGCGGCGGCCCTCGGTGCCGGCGCGATGTGTACGCTGTTCGGCGCCTTCGCCTGGTTCGCCTGGAGCGGCATGGAGACGATGGCGCTCGCCTGGCTGCTCCTCCGCGCCGCGCGCACCGCTGCGGCGTTCTGCGAGGGCGGCAGCGATGGCGGCCCCGCCCCCTCCGCCCGTTCGCTGGTGATCCTCGGCCTGGTCACCCCGCTCGTCCGCCCGGAAGGCGCGCTCGCCTCGCTCATGGTCTCGGTCGCCCTGGTGATCGGTCTCCGCGGCCGGCGGGCCCGTCCCCTCGCGCGCCTCCTCGCCTTCGCCCCCCTCGCTGGCCCGCTCGTCGTCCCGCTGCTCAACCTGCTCTTCACCGGGCACGCGGCCTCGTCCACGACGCAGGTCAAGTGGATGATCGGCAATCCTTACCTGAGCGCCTCCACCATCCTCGCGTCGTTCGGGGCCAATGTCCGGCTGCTGGTGTCCAGCCTCATCGATGGAGGCGACTGGACCACTCTGTTCCTCCCCGAGCACTCCAGCGTACCCCTCCTCCTCGGCGCCCTTGCGCTCCCGTTCGCGGCCGCGCGGCGGCGGGTCCCGCTCCATGCCCTCTTCGTCGGAATGGTGGCGCTCGGCTGCCTGGTGCCCTGCACCTACTCCACGTTCCTGTGGAACCGCGTCCGCTACCTGTGGCCCTTCGCAGGCGCCTGGTTCGTCCTCCTCGGCTGCCTGGCGCGGGAGGTCGGCGACGTCGCCCGCCTCTTCCGCCCGCGCCTCACGGCCGTGACTCCCCTCCTCGCCGGCGCCTTCGCCGCCGCCCTCGGCTCGCGGCTGCCCTGGACCCTGCGCGATCTGGCGACCTCGGCGAGCGCCATCCACCGCCAGCAGGTCGCCCTGGGGCGCTGGGCTCGCCAGGCGCTGCCGGCGGAGGCGCGCATCGGCGTCAACGACACCGGGGCCATTGCCTACCTCTCGGGCCGCCGCACCTTCGATGTCGTCGGCCTCACCACCGAGGGCGAGGCGCGCTACTGGGTCGCGGGCGCGGGCTCGCGCTTCGAGCATTACGAGAAGCTCCCCCGTGCCCGGCTCCCCACCCATTTCATCGTCTATCCCCAGTGGATGGCCTGCCCGCCGGTCCTCGGCGAGCTGCTCACCGAGGCGACGGTGACCGACCAGTCCATCCTCGGCGGCGTCACCATGGAGGCGCACGAGGCGCGCTGGGATCTCCTCGGTTCCGGCGCGCTCCCGGCCGCGCCGCCCTCCTGCCTCGAGGTAGTCGACGATGGGGGCAGAGCTCGCCGCAGCGGCGAGCTCTGCCCCCAAACCCCCGTCGACGAGCTGGACGTCGCCGACCTCGAATCCGAAGCGGCCCACCATTACGCGCTCGGCGACGGGCAGGACGGGGACAATCAGGTGATGGTCCAGGGGGACGACGCCCGGGCCATCGCCGACGGCGGCCGGCTACGGCGCGCGGAGGATCGCTTCCGGTTGAAGCTCCCCGCCGGGCAGATCGGGCGGCTGGTGATGCGGGTGGCCGCCGACGCGCCCGTGGACCTGCGGATCTCGGCCGGCGCCGAACGCGAGGTGGGGGTGGTGACGATCGACGGCGAGTCGGGCTGGGTGGAGCGGGCCGTCGATCTGCCCGTGGTGTCCGGCGGGGGCGAGACCGAGATCGTGGTGAAGGCGACCGCGCGCGAGGGGGCCGAGCGAGAGGCGCGGTTCGGGTCGTTCCACTACTGGGTGTTCGGCGTGCCGTGAGCGAGGCTCAGGGCCGGCCGGCCTTCTGCTCGATCAGCACCGCGGTGCCGTAGGCCAGCACCTCGGTCGCGCCCTGCATGAACTCGGTCGCGTCGTAGTGCATGCCGATGATGCCGTGCGCTCCCAGCTCGCGGGCGTGGCTGATCATGCGCGTGTAGGCCTCGTGGCGCGCCTCCTCGCAGACCTGGGCCCACTCCTCGATGTTGCCTCCGCCGATCGACTTCAAGGCGCCGACGAGGCCCTGGCCGATGCTCGTCGCGCGGACGGTGATGCCGCGGACGATGCCCAGGTAGCGGACGATGCGGTACCCGTCGACGTCGTTCGAGGTGGTCACGACGATGTCGACGGTGGCCTCGGCGCCGGTGCGGTACGGGCCCTCGGTCCTGGCAGGTTGGGTCATGGTGGCTTCTCCTCGGGCGGAGGATACCCCCCGGGAGTTGTGCGCGTCGTCCGTTCGCTGGCGCACCGGACGCGCTCGATCCCATCGTCGGGGGGCTCCCATTGAATTGAATGTCCTCGCTGGGGCGCGGCTGGTACCATTCTCGATCGCCCAGGAGGAGATTCATGCCCACCACCGCCCGCGTCCCGACGCCCTTCATCCCGCTCTTCGACGCCGCCGAGAGCTATGTGCGCAGCCATTTCGAGAGCTTTCGCCGGGAGCCCGAGCGCGGCACCATTCACGTGGGCGGCGAGCGCTACGTGCTGGTGCGGGCGGCGAGCCTCACCACCGGCTTCCTGGAGGTGATGCGCGACGTCATCGGCGAGGAGGAGGCGCTCAAGTTCTGGTACCGCATGGCGCACGTGATCGGGCGCGACGACGCGGCCGCCTTCTGCAAGGCGCGCGGCCTGACGGACGGCCCGTCCCGCCTCTCGACGGGGCCCATTCACTTCGCCTTCTCCGGGTGGGCCCGCGTCGAGATCGACGACCGCTCGGCCCCCGCCTCGGACGACACCTATTACCTGGAGTACACCCACCCCAACACCTTCGAGGCCGAGACCTGGCTTTCGCGGGGCGAGCGGGCCAAGGCGCCGGTCTGTGTCTTCTCGGCGGGCTACTCCGCAGGCTGGTGCAGCGAGAGCTTCGGCCTCGAGGTCCACGCGCGGGAGGTCCGCTGCGTCGCCGCCGGCGCGCACGAGTGCCGCTTCGTCATGGCCCCCTGGGACAAGCTCGACGGACACGCGGCCGCGGTGCTCGCCCGCGGAGCGGCGGGCTGATGGCCGCACCGCTCCTCAGCCCCGCCGCGGAGCGCATCGTCGGCACGCTCAAGCCCTACACGCCCTTCGCCGAGGCCATCGTCAAGCGGCAGGCGGAGCGGGCCGGGCTCGACGTGGCCTCGCTGCGCGACGACCAGGTGGAGCGCCTCGCTCCGATGATCCTCGCCGCCGCGAAGATGTTCCTCGACCCGGTCCAGCTCGCGGCCCTCAAGCGCGAAATCCGCTGACCCGTCACCCCGCCGCGGCCCGGGCCGTCGCCCCCAGCTCCAGCTCCACCCAGCGATCGAGCTCCGCCCGGATGGCGGCGCCGTCCGCCTCTTCGCCGAGGTCGGCGGCGAGCTTGTCGTGGCGCGCCACCAGCGCGGCCCGGCGCAGGTAGGTGGGGTTTCCGTGCACGGCGGCCAGCCAGGCGAGCGTCAGCGCGGCCTCGCGCTGCTTGCGATCGAGGCGGTGCCGTCGGCCGAGGAAGACCGGGCTGCCGACGTTGACGGAGGTGATGGCGTCGCGCCGCTGGATCGGTGACAGGGTGAGGCGCGCGGCGGCCACGGCGAAGCGATCGCTCTCGGCGGTGTCTCCCTCGAGCAGCCAGCGGATGGCGTCGACCGAGGCGTCGCCGAAGTCCTTGCCGGAGTCGATGAGGGCCCGCGCCTCCTCGCGGGTCTGGTTGACCTCCTCGGTGGTGAGGCCGAGCTTGCGGGCGATGGCGATGACGGCCTGCTCCTCCCGCGGATCGGTGCCGTCGACGCGCGCCGCGTAGAAGCCCCCGCGCACCATCGATCGGGCCAGCTTGCCGTCGAGGTCGCTGGGCAGCTCGAGCGCCTCGGGGTGGATGGGGAGCTCGCCCTCGAGCTCGGCGCGGTCGTGATCGGAGAGCCCCAGCGAGGCGATCAGCGCGAGGCGGAGCAGCGTCGACTCGGTGTTGAGCGGGCCGGTGGCGGCGAGCACGCTGGTGACGACCCGCACCGCCATGCTGCCGAGGGCGCGCACCCGGGCGACGTCCTTGTCGCTCGGCTTGCTGGTGAAGAGCGAGCGCACCCCCCGCGCCCCGTGCTCCAGCGAGAGCCCCGCCCCGACCGCGTCCGCGAGCGGCACCCAGCGCGGCGGCGCGATCGGCGCCAGGACCGCGCAGAGCCCGAGGATCCACGGATCCCAGGCGTCGAGCCCGGACCAGGGCGCGCCCCGCGCCGCCGCCACCAGGGCGGGCAAGCGCTTGGCCGAGAGCGCGCGGAGCGCGTCGAGGTCGAGCCGGGCCGAGCCGGCGACGGTGAAGAACGCGTCCTCGCAGAGGTGCGAGAGCACGGCGGCGAGATCGAGCGGGGGAGGCGGCAGCGGCGCGTCGAAGGCCATGGGCGGGACGGTAGCAGGATCGACCGGCGGCGCGCGCGGCTAGCCAAACCGGGCCCGACAGGCCGTCGCGATCGCCGTCGCCCCCGCCTTCTCGGCGGCCACGGCGCAGGTCTTCCACCCGGCTCGCCTCTCGCTCGCCTCGGCGCCCCGCGGCGCGCCGCGCACGCGCGCCTCGACCGAGGTCGCGAACGCGATCATCGCCCCCTCGGCATCGCCGGCGACGGCGCGGAGCCCTCCCAGCGAGAGCGCCGCGTGTGCGAGGTCGCGCTCGCCCCCCGGGTAGAAACCGCGGGCGATGGCCGCCGCGATCCCTTCCGCGTCGCGTCGCGCCACCGCGTCGCGCGCCGCCCGCTCGGGGGCGAGCTCGAGGGCCGGGCCCTGCCAGGAGGGGAGGCGCTCGGCGAGGTAGCCGGTCACGTCGAGCGCCGCCCTCCGCAGCGCCGTGAGCGCGTCGGTCGGTGCCTCCAGAACGCCCCCGCCCGCGCGCGCGCCGGCCGCGTCGAGATCGCGCACCAGCACCAGGTCGTCGCGCTCGCCGATCACCCACAGATCCGGTCCCCACGGGAGCGAGCGCTCGCCGACGAGCCACATCGTCGCCGCCACGATCTCGCCGCGGGGGAGGATCCGCGTGCCATCGGCGAGCTCGAGGCCGTCGGTCACGGCGTAGAGGGCCACGAGATCCGCCGGCTCGCCGGGCAGCGCCGCCTCGGTCGAGGGCGGGCGCTTCAGCGTGACCTCGGGCTGGTCTCCGAGCGCCTTCACGGTGGGGGCACCCGGCCCTGCGGGTTGGCCGCCAGGTTCTCGAGGAACTGGGCCGCCTGCTCCTGCGCCGCGGGGACGTCGAAGACGACGAAGTGCCCATCGTCGTCGAGCGGCACCGCCCACTGCGCCAGGACGCCCGAGGCGTGCCCCGCGCCGATGTCGCCCGAGAGCCCGCCGGCGGGGATCCGCACCGGCTGCACGCCGCCCCAGGCGAGCTGGGGGATCGGGAACTGGAAGGGGATCTGCAAGGGCAGGCCGATGCACAGCGCGTGCGCCTCGAGGGTGGGGGGCGGAGCGTAGGTGTCGCCGGTGCCGTCGGGGTTGATGCCCTCGGTCATGTAGACGCTCCTGGGAGCGAAGCCCGCCCGCGGCTCGGTGGCCTGGAGGCGCCCGTAGTTGAGGGGATCCTCGACGTCGATGATGTTCTGGATCAGCGACATGCCCGGGTGGAAGACGTCGAGCTCGGCCACGTCGCCCGGGCCGAGGCCGAGGAGGATCGAGCTCACCAGCGCGGCCACGCTCGGCTGCGGATCGGTCTTGAGGAGCAGGCCGAGCGCGATGTCGGCGCCCGAGCCGGAGAAGACGCCGCCGAGCGCGGTCGGGTCCACCGCCGTGAAGAGCGGGCCGTTGAGGCCGCCCTGCGAGTGGCCGAAGATCATCAGCTTGGCGCTGTCGAAGGGGACGTCGACCCCGCCCGCCGCGGTCGCCCCCGGGATGACGAAGTGGCTCTCGGTGAAGAGGCGGGCCCGCTGCACCTCGTCGAGGGCGCTCTGCCGGCCGTTGGTGCGGGCCGCGGGCGGGTTGTTGACGTTGTAGAAGATCAGCCCGATCTGCGCCTCCGTGGCGTCGGGCGTGGAGCCCGGGCGGGTGCCCTGGAAGATCTGGTCCACGCCCATGGTCGCCAGGCAGTGCTGGGCGAGCGCCGGTCCGGTGCCGTCCTCCACGTAGCTCCGCCAGTCGCCCCCGGTGCCGTGCTCGTAGAGCACGATCGGGTAGCCGTTCGCCGGCACCGGGCACAGCGCCGCGTTGGGCACGAGGATCGAGAAGCGCAGGTCGAAGGTGCTCTGCACCACCGGCAGCCCGCCCTGAAACTCGAACTGCCCCCCGTCGCCGTAGTTGACGAAGGGGATCGTGCCCACCTGGTAGTTGGGCGAGGGCCCGTAGCGGCCCTGGTACTCGTCGAACGAGGGCCCGGCGAAGGAGTGCACCCACTGCGCCGGCTCGGCCTGCGGGGCAGGGACGGTCCGGGCGACGCCGTCGCGCGCCGCGATGAGCTCCCGGGTGGGGTCGGCGGTGGTGAAGACCGCGAGGTGGACCAGGTGGGCGCGCGAGACGCCGGCGCTCTCGATCTCGTCGATGGCCGGCGCCAGCGTGGCCCGCGCGGCGCTCATCGGGGCGGCGGCCGCCGCCGACAGCGCCGTCGTGGCCGAGACCAGGTCGGCGACGGTCTGGTTCTGGAAGAGGGCGCCGCCGCCGAGGGCCTGGACGCCGTCGGTGACCACCAGCGCGTAGCGGGTGTGGGGGCGGAGCGGGAAGCCCACCGTGGGCATGAAGTCGAGCGTGTCCGGCAGGTAGTAGACCCCCGCCGCCGGGTGCCACTCCAGCGAGACCAGCTTGCGCTGTCCGTGCTCGGGCGAGGAGGGATCGATGTCGAGGAGCTGCACGCTCGCCCCTGGATCGAGGCTGTCCTTGGGCGTCGCCGGGAGCGTGTCGGGATCGATGTCCCCGGTGAAGCGGAGGTAGCCGGCGGCCGCGGGGGAGAAGCCATCGAGGAGGCCCTGCATCGAGGAGACGTAGATGTCGAGGATGGGGATCGACATCGGGTTGTAGTACCCGGTGAGGCGCGGCGAGCCCCCCTCCAGGCGGAGGTCGCTCGGCCAGGGGTGATCGAAGAACGTCGCCCCGCTGAGCGCGTCGAGCGAGGCGGGGACCGTGTAGATCGCCGACACGGCGCTCGCGGTGGGGTCGTCCTGGTAGCAGCCGGTGAGCGGCGCGAGCAGCCCCATGAGCAGCCACGCGCCCGACCGGTGGACCAGGGAGGCGGCGCGCGCGGTGGGGATCATCGCGGGCGATGATGCCAGAGCCGGCGGGCCCGAGCGATGTCGGCGTGCACCATTTTCGAGCGGCGTCCGCGACGGGACGCATCGCCACGATTGCCCTACGCTCGCGCCATGAGCTGGTACGAGCAGCGGGTCTTCAACCCGTTCATCCTGGACAGGGCCCTCGACGTTCCGACGGTGAACGAAGAGCGCGCCCGGCTGCTCGCCGAGGCGTCGGGAGAGATCCTCGAGATCGGTCTGGGCACCGGGCTCAACCTGCCGTGCTACCCGCTGTCCGTGACGGCGATCACCTCCGTGGGGCCCGAGCGCTCGGTGCACCCGTACGCCTCGCGGCGGGCCGCGGCGCGGGGCCTGCGAATCGCCCACACCCCGGGTGACGCGCGTCGTCTCCCGTTCGACGCGGCGCGCTTCGATGGGATCGTCTGCTCGTTCGTCCTCTGCACGGTGCCCGAGCCGGCGCGGGTGGTGCGCGAGCTCGCGCGGGTGCTGCGGCCTGATGGCCGACTGCTCTTCCTGGAGCACGTCCTCGCCGACGGCGGCGCCCGCCGCGCCTTCCAGCGCGTGCTCGAGGCGCCGCTGCGGCCGGTGCTCTGCGGCTGCGAGGTCACCCGTGATTCGGAGCGGACCATCACGGAGAACGGGTTCGTGATCCAGACCATCGAGCGGCACGATCTGCCGGGGATGGCCTGGCTGCACCGGGGGGTGATCCGGGGCGTGGCCGTCCCCCGGGGCGCGCCCGGGCGCTGAAGCGGGCGGGCGGCCCACTCCGGGTGGCCCCAGCCGCACGCCCCGCTTGAGCTTCACATGTGAACCATTTATAGCGCCAGCATGTCCCTCGACGGCAAGACGGCCCTGATCACCGGTGGCGGCCGTGGCATCGGCCGCGCCATCGCCGAGCGCCTCGCCTCGGAGGGCGCCCGCGTCGTGGTGAGCGGGCGCACCCATGCCGAGATCGAAGGCGTCGCCTCCTCCCTCGGCGGCCTCGCCGTCCCCATGGACGTGGCCGACCGCGCCTCCATCGCCGCTGCCCTCGACCAGCTCCGCGCCGCCGGCATCCGCGTCGACGTCCTCGTCAACAACGCCGGCGCCGCCGAGAGCGCGCCCCTCGAGCGCACCTCGGACGAGCTCTGGGACCGGATGATGGCCGTCAACGCCGGCGGCGCCTTCTCGCTCTGCCGCGCGCTCATCCCCCCGATGATCACCGCCGGGTGGGGCCGCGTGGTCAACGTCGCCTCCAACGCCGGCCTCACCGGCTACGCCTACTCGGCCGCCTACTGCGCCGCCAAGCACGCCGTCGTCGGCCTGACCCGGGCCCTCGCCATGGAGGTGGCGCGCACGCCCATCACCGTCAACGCGGTCTGCCCCGGCTGGGTGGCCACCCGCCTCGTCGACGAGGCCGTGCAGCGCATCGTGGAGAAGACCGGCCGCAGCGCCGACGACGCGCGCCGCTCGCTCGCGGCCATGTCGCCGCAGCGCCGCATGGTCGAGCCGGAGGAGGTTGCAGAGGTGGTGGCGATGCTCTGCTCGGACGGGGCCCGGAGCATCCACGGGCAGGCGATCGCGATCGACGGAGGCCAGGTGATGTCATGAGTGAGCACGAGGGGATCCAGTTCGTCGAGGTGCCCGGGTGGCCGCGCCCCAAGGGCTTCTCCCAGGGCGTCGTCACCGGGAGGGAGCGGACGCTCTACGTCGCCGGCCAGGTCGGCTGGAACGCCCGGCAAGAGTTCGAGACCCACGACTTCGCCGCGCAGTTCGCCCAGGCGCTCGACAACGTGCTCGCGGTGGTGCGCGCTGCGGGTGGCGCCCCGGAGGACGTCGTCAAGATGACCATGTACGTCACCGACCTGCCCGCCTACCGCGCGGCGCAGGGGGCGCTCGGCCCCATCTGGCGCGAGCGCTTCGGCCGGCACTTCCCCGCCATGGCGCTGGTCGGCGTGGCCGGTCTGGTCGAGGAGCAGGCGCTCGTCGAGATCGAGACCACCTGCGCGCTTCGCGATGGGGGCTCCGCTCGGCCCTCCCCTGGTCGGAGCGCCGAGCTCTGCCCCCAAACCCCCGGCCTCGAGGGAAAGTGAGACGCGGCGCGCCCACGCGGCGGCCCGCGGGCCAGCCGAGCACGCCCCCCGGCGCCGAGCCGGTCGGGGCGCTCGCGGTGCGCGCCTGGGTGCGCGTGCTGGCGGTGCAGAAGCGGGCGCTCGCCGCCATCCGTGACGACCTCGAGCGCGAGATGACCATGCCGCGCTTCGATCTCCTCGCCAACGTCTGCCACACCGACGGGCAGACGCTGACCTCGCTCTCGCGGTCGATGCTGGTCACCGCGGGCAACATCACCGGGCTGGTCGATCGCGCCGCGCGCGACGGCATGGTGGAGCGCCGCGCCGATCCCGAGGATCGTCGCGCCTGGCGGGTCCACGTCACCCCCAAGGGCCGGCGCGCCTTCCGCGACGCCGAGCGCCGCCACGCCGCCAAGGTCGCCAAGCTCTTCGCCGGGCTCTCCAGCGGCGAGCTGGAGGCGCTCATCCGCCTGCTCGACAAGGTCCGAAGCACCCTCCGTCCCGCCGATCCTCCCGCCGTGTCGCCGCCTCGCAAGGGGCTGGGCACGCCGCGGCGCGCCCGGATCGACGCCGGTCCCCGCATCCCCGGCAAGAAGAGGCTCCCATGACGCTCGATCCCCGCTCCTTCCAGCTCAGCATCACCCGCGGCGTCGCGGCCATCACCCTGCGGCGCCCCGAGCGCTTGAATGCCCTCACCTTCGAGGTCTACGGCGAGCTCGCCTCGACCTTCCGTTCGCTCGAGCGCTCGGCCGAGGCGCGCGCCGTGGTCATCACCGGCGAGGGGCGCGGCTTCTGCTCCGGCGGCGACGTCGAGGGGATCATCGCCGAGCTCTTCGCCAAGGACGCGCGCGGGCTGCTGGAGTTCACCCGCGTCACCGGCGCCCTCATCCAGAGCGTGCGCGAGCTGCGCCGCCCGGTGATCGCCGCCGTCAACGGCGTGGCCGTGGGCGCGGGCGCGGTGCTCGCCGCCGCGTGCGACCTGCGCATCGCCGCGGAGAGCGCCCGCTTCGGCTTCATCTTCCCCAAGGTGGGGCTCTCCGGGGCCGACATGGGCGCGTCGTTCCTGCTCCCGCGCATCGTCGGCCACGGCCGCGCCGCCGAGCTGCTCTTCTTCGGCGACCTCATCGACGCCGCCGAGGCTCACCGCATCGGCCTCGTCAACCGCGTCGTCCCCGACGGCGATGCGCTGGCGCTGGCGATGGCGTGGGCCGAGCGCCTCGCCCGCGGCCCCGCCTTCGCCCACACCATGACCAAGCAGATGATGGAGAGCGAGCACGGCATGTCGCTCGCGCACGCCATCGAGGCCGAGGCCCAGGCCCAGGCCATCTGCATGGCCCACCCCGACTTCCGCACCGCGTACGACGCCAGCAAGGCCAAGCAGCCTCCGCGCTTCGAGGGCGCCGAGATCTGCGACGGGGCGGTCACGACGGAGAGCAAGACCCCGTGAGCCGCGCCGTCACCCTCTCCAGCCAGGACCTCGGCCCGTTCTTCGGGCCCGGCTACGCCACGCTCGCCGAGCGCCTCACCACCGCGGCGCTGGCGCCCCTCGCCGGCGAGCACGACGCCGCCGCGAGCGCCCGCGCCATGGGGGCCCTCGGCCTCTACGGCTATCTGGTCCCCGAGGCCCACGGCGGCGTCGCGACGGGCAGGCCCGAGCACGTCGACGTCCGCTCCCTGGTGCTCGTCCGCGAGGCGCTCGGGCAGGTGTCTCCGCTCGCCGACGCCATCTTCGCGGTGCAGGGCCTGGGCTCGTACCCCCTCGTCCTCGCCGGCAGCGAGGCGCAGCGGCGGCGCTGCCTGCCCGGGGTGCTCTCGGGCGAGCGCATCGGCGCCTTCGGCCTCACCGAGCCCGAGGCCGGCAGCGACGTGGCCTCCCTGCGCACCACCGCCCGGCGCGACGGCGATCACTGGGTGCTCGACGGGGAGAAGACGCTCATCTCCAACGTGCCCATCGCCCACCACTACGTGATCTTCGCGGGCGCCGATCCGGCGCTGGGCCGCAAGGGCATCACC
>Ga0302267_10004816_pt1 | contig 14616 bp, 11 predicted proteins | sample III_Bog_E1_3_FD_194555 | JGI IMG/M metagenome (GOLD analysis project Ga0302267, IMG submission 194555) | Peat permafrost microbial communities from Stordalen Mire near Abisko, Sweden - III_Bog_E1_3 | ecosystem: Environmental > Terrestrial > Soil > Wetlands > Peat | place: Sweden: Abisko... | reverse complement strand
GCGTGCCTTGTCCTCCAGTTCCACGGGGACCGTCCCGTCGCCGATGACCGACGAGAGGCCGTAGTCGTCCACCGAGAACAGCTCCGGGGCCAGCCCGTAGCACCGGGCGTGGCCGGTGCACTTCTCTTCGATGACCCGGATCTTCACGGGAACACCACCGGGACGCTGCGGGGGCCGCGTACCTGGCCGCCGGCCCAGGTGATCTCGGCCCCGGGCTCGATCCGGAACTCGGGGATGCGTCGCAACCACTCCTCGATGGCCACCCGCAGCTCCATGCGCGCCAGGTTGGAGCCGGCGCAGCGGTGGATCCCCGAGCCGAAGGCCACGTGGCGGTTGTGGGCCCGGTCGAGGATCACCTCGTCGGGGTGCTCGAACGCCTCGGGGTCACGGTTGGCCGACGGGAAGTTCATCAGCACCTTGTCGCCGGCGTGCATCGGGCACCCTTCGAACTCGATGTCGGTGGTGACGACTCGGGCCATGGTGACCGGCGAATAGGCCCGCAGGAGCTCCTCGATACCCAGCGTCATGGCCTCGGGATCGGTGGCGAGTGTCTTGGCGTCCTCCGGGTGGGTGGCGAGATGCCACAACGACGACCCGATGGCGCTCCACGTGGTGTCGACCCCGGCGATGAGCGTCAGCGCCGCCACGCCGAGGACCACCGCGTCCTCGATGGGCTCGCCGTCCACGTCACCGTGGATGAGGGCGCTCAGCAGGTCATCACCTGGTTCGGTCTTGCGCCGCTCCACCTCGGAGACGAAGTACTCGATCAGGGCCAGCGTGCCCTCGCGGCGCCGCTCCTCGTCGTCCGCGAACTCGAGCACGTCGCGCACCCAGCCGGTGAACGTGTCCGACAGCGACTCGGGCACCCCGAGGATGGCGGCGATCACCCGGACGGGGATCTGCTGCGCGTACTCGGCCGCCGCGTCGGCCCGTCCGTCGGCGATGAAACCGTCGACCAGTCGGGCACACAGGGCCCGGGTCATGGGCTCGTAGCTCTCGACTTTGCGGTGGGAGAACCACGGGAGCAGCAGCCGGCGGGTCCAGGTGTGCATCGGTGGATCGACCGAGATCGGCGGCACACCGTAGGGCAGCACCGGCTCGTCGGGCTCCTCCCCGGTGAAGGGGATCACCGTGATGTCCTCCGAGCTGAAGTGCTCGATGTCGTGGGCCAGGGCCACGACGTCCTTGTAGGTGGTGGGCAGCCACGTGGGGCCGCGACGTTCGGTGTGGGCGACCGGGCAGGTCGTCCGCAGCTCGTCCCAGATGGTGAAGGGGTCGTCGACGTAGGTCCTGCTCAGGACGTCGAAGTCCGTCTCCCAGTCCTTCACGGGTCGCACGTCGGTCATGACTCACCTCGCAGATCGGCAGCGACAGATTATCGCTTCATGTTCCATTGTTGCACGTGGCCACGGCCCGGGGTGGTGGGCCACCGACCGACGGCGCCGCAGGTCCGCAGGTCACCATGGGCAGGCGCCGTCGGATTCTGACACCATGGGCCCGTCCGCCGTGCAGCAGTTCCGCACTCCCCAGCCTGGAGGTCGGCCCATGAATCCGCTCGTGTTCGCACCCTCCCCCGCCGTCCGACCGGAGACGGTGCGACGACTCGGCACCCTCGCGGTGGCCACGGTCGTGACGGTGGTGGTCCTGGCCGTGGTGGCCGCCGCCGCCACGGTGCCCGGTCTGGTGGGGACCCACAGTCCGGCGGGTCCGGCACCGACCCACCGCACCGCGTCCGGAGCCACGTCGCTGCCGGCGTCGGTCCCGGCCGGCCTGCGTTCGAGCATCGCCGCCGCCCATGGTGGCGCCGGCCTGGCCGAGACGTTCGCCGACGATGGCGGCCTGCACGTCCACGAGGCCGGCGACGCCTCGACCGGGTGGTCGCTCGTCCCGGTGGCCCTCACCCGTTCGACGGACGGCGTCAGCCGGGCCGCAGCGGCGCTCCACGGATCCGCACCCACGGTGTCGGCGGGGACGACGACCTACGCCCTCGGCCCGCTGAGTGCCTGGTACCGGTCGGGGGCGGCCGGCGTGGAGCAGGGGTTCACCATCCCGACCCGGCCGTCGGGCCGCGGCACCTCGGTGGCCATCTCCCTCCGTTCCTCGGGCACGCTGACCCCTGAACTCTCGGGTGGGTCGCTCACCCTCCGGGACCGCAACGGCACCCCGGTGCTCCACTACGGATCGCTGCAGGTGACCGACGCCACCGGCCGGTCGCTGCCGGCCCGACTGGCGGTCTCCGCCGGCACGGTCCGGATCGTCATCGACGATGGCGGTGCGGTCTATCCGCTGCGGGTGGACCCCTACGTCCAGCAGAACACGCTGCTGGCGTCGGACGGAACGTTCAACGACTACTTCGGCGAGTCCGTGGCCATCTCGAGCGACGGTCTGACCGCGGTGGTCGGGGCGCCCAACAAGACGGTCGACGGCCAACCGGTGGCCGGTGAGTCCTACGTGTACGTGGACCAGGGTGGCACCTGGTCCCAGCAGCAGGCCCTCCTCCCGAATCCGGTGTCCACCGACGCCTTCTTCGGCAACTCCACCGCACTGTCGGCGGACGGCAACACCGCCTTCGTCGCCGCCTTCGGACTGAAGGTCGGGGCGAACTTCTCCCAGGGTGGCATCTACGTCTTCACCCGTTCAGGGTCCACCTGGACCCAGCGGGCGCTGATCACGGCGTCGAACGGGGCCCAGTGCGACACGTTCGGCTCATCGATCGCCACCAACGCGGCCGGCACCGAGCTCCTCGTCGGGGCGAAGGGGGTCGGAGGCTGCTCCAACCACGTGGGCTCGGCCTACGTCTTCAACGGCTCGGGTGCGTCCTGGACCCAGGGTGTCGAGCTCACCAGCGGGTCGTCGTCGGTCCAGGAGTTCGGCTCGGCCGTCGCGCTGTCCTCGGACGGTTCGACGGCACTGGTCGGGGCACCGTTCGCGCTGGGGGGCGAGGGTGCGGCCTACCTCTTCACCGGAGCCGGGTTCGCCTCCCGGACCGCGCTCGCCGACCCGCACGGCAGCACCAGTGACGCCTTCGGCACCGCCGTGGCCCTGTCGTCGAACGGCTCCACCGCCGTCGTCACCTCCCCCTACGCGGAGATCCCGCCCTACGGGGGCGCCGCCTACGTGTACACCGGTGCCGGGCACGCCACGCAGACCCGGTTGGTGACACCTCTGGCGTCCGGCCTCGGGATCTCGGCGGCCGTCTCCGGTGACGGCAGCATCGTGGTGCTGGGGAACTACTACTCGTCGACCGTGGGGTCCTTCGAGTTCAGCGGCCCCGGCTACGCCACCGTCACGCCCATCCACAACACCCAGTCCGGCGCCGGCATCGGCCCCTACCTCGGCTACGCCCTGGCCCTCACGCCGGACGGATCCACCTTCGTCACCGCCGGGCCCGGGATCACCGTGGGTACCAACGTGGACCAGGGCGAGGCCGCCATCTTCCACACCACGGCACCCACCACGCCCGTGACGCTCGGCTACTGGCTGGCCGCGGCGAACGGCGGGGTGAAGGCGTTCGGACAGGCCGTGTCCTACGGATCCGAAGCCGGCGCCCACCTCGCCGCCCCCATCGTCGGGCTCACGGGGAGCCAGGACGGCAAGGGGTACTGGCTGGTCGGCGCCGACGGCGGGGTGTTCGCCTTCGGGGACGCCGGATTCCACGGCTCGTTGTCCGGCACCCACCTGAACGCACCGATCGTCGGGATGGTGGCCACACCGTCCGGCGGCGGGTACTGGTTGGTGGCGGCCGACGGCGGGGTGTTCGCCTTCGGCAACGCCGGGTTCCACGGCTCACTGGCCGGGACCCATCTCAACGCCCCCATCGTCGGGGTCACCGCCACCACCGACGGGGGCGGGTACTGGTTGGTGGCGGCCGACGGCGGGGTGTTCGCCTTCGGTGACGCCGGGTTCCACGGCTCGCTGGTCGGCTCCAGTCTGAGTGGCGCCATCGTCGGCATCGCCCGCACGGCGGACGGCGGCGGCTACTGGATCGACGGTGACAACGGTGCCGTCTACGCCAAGGGTGACGCCGTACTCCACGGCTCACTGGCCGGGGTCCACCTCAACCGGCCGGTCGACGACATCGTGGCGACGGCCGACGGTGGGGGCTACGCCCTCGTCGCCGGGGACGGGGGTCTGTTCTCCTTCGGCGACGCCCCGTTCTACGGGTCCGCCGTCGGCGCGTTCCCCGGGACCACGGTGGTGGGGCTGGCGGCGTCCAACCAGACCTGACCGGGCCCTCCCGGCGGGACCGGTCGTACTGCGGGACGGGACGTCCGGCGGGACCGGTCGTACTGCGGGACGGGACGGGCCGTACCGCGGGGACGGGTTCAGATGGTGAGCCCGCCGTCCACGGACAGCACGGCACCCGTGGTGTACGACGACTCGTCGGACGCCAGGAAGGCGATCGAGGCGGCGATCTCGGCCGGGGTCGAGAAACCCATCGGGCTCATGATCTTGGTGAGCTGCTTCGGATCCGCGCCCTCGGGCAGGTCGAACGAGCCGAGCAGCGGTGTGTCCGTCCCACCCGGAGCGACCACGTTGGCCCGCACCCCCCGGTCCAGGTACTCGGCCGCCAACGCCTTGGTGAACATGAGCAACCCACCCTTGGAGGCGCAGTAGGCCGCCGAATAGGCCTGTCCCATCAGCGCCGTGTTCGAACACACGTTGACGATCGCACCCCCGCGTTCCAGGAGGTGGGGCAACGCCGCCCGGCACACCAGGAACGGGCCGGTCAGGTTGACGGCCAGGATCTACTGCCAACGGTCGAAGGGCATGTCGTGGGAGTTGAAGAAGCCACCGATGCCGGCCACGTTGCACACCACGGTGGGCGGGCCGAGATCGGCGACGACCGAGTCCACGGTCCGGGCGACCGACTCCTCCGAGGTCACGTCACAGGTGTAGGCGGTGGCCGTCCCGCCGTCGGCGACGATGCCGGCGACCGTCTCGGCCACGGCGTCCCCCACGACGTCGAGTGCGGCCACGGCCGCTCCCTCGGCGGCCAGCCGGCGGGCCGTCCCCCGGCCGATGCCCGACCCGGCACCGGTCACGATGGCCACCTTGCCCTCGAACCGCCGGACCAGGAACCCGGCGAGGATGGCGTCGGCGGCGTCGTGCTGCTCGCCCCCCTGGCCGAGGGTGATCCTGTTGCTGGCTACCGGGCTCATGCGTTCTCCCCACTGGTCGGTGCTGCACTGGTCGGTGCTGCGTCGGTCGGTGCTGCGTCGGTCGGTGCTGCGGCCCTGCCCGGAGCGAAGCGCTCGCGCAGCGTGTGCTTGAGGATCTTGCCGGCCGGGTTGCGCGGCACGACGTCGACGATCTCCAGCTGTTCGGGGACGGCGTTCACCCGGAGTCCCTTGCCGCGCAAGTAGTCACCCATCTCGGCGAAGTCGAAGGTCTGGCCCTCGGCCACGGACACGACGGCGCACGCCCGTTCGCCCGTCCTGGGGTCGGGGAGACCGATGACGGCCACGTCCGCCACGCCCGGGTGTGCGTAGAGCAGGTCCTCGACCTCCTTGGCGCTGATGTTCTCGCCGTGGCGGATGATGACGTCCTTGAGGCGACCCGTGATGGTGACGTAGCCGTCGTCGTCCACCACACCCAGATCGCCACTGCGGAAATAGCCCTCGTCGTCGAACGCCTCGGCATCGAGGGCCGGGTCGAGGTAGCCGGTGATGACCTGGGCCCCCTTGAGCCGGATCTCCCCCTCCACCCCCGGGCCCGCCACCGTGCCGTCGAGCGCCACGATCTTCAGGTCCACCCCCGGTGTCGGACGGCCCTCGGTGTCGGCCAGCTTCTGGTCCGGGTCCTCGGTGGTGGCCATCACCACGATCGGCGCCTCGGTCAGTCCGTAGCCGGAGACGATGCCGATCCCGCCCACCTCCGCCTTCAGGTCGTGGTGCAGCTGCGGCGGCTTCGGCGCCCCGCCGCCCGGGTACGACCGCACGTGGGGGAAGATCGGGCCGTCGCCGTGGGCCCGCTGGGCGGCCAGGTAGGCGAGGTGGAACGGGGTCCCCGATCCGGGCAGGGTCACCCCGTTGGCGGCCAGGAACGCCGGGGTCGCGGTGGGATCGAAGGCCTCGGTGGTGAGCAGGGTGCACCCGGTCAGCAGCGAGGCGATCAACCATCCGATGCCGCCGATGTGGGTGAAGGGGAAGACCAGGGCCGAGACGTCGTCGGCACCGATGTCGAGGCACTCGGACATGGCCAGCGCCGACGCCGTCACCGTGAGGTCGGTGTGGGGCGCGCCCTTCGGGTCCGCCGTGGTACCCGAGGTGTAGAAGAGCCAGCGCACCGGGGCCTCGGCGGCGTCGGTGGCGGTCGGCTCGACCGGTGGCAACAGGGCCGGATCGCCGTCGGGCAGGTCCCGGTCGACCACCAGGACCGAGAGACCGGGACGCCCGGCGGCGATCTCGTGGGCCATGGCCTCGAAGTCGAAGCCCCGGTAGACGGTCGGCACCACCAGCAGCGACGCCTCGCTCTGGGCCGTGATGAATCCGACCTCGCGGTGTCGGTAGATCGGGATGAGCGGGTTCTGGCGGGCGCCGAGGCGACACAGCGCCCCCACCAGCACCAGCGACTCGTTCCAGGTGGGCAGCTCCCAGCTGACGCTGGTCCCGACGGTGACGCCGTGGTCCACGAAGAGCCCGGCGGCGGCCCGCAGGCAGGCGTCCCGGTACGAGGCGAAGGTCAACTCCTTCCCGGTGTCCTCGTGGGCGAGCACGGCGTTCGGGGTGGCCGCCGCCCGCGCCTCGATCAGCTCCCACAGCGTCGGGGCGAAGACCCAACCCCGTGCCGCCGCCCGCTGCTCCATCTGGGCCAAGGCCTCGTCGTTCATGCTGTCGGTGCTCCTGATGTCGAAGGTGGGTGTCGGGTGTCGGGTGTCGGGTGTTGTCGTCGGCGTCGGCGTCGGCGTCGGCGTCGGCGTCGGGCGGTGGTGGCGTCAGGCAGTGTCGTCAGGCAGTGGCGTCAGGCGGTGACGTCAGGCGGTGACGAGGTGCGCCGGGCGGGCGGTCACCGGTCCGCCCACAGCTGGTCCGTGTACGTGTCCGTGCCGGGCACCGTGCCGATGAAGGGCGAGGCCCAGATGACGGTTCCGATGCCGGCGTCGGCGGCGGCACGGCCGAGTGGTGCGAAGACGGAATCCCAGCTGCTGTCGGGGGCCTCGTCGACGAAACACAGCGCCAACAACCGCTCGTCGAGGGACTCCCCCCGGGGAACGTCTCCCGGCGCATCGGCGAGCAGGGGCAGCGGGCTGAACCCGAGCACGGTGGCGACGGGCGATCCCGGAAGCACGCCCGGGAGGTACTGCTCGCGCAGCCAGGTTCCGGCCTGCTCGCCCGTCACCCCTTCGGCCGGCTCGATGAAGACCGACACCATGCCGGGGAACCGGTGGTCGAGGGTCAATTCGGCCGGCACCCCGTCGGGCTCGCGGCGGTGCTCCCACTCGAACCGGTAGAGACCGGTGTGGATGTGGTCCCGCTCCTCGAACATCCGACCTGCCGAATGGAGCACGTTGACCTGGTCCACGGCCCAGCGGTTCCACTCGTCGTGGTGACCGTCGAGCACGTAGTACACGCCGAGATAGCTGCCGACGGCGGTGTCGGCGACCAGCGCACCCTCGCCGTCGGGGTAGCGCAGGCTCTTCAGTGGTGCGGTGGCCACGAACCGGCCACCGGAGAAGTTGAAGGCGCCGATCTGGCACCCGGCATAGAAGTGGTCACGCTCGTACCAGCGGTTGTAGGCCACCTCGTGGCCCCGGTGGGGCTCCACCAGCGTGTACAGCAGGGTCCCGATCTTGATGGGATCGTCGGTGACGCCGCCCTGGGCGGGTGTCGAATGACCGGTCATGACTGGTGTGCTCCGTTCGTTTCCCGGGCGGCCTGTTCGGCCAGGACCCTCTTGTCTACCTTCATCATCGATGTCAGGGGAAGGCGGTCGACGACCACCACCCGATCCGGTGCCTTGTAATCGGCCAAGGTCCGGCACGCCGCTTCGCGCAGCGCCACGACCAACTCCGCGGGATCCGGGTCCGTCCCGGGTGCGGGCACGACAAAGGCCACACCGATCTCGCCGAGCACCGGGTCCGGCGCCCCGACCACGGCAACCTGGTCGAGACCCGGGAGGTCCCCCACCGCGGCCTCGACCTCGGCCGGGTACACGTTGTACCCGCCGCGGATGTAGAGCTCGTTGGCCCGCCCCACCAGGTGCAGTCGACCGTCCTCGTCCAGATACCCGAAGTCGCCCGTGGTCACCCAGCCGTCCGCAGCCAGGACCCGGTCCGTGGCCTCGCGGTCGAACACCAGCCCGTCGGCACCGGGCCCGGTCGGAGGTCCACCCCAGTAGCCCCGCATCACGGCGGCGGACCGGAGGCGCACCCGGCCGACCTCACCGGCGGGGACCTCGCGCACCGGAGCATCGGCGGCCGGGGTGACGTCGGAACCGGGGCCGGCCTCGTCGCCTCCGTCCTCGGTGATCCGCAGCTCCACCCCGGGCACCGGTCGGCCGACCGACGTCGCCACCGCCTCGTCCGGGTCGCCGGGGACCGTACCGGTGCCGAGTGAGGACTCGGTCGAGGTGTAGCGGACCACCACCGGGACACCCAGCGCACGGCGCATGGCGGCCACCAGCTCGGCGGGCACGCGGGACGCGCCCGTTCCGGCGATCCGCAGCGCCGACAGGTCGGCGTCGGCCAGCTCGGGCCGGGCCAGCACGAGGGCCCACTGCGTCGGCACGCCCTGTCCCACCGTGATCCGTTCCGCCGCCATGACGGCCACGGCGTCGACCGCCTTCCACGGGGTGGGCGTGATCACGGTGGTCACGCCGTTGGCCGCCTCGTCCCACACCCGGGTCATGGACCCCACGTGGGCGAAGGGAAGTGGCGACAGGCGACGGTCCCCGGCGGCGGACAGGACGTCGGCCGCCTCGGCGACGGCCCGGAGGCTGTCGTGGTCGAACACGGCCCCCTTGGGGAGTCCCGTCGTCCCACTCGTCCACACCACGGCGACCGGATCCGACGGCTGCAGTACGGGCCACACGTCGGGACCCGGACCGTCGGCCGAACGGAGGCAGGTGGTCCGACCGAGCACGGTCCCCGTGGGACCGACCGGATCTTCCATTCCGTCGTCCACGATGGTCACGACCGGCCGGGTCCGTTCGAGGATCGAGGTCACCTCGGCGGCACCCAGGCGCAGGTTGATGCCCGACGTGATGGCGCCCAGCCGGACCACGGCGGAGTAGCAGACCATGTAGTCGATGGAGCTGGGCAGCAGCAGGCAGACCACCGTTCCGGGGCCGACACCGTGGCGGGCGAGCAGCCCGGCGACCCCGTCGGCGGCCCTGTCCCAGGCCCCGAAGGTGAGCACCGAACGGGGTCGCTCCGCCGTGGCCGGCTCGACGTACGCCTCGACATCGGCGTTGATCCGAGCGGCGGCACGCAGGACGTCGACCAGCGTGTCGTACTCCCCCTCCATCTGACGCGCCGTCATATCGGGGGCGACTGTACCAGTGCGCCACCCGGGCGGTCCCCCTGATCAGCCCCGGGCGGTCCCCCTGATCAGCGGGGGCCGTGGCTAGCCTCCCATCGGTGGGCACGGCCGAACGGCGAGCCCCGACTGGAGGAGTCGTCACCGTGGAATTCGTCGTCAAGGGGACCGTCCTCCCCGTGCTCGAAGCAACCGTCCAGCCCGGCGAGACCCTGATCTCGACCCACGGCGATCTCGGATGGATGACGTCCACCATCCAGCTCAGCCAGACGACCGGCGGCAAGGGGTTCATGAAGGCGGCCAAGCGGATGGTCGGCGGCGCCGGACTCTTCCTCACCCGGTACACCGCCGACGGCGGTCCCGGCACCGTGGTCTTCCCGGCCAAGTTGCCCGGCAACATCATCAGCGTCGACGTCACCCCTCAGCAGTCGTACTTCGTGCACCGGTCCGGTTTCCTCTGCGGCACGGACGGGATCGAGGCCTCCGTCGCCATGCAGCAGAAGCTGGGCGGCGCCTTCCTCGGCGGCATGGGGTTCTTCCTCCAGCACCTCACCGGCCAGGGGCAGGCCTGGTTGGAGCTGTCCGGTGAGATGTTCGCCTACGACCTCGAGCCCGGCATGACCATGCGCGTCCATCCGAGCCATGTGGGAGCCTTCACCGAGGGGGTGGACTTCTCCATCGCCACCATCCCCGGGATCGCCAACAAGATGTTCGGTGGCAACGGCTTCTTCGTCGCCACACTCACCGGTCCGGGCCGGATCTGGCTCCAGTCGATGAGCATCAGCGAGTTGGCGGCCGAGGTCGGGGACTACCTTCCGGGCTCCGACACCTCCGGCGGATCCGGGGGTTCGGGCATCCTGTCCGGCGGGCTCAACACCATCTTCGGCAACTGACGCCGGCCGCCCCGACCGTCAGTCGGACGTGGACACGAGGTTCGACGGTGCCGTCGTACTGCCACCGGTGTTCGTGGCGGTGACCTGTACGTCGACGTACCGGCCCATGTCCGCTGACGTCAGCACGTAGGTGGTTCCGGTGGCACCGGCGATGGGCGTGCAGACGCGGCCCGTGGAGTCACAGTCGAACCACTGGTAGGCGTAGGTGATGGTCGGGGTTCCGTCCCAGGTCCCGGACGCCGCGGTGTACGCGACACCGACCGCGGGCTCACCTCCCGAGATCGTCGGCGAGTAGACCACCGTGGGGGCCTGGGCGGCGATGGCCACGGCGGTGGGTGCGGAGGCCGCGGCGGCCGAGCCGCCCCCGTTGGTGGCCGTCACCACGGCCTCGATGGTCGAACCCACGTCGCCCACCTGGACGGTGTAGGTCGCCCCGGTCGCCGACGGGATGGCGACGCAGTCCGTTCCCGTGCTGTCGCAGTCCTGCCACTGGTAGGTGAACGCGAGGACCGGGGTGCCGTTCCAGGTGCCGCTCGCGGCGGACAGGGTGTCGCCGACCACGACCGGGCCCTGGGGCGCCGTCGGGGGCGTCAGGAGCACGGGGGCGATCGGAGAGCTCGGGACGACGATGGTCACCGACGACGTCCCCGGTGTACTCGAGCCACCCGGTGTGGTGGTCGTGGTCACCACCTTGTTGGTATCGGTGAGGACGGCCTGGGTCGGGGTCGCCTCGAGGACGAAGGTCACCGACACCGAACCTCCGGCCGGCACCGTACCGATGGAGCACTCGGTGCCCGCCGGTACGGCGTGGGACCCGCCTTTGCCCCCGACGGCGACCGTGAACGGGGCGCAGGTGCCGGGGCCGACCCTGTACAGGTAGGTGAACGCCGCCGAATAGTCGGACACGACCGTGCCGAGCGCCGGGGTGTCACCGGAGTTGGTCACCGTGAGGGTCCGGGTGAAGTTCGAGCCCTGGGGGACGGTGGCCGGGTTGGACGAGGTCACGGTCAGCACGGCTCCGGTCCCGTCGACCGGCACCGAGTTGGAGGTGGCCACGTCGCCGGCCCGAGTCCCCTGGATGACGGTGCCGACGGTGTCCGCCGTCGCCGTCACCTGGGCCGACGGGCCGGACTGGGGCTGGAAGCTCCACACCGCGGTGGCGGACGCCCCCGGGGCGAGGCCGGGCATCGTGCAGAACAGCTGTCCGTAGTAGGGGATGCAGGAGGTTCCGGCGGTCTCGCTGACCAGCGTGTCAGGGTCGGCCTGCGAGGGGAACGGTACGTCCGCCTCGAAGCCTCCGGCGGCCCCGAAGCCCGTGTTGGTGACGGTGAGCGTGCCGGTGATCCACTGGCCGAGTTCGATGACCGTCGGGCTGAGGGTGACCGACGTGGTCAGGTCCGGCAGACTGGCGGCCCATTGGAAGGAAGCGGTCACCGTATTGGTCGGTCCGGCGACCGTGGTCGAGATGGACAGGCCGCTGCCCGTGTCGGACGGCGCCACCGCCGTCAGCGTGCCGACGGATACCGTCGCCCCGGCGTCGACGGGTCCCAGCGCACAGACCGGGGCCAGCGGGGTGGCCTTCTTGGCCTTGCAGGTGACACCCGCCGCCGGGGTGAACGTGACGGTGGGCTGCCCCGGCACCGCCGCGGGGAGGTCGACGGTCACCTTGGCCCTGCCTTGGCCCCGCGTCGCGGTGTTGGTCACCCTCACCGTCGAGGTCCCGGCCTGACCGGGGGGGATCCCCGCGGCCGGCTGGTCCGCCGAGACGACGAAGACGGCCTTCGCCGCCGCACCCGCCGGCTGACCCCCGAGGACGAGTCCGACCGTGGCCGCCAGGACTCCGATGCCGATCCGCAGTGCCGCGCGTCCCGTGACCGTCCGCTGTGTCACCCGTCGTCTCCTCTTCGTGTGGTCGAGCCCCGGAATGCCACCCGGCCCGGTCCGTCGTCACCGGACCCGTGTCACCTTCTCCATCGTCGGGACCGGCCCACCGTCACGCAGAAGTTCGGATTTTCGAGCCGCACCCGGTCAGGGGCGGCGGACGTGCAACCAGCCGTAGACGGTGGGCACGTCGTCGCGGCGATACGCCGCCAGCAACCGGCTCGCGACGGGGACCCATCCCTCGAGTGCCGCCGCCACCTCGCCCGGCTCCCACCGGAAGGTGGTGAGCTCCAGGCCGTTGCTCCCCAGATTCGTCTCGACGCGGGCGGACTGTGGACCCCAGCCGTCGAGGACCGGCTCGTAGGTGAACACCAGGTGACCTCCGGGACGGACGACGCGCCACAGGGCGGCGAGGATGCCGGGCAGATCCGGGGTGAATTCGAACCCGCCGATGGCCGTGACCACGTCGAAGCGCTCGTCGGTCTCCTCCACGAACTCCTGGAGGTCGGCCCGGACGCATCGGGCCGCGGGCACCCGTCCCGAGGCGATGGCCACCATGGCGGCGGCGATGTCCACCCCCACCAGGGACGCGCCGGGAAGGGCCCGCTGCAGTTCCGCCATCGTGGTGCCGGTACCGCAGGCGAGGTCGAGGGCACGGATCGCATCGGTGGATCCGGTGCCAGAGAAGGTCTCGGCGAGACGGCCGTTGAGCTGCCACCCCGAGTCCCGCGCCGCGTCGTCGTAGGCCGGAGCGAAGTCCTCGAAGTAGGCCCGGGCCCGGACGGTCGCCGGGTCCGTCCGGTGGTCACGAGGCACCCGGCGATGCTCCCAGGTCCGTGCGGAACCGGCAATCCGCCGTCCGGCGGCTCCGCACGGGGCACGGTCGCGAGCCGGTCCGGGAGAGGTAGGGTGGAGTACACGACAGGAGGCGGCCTGTCCCCAGCGAGACGAGGCGCGTTGCCCGATTCCCCAGCAGTTGGCGCCGGCTCCGTCGCACTCGCCTCTCCTCCCACCACGCTCAAACCCGTCATCGACGCGCTACCCGAGTCCGTCTACGACAATCCGACCTGGCGTGGCATGACCTACTTCCTGCGGGATGCGGCCATGTACGTGGCCATCCTGGCCATCCTCGTCGTCGTCTCCAACGTCTTCGCCGTCCTCGCTCTCGAGGTCCTGATGGGACTCGTGGTCTCCGGCCTCTTCGTCGTGGGCCACGATGCCGCCCACGGCGCACTGTTCTCCTCCAAGCGGACGAACTCGACGGTCGCCCACATCGCCATGCTGCCGAGCTTCCACGTCTATGAGGGCTGGGTGCTGGGCCACAACCGCGTCCACCACCCCTACACCGTGCGACAGGGCTACGACTTCGTGTGGCACCCCACGACCCCCGAGCAGTTCGCCGCCCTCGGCTGGTGGCGTCGGGGCGTCCACCGCTTCGAATGGTCCTGGGCCGGGGCCGGCCTCTACTACGCGCACCAGGTCTGGTGGACGAAGATGATGGTCGGCAAGAACCCGGCCCGTTGGGTCAAGGCCATCCGGCGGGACCGGTGGATCGTGACCGGCTTCATCGTCGGGATGCTCGCCCTGTTCACCCTGATCGGCACGGCCCAGAACGACTCGATCGCCGGGATCGTGTGGCTCGACGCGCGGACCGTACTGCTCCCCTTCGTGGCCTTCTCCTACCTGATCGGCACCGTGGTCCACACGCACCACATCGCCCCGGACATCCGCTGGTGGAAGAAGTCCGAGTGGAACAAGTTCAAGGCCCAGATGGAGGGGACCACGGTCCTACGGGTGCCGAAGGGCGCGAACTTCTTCCTCCACTGGATCATGGTCCACGTCCCCCACCACGTCGACATGCGTGTGCCGATGTACCACCTCGAAGAGGCCGCCGCCGCCATCGAGGCCGCGTTCCCGGGGACCATCATCGACAAGCCGCTCCGGTTCTCGGACTTCGTGGCCAACTCGCGCGCGTGCAAGCTCTACGACTTCGATGCCGGCCGTTGGCTCACCTACGCCGAGGGTCGGGCCCAGTTGGCGCACGCCTGATCCCGTCGGGGTCGGTCCCACCGGGACACGACGAGCGCCGGCGAGCTCCGGCGGACACCGCCGAGCCCCCTCGGACACCGCGGAGCCCCTTCGGACACCGCGGAGCTCCTTCGGACACCGCGGAGCTCCCTCGGGATCCGACAACTGCGCCCCCGACCCGGTCAGCTCCGCCCGCGATCTGGCCGTCTCCGCCTGTGCTCCGGTCAGCTGCGCCCGCGATCCGGTCAGCTCCGGCCTCGACCTGGTCGAGGCGACGACGTGCCGGCGCCCGGCTGATGTCGTGACGGCTTCGAGGTGACGCCCGCCGGCCGCAG
>Ga0302267_10004814_pt1 | contig 14617 bp, 10 predicted proteins | sample III_Bog_E1_3_FD_194555 | JGI IMG/M metagenome (GOLD analysis project Ga0302267, IMG submission 194555) | Peat permafrost microbial communities from Stordalen Mire near Abisko, Sweden - III_Bog_E1_3 | ecosystem: Environmental > Terrestrial > Soil > Wetlands > Peat | place: Sweden: Abisko... | reverse complement strand
GTTCGGTGAGCGCCTCGACCGCCTGCTTGACGGGGGTTTCAGGCGCGGCAGCCACGGCCAGGATCTTTTTGATCTGCGCCTCGCTGTTGGCGATCAGATAGTGAACGACGCGTTCGGACTTCCATCGAACAATTGCTTCCAGATTAGCCAGCGTGTAGTCGCCGCCGCGGATTGCCGCTCCGGCTTCAAAGGCGGCCTTCTCCAATTCCTGCTCTCGCGAGCCAGCTTTTTGCCAATACGTTTCCGCCAATTTCTGAAGTTCCGATTCCGCGGGCTGAAGAGTAAAGTGCGCCATGGTGTCGAGTCCTCCGTTCCTGCAAAGCGAAGACACAATAGGCTCGGCCAAAACCTGTTGTCAATAACCGATTTGAGGCTTGGATTTGCGGAGGGAATGAGCGGGATTTCAGAAGGAGACGGCGCCGGATTTGAGGACGTCTCCGAAGCGAAGCGGTCCTCATTCGACAGCGCAGCGGAGCGGCAGGAATTGAGTCAATTTTGTGTCGATTTTGGGGCATTATCAGGCCAAAAATGGCAAAAAACGGCTAAAAAAGGGCCAAAAACGGGGGTTTGCAGTTACTAGTCAGTTAACTATGTATTTTTGTATATTGTTCATTTATTGAGACTTACGCGATTTTTTTACGCGAAAAAGTGATAATAATCGATAGGGGGGGTGGGGGGTAGGGCGATTTTTGGCTGTTTTTTAGCTAAAAATCGGCCTCGAAAAAGGTGCTTCCGAGGACTGTGGCTGCCAGAAAATTTTCTTTGCTATGGGCGTGAGCGCGGACGAGGACGTCCGCGCTACAGCCGACCGGGAGGTTACTCCTCCGCGGCGTTCGTTTCCTACTAAGAACATTGTGCGCTCATGGGGGTTAATTCTACGCAAGGGAAAGGGCAATCCATCTCTTTGGTATTCCTTGGTATTCCCGCGAGCCGAGCTGCTCAGGCGGGCACGGAGCTAGCCAGGGAAGGCTGCTCGGTCTTCCCGCACGCCAAGCGGGATTGCCGGTGCTTGTAACTGGCGGCGATGAACTCGCGGAAGAGGGGGTGGGGCTCCAGGGGCTTGGACTTGAACTCGGGGTGGAACTGGCAGCCCAGGAAGTAGGGGTGGCCGGGGAGTTCGACGATCTCCACATAGGTTGCGTCGGGAGTGGTGCCGCTGATGCGCAGGCCAGCGCCGGTCAGGAGGGATTCGTACTCGCGATTGAACTCGTAGCGATGGCGATGGCGCTCACTGATCTCCTTCGCGCCGCCGTAGGCCTTGGAGGCCAGCGAACCTTCCTGTAGGACGCAGTCCCAGGCGCCGAGGCGCATGGTGCCGCCCATCTCTTCGACGCCCAGCAGTTCGCGCAGCTTGTAGATGATGCGGTGTGGGCTGGAGGCGTTGAATTCGCTGGAATTGGCGTCCTTGAGACCGCAGACGTTGCGGGCAAATTCGATGCAGGCGGTCTGCATGCCGAGACAGATGCCGAAGTAGGGGACCTGCTTCTCGCGCGCGTAGCGGATGGCGTTCAACATGCCTTCGATGCCGCGCTTGCCGAAGCCACCGGGGACGAGAATGCCGTCAAACCCCTGAAGCTGCGACTCATAACTTCTATCTTCAGGAGTTTTGCACTCCAGATTCTCGGCTTCGACCCACTTTACCTTGAGCTTGAGGTGCTGCGAGATGGCGCCGTGGGTGAGAGCTTCCTTCAGGGATTTGTAACTGTCCTCGTACTCCACATACTTGCCCACGATGCCGATGACGACTTCGTCCTTGGGATGATGGACGCGCTCGATGAGGGCTTTCCACTGGGAGAGGTCGGAGGCCGGAGCATCGATGCGCAGGTACTTGAGGACCAGGGCATCCACGCCCTCCTCGGCAAAGCCGAGCGGCACTTCGTAGATGGAAGGCACGGTCAAGGCGCCGATGACGGCAGGCTCCTCGACGTTGCAGAAGGCGGCAATTTTCTGTTTCATCTCGCGGCCGAGGGGGCGCTCGGAGCGGCAGAGAAGGATGTCGGCCTGGATGCCGATTCCGAGCAGTTCCTTGACGGAGTGCTGGGTGGGCTTGGTCTTGAGCTCCTGGGCGGCGGCGATCCACGGGACCAGGGTGAGATGGATGAAGACGGTGTTTTCGCGGCCCAGTTCCTGGCGCATCTGGCGAATGGCCTCAAGGAAGGGCAGGGACTCGATGTCGCCGACCGTGCCGCCGATTTCGACGATGGTGACGTCCGCGCCGTTGGCTGCGACCTTGCGCATGGCGGCTTTGATCTCATTGGTGACGTGGGGGATGACCTGGACGGTTTTTCCAAGGTAGTCGCCGCGGCGCTCTTTGAGAATGATCTGCTCGTAGATGCGGCCGGTGGTGTGATTGTTGTCGCGCGAGAGGGGGGCGTGGGTGAAACGCTCGTAGTGGCCCAGATCGAGGTCGGTTTCCGCGCCGTCGTCGGTGACAAAGACCTCGCCGTGCTGGAAGGGCGACATGGTGCCGGGATCGACATTCAGGTAAGGGTCGAACTTCATCATGTTGACGCTCAGGCCGCGGCTTTCAAGCAGGCAGCCGATGGAGGCAGCCGCGAGACCTTTACCTAAACTGGACACAACTCCGCCCGTCACAAAGACATACTTTGCCGACATCTATGCAACCTCATATGAGAACTGTTTGGATTGGATGTACCAGGTGGGCACAATCAAGTATGGCAGAATTGGGAACGCGAGGGAAGCGGAAAAACGGGACCGCGGTGGATATCCCGCATGTTATCAAGAGTTATTCATCATGGATTCAACATGTTATGAAAGTAGATTCTGTTGTCATAGAAGCCAGATAAGAGACTTTCGAAGCGCAGATTCCGGCGGCTGGCCGGCGACGCCGAAGACCCCTTGCCTGATTGCGTGATCCGTCCTAGGATGCTCGGTGAAGGAGCCGGACCATGACAAGAACGGCAACGGAACGGCGGAGGTTGGGCCGGGGTGGGCCTGAGGTGTCTCCACTGGCGCTGGGGTGCATGGGGATGAGCGGGGTGTACGGGGCGACGGACGAAGCGGAGAACCTGGCGACCATTCACGCGGCCATCGACGCAGGGATCAACCTGCTGGATACGGGCGATTTTTACGGGATGGGCGCGAACGAAATGCTGCTGGGGCTGGCGCTGCGCTTTCTGCGGGAGAAAGTGGTGCTCTCAGTAAAGTTTGGGGCGCAGAGGGCACCCAACGGCGCCTGGCTGGGGTACGATGCGCGGCCCAACGCCCTGAAGGCCGCGCTGGCCTACAGTCTGAAGCGGCTGGGAACGGAGTACATCGACATTTACCGGCCGGCGCGACTGGACCCGAATGTTCCCATCGAAGAGACCATCGGGGCGATTGCCGAGATGGTGAAGGCCGGGTACGTGCGGTACATCGGGCTGTCGGAGGTGGGTCCGGAGACGATTCGGCGCGCGGCGGCGGTGCACCCGATTGTGGACCTGCAGATTGAATACTCGGTGGTGAGCCGCAGCCCGGAGGCGCAGATCTTTCCTCTATTGGAAGAGCTGGGAGTGGGCGCAACGACCTATGGTGCGCTGTCGCGGGGCCTGCTGACCGGCTCGCAGCCGGCGGAGGAGGGAGATTTCCGCGCCTTCCTGCCGCGATTCAAAGGGCATAACCTGATGCTGAATCAGGCCCTGGTGAAGAAACTGGCGGAGATTGCACGCGCCAAGGGAGTGAGGCCGGCGCAGTTGGCGATTGCGTGGGTGCTGGCCAAGGGCAGCTTCATTGTGCCGGTGGTGGGCGCGCGCACCCGGACGCAACTGGCGGAGAGCCTGGGCGCGCTGCATGTGGAGCTGAGCGCCGAGGAGCTGGCGGAGATCGAGACGCTGGTTCCCGCCGAGGCCGTGGCGGGGACGCGCTACGACGCGGGACAGATGACGATGCTGGACAGCGAGAGGTAGAGGGTGCGGGATGTGCCGCGCAGGATAGAATCGGCGTTGTGAGCAACTCCTTTGAAATCGGTCCGGTTCATGTGGGCGGAGGCCAGCTCTTCCTGATCGCCGGCCCCTGCGTCATCGAGTCAGAAGCGCATGTGCGGCGCATGGCGGAGGCGATCCAGCGCATTACCAGCGACCTGGGCATCCCTTACATCTTCAAAGCCAGCTACGACAAGGCCAACCGCACCAGTGTGGAGAGCTTTCGCGGCCCCGGCCTGGTGGAAGGGACACGCATCCTGGGCCGGCTGGCCAAAGAGACCGGGCTGCCGGTGTTGACCGACGTGCACGAGCCCGGACATTGCGAAGTGGCGGCGGAGTTTGTGGACGTGTTGCAGATTCCGGCCTTCCTGTGCCGGCAGACGGACCTGCTGGTGGCGGCGGGGAAAACCGGCCGCGCCGTCAACATCAAGAAGGGGCAGTTCGTGGCGCCGTGGGACATGACCTACCCGGTGGAAAAGGTGCGCTCGACGGGCAATGAGCGGGTTTTCCTGACCGAGCGCGGGGCCAGCTTCGGCTACAACACGCTGGTGGTGGACTTCCGCTCACTGCCGGTGATGCGGCAGATGGCGCCGGTGGTTTTTGACGGCACCCACTCGGTGCAGCAGCCTTCGGCAGCTAACGGCGTGAGCGGCGGGCAGCCGGAATTCATTCCGCTGCTGGCACGGGCGGCGGTGGCGGCGGGAATTGACGGGCTGTTTCTGGAGGTGCACGACGATCCGGCGCACGCCAAATCCGACGGCGCGAATGCGCTGGATTTGAAGCTGCTGAAACCGCTCTTGGAGAAGCTGCTGGCCATTCATAAAGCGGCGGCGGTGGATTGAGACGGAGCTTGCTCGCAAAAAACGAATCGAGCCTCTGGGCCTAGTCGCAGCGCAGAGCCACCATGGGATCGACCTTGGCTGCGCGGCGAGCCGGCAACCAAGCCGCCAATATGGTCATTCCGCTGACCACGGCAATGGCCAGGATATACGTCATCGGATCCAAAGCGCTGAGGCCGAAAAGCTGCTGCTTCACGACCCTGGTCGCCGCAAGAGTAAGCGGCAGTCCCAGCGCCACGCCAATGGCCAGCAAGAACAGCGACTCGCGAAGAATCATCCAGAGCACTGCCGGGCTTTGCGCGCCCAGGGCGAGGCGAATGCCGATTTCGTTGGTGCGGCGGACCACGTTGTAACTCATGACGCCATAGAGGCCGATGGCCGCCAACAGCAGCGCCAGCAACGAGAAGACGCTGGTAGTGGTGAGGCTGGTCAACCAATTCATGGTGCTTCTCCTGTGGGCTTGTGCCCAAGGCTCCGAATTACGCTTCAAGAATGCGGGAGATGGCCATGATCTGGCGCTGCCATTGCTCGGTTTCAGCAGTGAGCGCCTTGCGGCCGGTTGCGGTGAGCATGTAGTACTTGGCGCGGCGATTGTTTTCCGTGGCGCGCCACTCGGAGATCACGCGGCCGGAGCGCTCCATCCGGCTCAGGGCCGGGAGCAGCGAACCTGGATTCACGCGGAAGACGCCGTCGCTGACCTGCTCAATGCGCAGGGCTACGCCATAGCCATGCATGGGCTCAAGCGCCAGAGTCTTGAGGATGAGCATCTCCAGGGTTCCCTGGACCAGCTCACGGGATTTGGGGTCTTGCGGTGCGGTGTCGTCGATCTTGGCGGTCATGGCTGCTTCCTCTTGATTATCTAGAGGATGACACCGCTCCTCTGGATTGTCAAGAGGAGCGGGCCAGTTGATGCAGTTTGACGCAGAATCGATGGGATTGCGTGGCCGACTGAGGGCTGGTTGAGGTCCGTGCTATCCGACATGTCCAGGCAATAACTTGGTTGGAGGAACGACCCGCAAACTTGCTGGAACTTTCAGTTTTGGCAAAAGCGCAACCAGGTTGATGGCGGTAGCACACAGAAGCCGGTGCTCTTCCAGAGCATACCTGGCGCGTTCCATATCGACATTCTTCCGGGCCGCCAGTTCGGGGCAGAGGTGGAAACTTACCGAGGAACGAGCCAGGAGGTACTCAACGAGCCCAGCCTCATAAACTCGTTTCAGATTCGTGCAGATGGGGCAACTCACAGATATACCTCTCCGGCGTTTTGCCGGAAGAACCGCAACTTGGATGCGGCCGTGGTTTAGAAACTGCTTGAAATCTCGATCGAAGCTAAATCCAAGCCGGAAAGAGAATGATCGAGCGAGAAGTCCTTGACATAATCCAGTGTGCCCGCCCGCAGCCGGTCCGGCGAGATCTTTGAAGAGTCGACACAATCGGCCAGTTCCAACCGCATGAACCACAGCCGGATCTTGTTACGATTTGCACGTGGGCGATTGTTTGCAACGTATTTTTTAAGACAACGTATCGCAGCCCCCGTTGTTAAGTTACGTACTTGAACGGTGCTCGTCTGGGGCAAAACATGTAAAGCGGAAGGCGAGAGTACTTAGTTAGTACATCAAGCTTACGCCCACACAGGTTCACGTGCCGATTGTCAACACTGATAATTACTAATATTTACTCCGAAGCAAGGAAGCAGTGGGTTCAAGCTTCAAGGCAGGCAACGCGTACGACACCGAGTCATCCAGGTTCGAGTTATCTTCTTATCTTAAGACAAAGAGCGCCTGGAGATAGCGAAAATCCAAATGAGCCGAAATACATCCCCCAGGGGCTGAACAGGCTGCGAAATAAGTCCCTCTTTTGCGGAAGAGCCGCTAGACCTATCCCTCCGCGGCTCAAGCCGCGCTGATTTTGCTGGCTTTATGCGGGGGTTAAAATCCCCGCCTCCCTCCGGATCGAGTTTTTCGCAGTCTGTAAAGGGCCGCTTATTCTGCGGTACTTGCGGCACGACTGAAGTCGAGCCCTGTTACAAGGCGAACTTATGCAGAGCTTCTCTTATGTCCATGCAAAGGGCGCCTGGAGAGAGGCGCGCACTTGACTGCCCTGGCAGACGGCACGGGGCAGGAAGCCGCTGGGATGTGGAACGGCGGGTCGATCAGCGTTCTGTTTTCCTGGCGCCGGGGCAAGAGGCGGGATCTTCATCCGGGGGCGCTGTCCGGCGGACCAGGCACTCCACATCTTCCATTTTGTCCAGAAGCAGGCTCATGCGGTGCGAGAGCGACTGGATTTCAGTTTCCGCGCGCCTGTTCACATCGAAGTCCAACTCGCTGCGCATGCGGTCTCTGACGTCCTGGCGGTTCTGGCTCATCATGATGACCGGCGCCTGAATGGCGGCCAGCATGGACAGGAACAGGTTGAGCAGAATGAACGGATAAGGATCCCATGCGCGGTTGCGCAGCGCCGTGTTCAACCCGGAGTAAGTGACCAGCACGATGGCAAAGAGGATGATGAAGGTCCAGGAGCCGCCGAAGCGCGCCACGGTGTCGGCAAGGCGCTGGCCGAAGGTGGACTGCTCCTCGATGACTTCGTTGGGGTTGCGGCTCATCCGGTTCTGGACGAGTTTTTGCGCGCTGTGGAACTGGCGGGCCTGGACAGTGAGCATGTCCATACCGGCATCGGGCCGGTGGGCGACCAGATCGGCAATGTCGTCGCGGCCGACCTCGAGGCAGACTGTCTCTTCGATGGCCATGGCGGTGGTCTGGTGGGGAGTTCCCTGCAGCATGGAGGCAAAGCCGAAGAAGCCTCCGTGGGTGGGTTCGTCCACCACCACGTCCTGCTCGTCTTCATCGGTGGTGAGCACCTGCACCTTGCCGGACATCATGACGTAGCCATGTTCGGCAGGGTCGCCGGTCTTGAAGATGCGCTGGCGGGGCGCGAATTGCCGGATCTCGACCTGTGCGGCCAGGACGCGCGCTTCATCGTCGTCCAGAAGCTCGAAAAGGGGAACGTGCCGTAATTCGACTGGATCACATGGCATGGGTTGCCTCATTGATGGCCTGGGAGGGGCCTCTGCGAAGTGCTTTGAGCGAAGATAGCAGAGCGGTCTCAGGGGCGTGGTCAAAGCAGGGTTGATTTTTGGCCGCGGCGCGATGCCCGTTCTGCTTTGTTTTGCCTGATAGCATTTTCCTATGGAATCGTTTGCGTATCGCAGTTTCCTTCGCAATGCATTAACCGCGTGCGCGGTATTGCTGGTGGGCGCGTCCACAGCCTGGCAGACGGCCGCGGCGGCACAGCAGCAGCCGGATCGCGCGCATGTGGACGAGGTTTTGAAGGGGCTGAACCGGGGGCGCTCGTTCGGCCAGGTGGCGGTTTCGCCGGACGGCAAGCGGCTGGCGTGGATTGAGTGGACGCGGGAAGGCGCGGAGATCCGGCTGGCGGCGCTGGGTGATTTGAAGAAGAGCGAGCGGGTGACGGCGGCGGCCAAGGCGGAACAGCACTGCCGCGAAGGGGAGATGGCCTGGGCTCCGGATTCCCATGCGCTGGCGTTCTTTTCAGACTGCGCCCGGGACGGCCAGGAGGACCTTTATCTTTCGCGCCTGGACGGCAGCCCGGCCGAGCGGCTGACCGAGTTGAAGGGCTACGAGGAGGCGCCGGCTTTCTCGCCCGACGGGAGCCGGGTGGCTTTCTTATATGTAGAAGGAGCGACGCGGCCGGCTGGCGCGCTGGCGGCGATGAAGGCTCCGGCCGGGGTGATCGGCGAGGACGGAGTGGAAATTGAGCGGGTGGCCGTGGCGCAAGTGGGGGCGACGAAGCCGGCCGCTCCCGCCGTGGTGACGCCGGCCAACCTGCATGTCTATGAGTTCGACTGGCGGCCCGATTCCCAGGGGCTGGCCTACGTGGCCGCCGCTCCGCCGGGAGAAAACAACTGGTGGGTGGCGAAACTTTACACGCAGACACTGGGCCAAGGCCCCAGCGCGATTCTGGCGCCCGCGGAAGTTCCTGGAGCGCTGCATGGGTTGCAGATCGCGGTGCCGCGCTGGTCGCCGGACGCAAAGGCCATCGCCTTCATCGGCGGGCTGATGAGCGACCAAGGGGCAACGGGCGGGGATGTGTGGATTGTCTCGGCAGCCGGTGGGGAGCCGGTGGATTTGACACCGCAAAGGGCCAGCTCCCCGGCCTGGATCGAGTGGGACGGGGACGAGCACATCTACATGAGCGAGTTGGCGGGCGGCAGCAGCCAACTGGTGCGCTTTCGGCTGCAGGGCGACCGGACCAGCATGAGCGTGGCCAGCAGCTTCGGCGCGCCGGTCTTCAGCATTCCCGGCAGCTTGGGGGATGGGCGGATGGAACTGAGCCTATCCGCCAGCGCAGATCGCTCGCTGTTTGTGTTTCACGCCAGCACCTTCGACCACCCGATGGAGATTTACGCCGCCCGACCGGGCGCGACGAAGGGCACGGGCCTGGAAGGCGTCGAGCAACTGACACACTTGAACGACGGTGTGGAGACGGGCTGGGGGAAGTCGGTTTCGCTGGAGTGGAAGAGCGGGAAATTTGACGTGCAGGGCTGGCTGATGCTGCCTTTGCACTACGATGCGGCCAAGAAGTATCCGCTGATTGTGGAGGTGCATGGAGGGCCGGCTTCGGCGGTGGTGGGGCGCTGGGGCGAAGGCGGCGGGCTAAGCGCGGCGGCCTTTTCGGCGTTGGGCTATTTTGTGCTGCAGCCCAACCCGCGGGGCAGCTTCGGGCAGGGCGAGGCGTTTACCCAGGCCAACCGCAAGGACTTTGGCTACGGCGATTTGGAGGACATTCTGGCCGGGGTGGACACGGTGGAGGCGCACTACCCGGTGGACCCGAAGCGGGTGGGAGTGACGGGTTGGAGCTATGGCGGGTTCATGGCGATGTTCGCCGTAACCCAGACCGGGCGCTTCAGGGCTGCAGTGGCCGGAGCGGGGATTTCAGACTGGCAGAGCTACTACGGAGAGAACTCGATCGACCAGTGGATGACGCCCTATTTTGGCGCTTCGGTCTACGACGATCCGGCGGTGTACGCGAAGAGTTCGGCGATCAACTACATCAAGCAGGCACGGACGCCGACGCTGGTGGTGGTGGGTGACCGGGACGGGGAATGCCCGGCGCCGCAGTCGTTCGAGTTCTGGCACGCGCTGCGGGCCCAGCACGTTCCCACGCAACTGGTGGTGTATCCGAACGAGGGGCATGGATTTACCGACCCGGCACACCGGCGCGACGTGCTGGAGCGGGCGGTGGAGTGGTTTGGGCGCTACATGCCCGCCAGCGACGAGACTGCTCCCCTTTGAGGGGTTGGGGGAGTCTATGGAAGAGGCGGCGGAGAAACGGGCCGGGCAGGACCTGAGCCGGGGACCACTCCGCCCTGATACACTTTGGCTTGGAGTATCGCGAGCGCGTGCCGTTGACGGACCGCTCCAGTAGAGCGTTTTTCCCATTTCCGTGGTGTTTCCGGCAGCGGTTCGAGCGGTTCTTTCACGAAGAAGGAGCCTGCCGAGCCAAAAAAATCCGGACTACGGGGAGTGGAGACTCGCAATAACCCATTTTTCTGACGGATTCGGAGAGACCGTTCCGCGGTTCGACAAAGCGGGGCGGGGAGGATTCATGCGGCGGTTTTTGACGCTTGTTTGCTTTTTGTGCCTGGCCCTGCCAGCTGGAATTTCGATTTCGGGTTGCTATCGCAATCCGGCGGCGAATTATTGCAATGGTTTGGGTTACGGGTTGAAGATCACCGACGTGTACTCGATCACGCTGCAGCCCGCAACCACGGGGCTCTCCCTGGCTTTCGGGCAGACGCGGCAGGCCAACGCGCCCGCGGCTTATACCTGCAAGGGGGTCTCGGCCGCCACGGGGTCGTATACCTACGGCACCTCCAACAACCAGTTGGTCGATATAACGCCCACGGGCAACCTCTGCGCGGGAACGTGGAATCGCAATTCGGGCGGCGGCATTCCGAATTACACGATTTGCACCGCACCCAACCCGCTGCCTGTCTCAAAGGAAGGCCTTCCCTACGCGTCCGCCTATCTGACGGCGTCAGCGTCTGGGGTCACCTCGAATCCGGTGCAGGTATTTGTCCATGCGCAGGTGACTTCGATCACGCTGGTGGGACCGCAGCAATGTCTTTCGCAGACCCAGCAGGCCCAGTTGGATGCGCAGGCATGCTATAGCGCCACGGTGGCCAACAAGCCGACGAACGTGCTGTTCTGCGCGCCTGCTTCGGTGACTCCGCAAAACTATGCCTGCCCTCTTCCTCCGGGTGTGAGTTCGGTGCCCAGTTGCTCGAACTCGCTCGGGACCCTCGGCTACAACGTCAACACGACCCAGGTGGCCTCGATCAACGCCTCGACCAACGAGATTACGGCCTTGTATCCTGGCACCACGGCGGTTACGGCCTTCCTGACCGGCACCGGTTCGACGGCCGGCTACTTCTCGACCTGCCCGCCGAAGTCGATCAGTGTCACGCTGGCCAACGGGACGACCAGCGGCTCGATCACCCAGGGCGTAACGCAAAACCTGGTGACCACGGTGACGGATACCAACGGTCAGGCCATTACCGGGCTGACGCTGGACTATCAATCGACGGACCCGATCGACATCGCGGCAGGCAGCGGCGGAGCGGTTACCACCAGCTTCCCCGGTCAGGCTTCGGTCTACGCCATTTGCCAGCCATCCGTCTGCAATCCCGCCCCGATCAATGTGGTTGGACTGAACGGCACCGGGCTGTCGGTTTCATCGAACGCGGTGAATATCAGCACGCCTGGAACGGCCAGCGACTACGTCTGGTTCGGAGCACCGGGTCAGTCGCAATACATTGCGCCGATTGACCTGCTGACGGGGACGGTGGGTGCGACGGTGCGCCTGCCCTACGTCCCCAACTCGATGATCATGGATCACACCGGTACGAGCATTTACCTGGGCTCGTCGCGCGAACTGATGATCTTCAGCACCTTCTCGAATTCGCTGACCAAGCAGGACACCAGCGTCCCGGGCGTGGTTCTGGCCGTGGCGCCGAACAATACGTCGTTGCTGATCAACTCGCAGACAAATGTGAGCCCGACCTTCTACATCTACAACTCGAGCGGCAGCATCGGTTCGACCTTTCCCGGGCTGGGCGCCGCGGCAGCCTGGACGCCGGACTCGAAGACGCTCTACATTACCGACAGCGCAGCGCTGGGCGGGAACCACACCGATACGCTCTACGTTTACAACGGCAACACCGGGTGGACCACTTACCCCCTGGCGGCTTCGGACCCGAAGAGTCCCGAACTCAGCCCCGGCGCGCAGAACCTGGCGATCACCATTCCCGGGGTGGGAGCGTTCCTGAGCGGCAATCCGACCGTGGCCCACACTTGGTGCCCCACGGGGACCATCGGCAACTACGCCAGCATGAGCTTCTATCCGCAGCCGCCCGAAGATTCCGTGCCCACCCTGACGGACGTTTTGGCCGCGACTACAGATGGCCAGCACATTCTGGGCGCATCTTTCACCGCGAGTACCGGAATCACGCTCTCGGATATTGGTGTGACGGTTCCCAATGGCGAGTGCCCGACAGCGGTCAACGGCGTCCTGCAGCCACTCACCGTTCCGTTCACGATGAATGCCACGCTCAACGTGGGCAAAGTGATTGCGTCCGGGGTCTCCCAGGTGAACCAGGTGATCCCGTCGCCGGCTTCCAACCTGGCGTTTGTCACCTATAGTCCGTCGGCCTCGCCCGAGTTCAACGCCCCGCTGCCCTACTACGTACCCGGCAAGGACGGCGCGGCAGGCACACTGAACTATGTGACGCTGAACGGAGCCGCGGCCATCACCGCCCCGGTAGCGGGCGCCTTCTCGCCGGACGACAAGCTGTTCTTTGTTTCCACGGCAGGCGACAACCAGATCCACTACATCAGCGTACCGACGCTGACCGACACGCAGCAGATCAGCCCCAACCTGCCGGCCTGCACGCCGAGTTCGGCTACCGACCCCAACTGCCTGAACACGACATTGCCCACAGGCAGCTTTGTTCCAGCTACGGTCATCACGATCAAGCCACGGTCTACCACGTAAACTGGAGCGCAGTACGACCAACAGAAGGGCCGGCCATGTGCCGGCCTTTCTGCATTTGGGTGCACGGAGCGGCTCGACACTCCAGACGGCAACGCGCGGCCGCGCACCACCGCGGGGTATGTTCCAGCCTCCGGGGAGGAGGTCGCAAACTTCCGCGCGGTTCGAGGACATACGGAATCCCCGCTCCCGCACGATAGAATCAAAGAATGATCAAGGGAATTTCCTTCCTTCGTCCAGCAGGGAGCGCGGCGGTCTACGACCGGCTGGGCAGCTTCTTTTCTGCGCTGGGTTTTGAGCCCGGCAAAGGCTGGGACGAACAAGACAGCCGCGGCGCAGCATTTCTGGCGCCGCTGGGCAATCTGGAATTTGTCGATGGCGAGTTCCCTGCGACTGCGGATGTGCTTGTGGAGGTGACCGCGCTGGACGCCGTTCACCAGGCCGCGGCAACTTGGCTGCGCACCGACGCAGCTCCTGGCCAATCCGGCGATGAGGCTGTTGCGCGGCTTTCCGCAATTACCGAGACCCACTGGAAGTCCTCTATCTTTACCGTCGAGCCAGAGCCGGGATTCGCTTTCAGTTTCTGGGCATGGACCGACCCCGCGAAGGCAAGGCCGGTGGCTGTGGAAGGGGATCTCTCCGCCACGGGCATGAAGTTTGCCATTGTGGTGGCGCGCTGGAACGCGGTGATTACCGAGCGGCTTCTGGAAGCTGCGCTGGACGCGCTGCTGCGCTCTGGCGCACGGCGTGCGGACATTGAAGTGGTGCGGGTTCCCGGCGCATGGGAGATTCCCTCGGCCGCGCGCACGATTGCCAACCTGGGCAAAGTGGACGCGATTGTGACCCTGGGCTGCCTGCTGCGCGGCGAAACGGCGCACTACGAGGCTATCTACAACGAAGTGTCCCGCGGCATCGGCCAATCGCAGCAGGAGACGGGCATTCCCCACAGCTTTGGCGTGCTGACCTGCGAGACGCTGGAGCAGGCGCTGAACCGGGCCGGCATCAAGGCCGGGAACAAGGGGTTTGAAGCTGCCGTGGCAGCCATCGAGATGGTGAGCCTGAGCCGCAAGCTCAAGCAAGGCGGTCCTGCTTGACGGCCGGGTTGCATCACTCGTCGGGCCGGCGCAAGTCGCGCGAGCTGGCCATGCAGATGCTCTTCCAGGCAGACATCGGCAAGCAGACCCCGGAGCAGGTGCGCGCCAACTTCTGGAAAGCGGCCGACGAGGTGGAGCCGGAGGTGCGCGGTTTTGCCGAAGATCTTTTCCGTGTGGCAATCTCCCACCAGGAAAAGATTGACGAGCTGATCGTGGCCAACTCCAAGCACTGGCGGCTGGAGCGGATGCCGGCCGTGGATCGGAACCTGCTGCGCATGGCGGTGGGTGAGATGCTGGGATTCAAGGGAACGCCCTTCCCTATCGTCATCAATGAGGCTCTGGAGATCGGCCGCCGCTTCTCCGCTCCGGAGTCGATCAACTTCCTCAACGGGATGTTGGACGCGATTGCGCGGAGCCTTCTGCCCAAATAAGTCAATAAGTCCAGGGGCCCCGAGCCCCGCTGTGCGATGCAGGGTTGAGTTCACCCTGCATCGAATGGGCCTCGTGATCCTCATTACATTCTCGGATGCGTGTCGCGACCTTCTCCACTACAGCGCTTCCACGATTGCTGTAGGCAAGGATTGGGGTACCTTGAAGCGTGGACCGGGAGGTTGATTACATGACAGCGCCGGCTCCTTCGAGCCCGAGTAGACTGGTTGCTGCTAGACGCCCAGGAGCTCGGGAGAAGGAGCCT
>Ga0302267_10004812_pt1 | contig 14623 bp, 3 predicted proteins | sample III_Bog_E1_3_FD_194555 | JGI IMG/M metagenome (GOLD analysis project Ga0302267, IMG submission 194555) | Peat permafrost microbial communities from Stordalen Mire near Abisko, Sweden - III_Bog_E1_3 | ecosystem: Environmental > Terrestrial > Soil > Wetlands > Peat | place: Sweden: Abisko... | reverse complement strand
CCGGCTCTGGGCCGCCGGTTGCAGGAACGGCCGACACAGTGGCCAGTCCAACGCCGCCGGCGGCAGGCGCGGCGCCAGCCGGCGGACGAGGAGCGCGCCCAATGTTGATCGAAGCAATTATCCCCAGGTAGGGTCGCAAATCATAACCCTTGCGCTTCTGAAACTCGGCCAGCAGAACCGGCGACCACGGGTTGAAGCCGAAGGCCGGCTCGTCCCCCCGGAAGCCCAGCACAGTCTTCCCCATCTCGTCGCCAACCGCCTGCTTGTACGCATCGAATTGCCACTGAATAAAAAGTTTGTCTGCTTCCGGATTCAGGTAGTCCATCAGTGAGTGGGTGCCGTCCTTCGCGCCCGTCTTGTTGTTGGCCGAGCGCGTAGGGCCGGAGCGGAACTGCGAACGCGCCAGAACAATCTCCCAGTTGCCCGCGGGCACAGTCCAGTTCACACTCCCCGACGAACTGTCCAGCACTTGTGCCGCGCCGGAGTCGCGGTTGACCGCCAGCACACTGATCGTCCGGGGATCGAGCGTGTAGGAATATTGCTGGCCGGCCGTGACCGGGATGTGCTGCGGCGTGGCCAAGGCCTGCATCCGCAGATCCGGGCGCTCCTCGGAGAATTTGCCGCCGGCAAACCCCGAGGGGTATCCACCGTCGTCGTCAAACCACAGATGCATACCGCGCGTCCTGGCCTGCTCAACCACCTCCTTCACCGCCTGGAAATAGCCCGGCGAAAGGTAAGGCGTGTTGCCGACCTTAGGCTCGATGTAAGCGCCCATCACTCCCAGAGATTTGGCATGGTCGAGGATGGCCCCCATGGCGTCTGGAGTCAACTTGTCGCTAAAGCCCCAGTCGAACTGCGAACTGTACTCCGCTGGCGGCAAGGCGAACTTTGCGGCGGCCTCCGCCGCGGTCGGATCGGAGATTGCTTGCCAGGGACGCACCTGCGCCGCTACGGGGCTCACCAACAGCACCGATACGAGGATGTATCTATTAGCTTTCATCGGGACACTCATCCGGGGGGTTCAATTTTGCACTTCTGTGTCACGAAACTATACACCCAGAACCGACCCGGCTCCCATGCCAAAGAGAGCGGTGCAGGCGGTAATTGCAGTGGCTGTAGCCAAACGCAACCCAGCCATTGCCGCGAGCGCCTCTCCTCCTACAAAGTCGCCTGCGGCGAGGAGGGTGGCTAAGCGACTCCCGCCTAGTTCGCATTCGTATAGACAACAAGCCTCTCGGCAGCGGATCATCAGAAGTCGGACCTGAGATTACTCGGCCCTGACCCCCGGTTCTAAGGATTCTGCCGATGTCTATCGAACGCTACTCCCGCCGCCACTTCAACTCCCTCGTTGCTTCGGCTCCTCTTTGGCCTCTGGCCGCGAAAGCCTTTGCCGCGTCCACTCGCGAACTGCTCATTACGAAGTCCGGCGCGGTCGCCGACGACTCCACCGTCAACACCAAGGCCATCCAGGCTGCCATCGATCAGCTTGCCGCCAAGGGCGGAGGCACCGTTGTCGTCCCCCAGGGCGTTTTCGTCTCCGGCGCTCTCTTTTTCAAACCGAAGGTCAACCTGCGCCTTACCGAAGGGGCCGTCCTGAAGTGTTCCACCGACCTTTCGAACTTTCCCGCGCAGCGCACCCGCATCGAAGGCCATTTCATGGACAACTTCACCCCTGCCTTCATCAACGCGGCCCACTGCGACGGATTCCAGCTCACCGGCGACGGCACCCTCGACGGCGCCGGGATGCCCATCTGGGAGCTCTTCTTCAAGAATCGTGCCGCAAATAAAGGCTTCACCAACACCGGCATGCCTCGAGCCCGGCTCGCCCTGATTGAGAACTCGAAGGACGTGAAGATCGAAGGCATCACCTTCAAGGACTCGCAGTTCTGGAACTGCCATCTCTACAACAACGACGGCGTCCTGGTGCATAACGTCCACTTCCAGGTTCCCGACGACTACCGGCAAGCCCCCAGCACCGACGGCATCGACATCGATAGTTCACGCAACGTCACCGTCGATAGCTGCGTCTTCTCTGTCACCGACGACTGTATTGCCTGCAAAGGCTCCAAGGGGCCTCACGCCATGGAGGACAAGGACAGCCCGGCCGTCGAGCACATCCGCGTGCGCAACTGCACCTTCAAGCGCGGCGGCGGCGTTTTGACGTGCGGCAGTGAGGCCACCATCGTCCGCGACGTCATCGCGGAAGACTGCAAGATCACTGGCGGCGTCCGCGTCGCAACCCTGAAGCTGCGCCCTGACACTCCCCAGCATTACGAGGACATCACCTTCCGCAACATCACCTCTGAAGGCCCCTCCAGCGGCATCATTAACATGGCTCCGTGGTCGCAGTACTTCGATCTACAGGGCGCGGAGCCGCCCAAATCCATCGTCAAAAACATCAACTTCATCGGCATCAAGGGCACCTACAACGCCTTCGGCAGCATCCGGCCCAACCCCGGGCAGACCGACATCAGCGACATCCTCTTCAAGGATTTCGACGTCACCCTGAAGAACGACAAGCTCACCACCACCACCGGCGTTACCGGCCTCAAGTTCGAGGACGTCATCGTCAACGGAAAGCCCTACTCCGCCTCATCCAATCCAACACCGGCGTGACGCATCTGAGGCAGACAAATGGCGGAGCCGGGCTGCCTCGTGCGGGGGCACTCTCGTGCAGCCGTTCGGGCGGTCGAGTCGGCTTAGCGAACACTCGTCTGATTAGTCCAGGAAAGCGCCGATTGCGCGGTCACCGTTCACCCGAGACGGGTCATGAAATTCCAGTCGCAATGCCGACTGATCATCACGTATTTTTGATACGAGCGGCATCCTCTCCGTTGCCGGAAGCGCGCTGGTGGCTACCTATGTGAACGACGGAATGGGCCAGCATTTCCGGCTGACGGATTGGCTCGGCACCGGCAGTGATTCGGTCAAGACGAGCTGAGTCCTTCGACCACGAACCCGGGGGAGCAACGCTGGGAGGGGTCGAGGGGAGCAGAGGAGGATCGGGGTCTCTTCCCGCGCGGGCGCGTGAGGTGTCTTGGGCGGGGCAGGACGGAACGCGTTCGATCGCTTTATGGGGAGTAGCCGCGGAGCGCCCATTATGGGCGCTGGCGGCGGGCGAATAAGAAGATCGACCATTCAAATACCGAATAAGGAACTTGAAATAGAGGAGAGACATAGGTAGAGGATGATTCTTACTACTTGAGCTTCTGGCGACCGGTCTGATCGTATTAACCAAGCAGTAATTTCTGAAGATGTGTTCAGCGCCATCGGTCTTGGATAGATCGGTATTACTGCACGGTCAACGTCACACTTGCCGTCTGCGAAAAGCCTGACGGCCCGCTCGCCGTCACCTGCACCGTCGATGTGCCTGCCGGAGATTGCGGCAGTGCGGCCGACGACGCGGCCGGCGAACTGCCACACGCCGTCACCATCCCGCACGCGATGCCCAGCGCAACCGTGAGCAGTGTGAGCCGCATCCACAGCCTGCGGCGGCGTGCGCCGAGGGAAAGCGCGAACAGCCCGGACAGTCCGAAGGCTCCGGCAAGCGTCACCGGCCCGGTTTTCGGTCCGAATGGTGCCGGCGGTGTTGAGCGCGCGGAAACGCCCGTCTGGACAGTCATCGTGACGTTCGCGACGTTGGTGGCGCCGGCAAAGGTGTAGCTTGCGGGAGAGAAGCTGCAGGTCGCCTCCGCGGGCAGCCCTGTACAGGAGAAGGTCAAAGTTGTGACAAATCCCGGCACCACCGTGAGGCTCAGAGCATCGCTAATGGCGCTCGCTCGTCCGACGGTGATCGCGGTCTGCGCGGGCGCAATCGCCAGTTCCACCATCGCCGAGGAGGTCGACTGCGCGAAGTTTGCGTCCCCGCTGTATTGTGCGGTCAGAGCCACATTCCCGGCCGGAAGGGTGGTCGCGGTATAGCTGGCCACTCCATTCGTCAACGCGGCCGTGCCCATCAGCGTCGATCCCTCGTAGAAGGCAACCGTTCCAGTGGGCGTTCCGCTGGTCAGCGACAGTACCGTTGCGGTCAGCGTCAGGTTGGAGTTCGAGAGAGCGAACGTGGTCGCCGTGGTGGTCTGGGTTACGGTCAGCGTGCCGTTGACCTGCGTGACGGCGTAGTCGACAAGGTTCGCACCCGCAACGGCCGGCACAATCGGATAGGTTCCCACGAGGCTGGCAGCGGTCGCAGTGGTCGAGAGGCTCTCCGTAAAGGTATCGCCGTTCAGCGCGCCCACCACCGTCCCGGTAAATGCCGGGTTCGCCACGCCAAACGCCCGAGTCGCATTGTTCGCAGTGATCGTCAGCGGCGCCTTGTTGACCACCAGCGGAACCGTTGCCGTGCCGGGCAAGGAGTAGTCGGTGGTGTCGTTGGGGGTGAACGTGACCACAAGTGTTTGCGAACCCGCGCCGGGCACCGCTCCCGCCGCCGGCGAGTACACGAACGTGCCCGCCACCGACGCGGTTGCGTTCAACTGCGCTGCAGAAAGCGCTGTTCCGTACGGAATCGCGGCGGGCGTTGCCCAGGTCATCGTGGGCGTCACCTTGTTCACGGCGAGGATTACCGTGGCGGTCGAGGTGGCGTAGTTGATGGTGTCGGTGGGCGTAAATGTTGTGGTCAGGGTTTGCGCCCCCGCAGTCAGCTCGGTGCCCAGCGCCGGCGAATAGGCGAAGGTGCCCGCTACCGTGGACCCGGCGTTGAGCTGGGTAGCGCTCAATGCCGTTCCATAGGGAATCGCAGCCGGTGTTGCCCAGGTGATCACCGACGCGGCCTTGTTCACAGTCAGGGGCACGGTGGCGGTTGCGGTCGTGTAGTCGACGGTGTCGGTTGGCGTGAAGGTTGCGGTCAGAGTTTGCGGCTCGGCAGGCAACACCGTGCCCAGCGTCGGCGAATAGGCGAAGGTGCCCGACGCCGTAGAACTGGCGTTCAGTTGGGTCGAGTTCAATGCTGTTCCGTAGAGAATCGCCGCTGGTGTCGCCCAGGTGATCACCGACGTGGCTTTGTTCACAGTCAGGGTTACGCTGGCGGTTGCGGTGGTGTAGTCGACGGTATCCGTTGGCGCGAAGGTTGCGGTGAGAGCTTGCGATCCCGCAGGCAACACCGTGCCCAGCGTCGGCGAATAGGCGAAGGTGCCTGACGTAGTAGAACTGGCGTTCAGTTGGGTGGCGCTCAATGCTGTTCCGTAGAGGATCGCGGTGGGCGTTGCCCAGGTCATCGTGGGCGTCACCTTGTTCACGGTGAGGATTACCGTGGCGGTCGAGGTGGTGTAGTTGATGGTGTCGGTGGGTGTGAAGGTTGCGGTCAGGGTTTGCGGCCCGGCGGTCAGCACGGTGCCCAACGCCGGCGAATAGGCGAAGGTGCCCGCTACCGTGGACCCGGCGTTGAGCTGGGTAGCGCTCAACGCGGTCCCATAGAGGATCGCAGCCGGAGTCCCCCAGGTAATCGCTGGCGTAGCCGGCAGAGTCACCGTCACCGAACTCGACCCTGTCGAGCTGTTATAGGTCGAAGAACTGTTTGAATCGGGCGAATAGCTGACGGTCAGCGTATCCGTGCCCACCGCCAGCAATCCGGCAGCCACGTTGATCGCCGCGCCTCCGTTGCTGAGGGTCACCGGCGCGGAGGTATAGCTCCCGCTCGCCAGCGTCACCGATCCCGTGGGTGTGGGATTGCCGCTTCCGCCGCTGACTGCAACCGTGACTATTAATGGCTGGGTCGTTTTGATGTTCTGCGAGGCGGGCGTGACCGTCACCGTGGGCGCAGCGGGCTGCGCGGCCAGCCCCACTGTCGCGGAGACGCTGGAACCGTAGCTGCTGTCTCCTGGATAGCTCGCATCGACCAGATGCACCCCATGGCCCACGGGCGACACGCCGCTTGCCACCGCGGTTGCCGTCTGCGCCAACTGCGCGGTCAGCACCGTCACCGTATTACTGTAAGAGTTTGCAACGGCCAAGCCCGGGTTTCCGTTCTTGTTGAAGGGGGCTGCCACGATGCCCCAGGGAAAACTGATCGCAGGCAAAGTCGTCGCGGCTGCAAATGTTCCGTCTCCGTTCCCCAGCAGGACCATCACGTTGCCCCCGCTCGATACGGCCAGATCAACCTTGCCGTCCCCGTTGAAATCCCCAACCGCGATGGCCGTTTCAGAACCCGTGTTCGGACTGGCGGCCGCAGTAAACGTCCCATCCCCGTTGCCCAGCAGGATCGTCATCGTGTAGTCATTAAGGTTCGCTACGGCCAGGTCCGGCTTACCGTCCCCGTTGAAGTCCCCGACGGCGATGAAATCTGGATAGTTGCCGGTTTGCGGGCTCACGGGATTGGCGGTAAATGTTCCATCGCCGTTCCCGAGCAAAATCGTAACCGTATTGCTGTATTCATTGACTACCGCCACGTCCGGTATGCCGTCTTCATTGAAATCCCAGACGGCAACAGATGTTGGATAGTTGCCGGTGACTGGGCTGGACGATTGGGTAAATGTTCCGTCCCCATTGCCTAGCAGAATCGTCACGTTGCTGTTGTATTGGTTTGCTACCACGAGATCCGGTATGCCATCCCGATTGAAATCCCCCACCGCGATTGAGATCGGACGCGAGCCGGTTGAGGGGCTCGCCGCTGGGGTAAATGTTCCATCCCCATTCCCCAGCAGGATGGATACTGTATTGCTGTTAAGGTTCCCCACGGCCAAGTCCGGTTTGCCGTCCCCGTTGAAGTCTGCGACCGCGATCGACCCGGGCTCGGAACCCGTTGACGGACTCACGGCGCTCGCGGTGAACGTTCCATCTCCTTTGCCCAGCAATATCGTCACGGTGTTACTGACATAGTTCGTAACGGCGAGATCCGGGATGCCATCGCCATTGAAGTCTCCGGTTGCAATTGCGTAGGGATTGAAGCCAGTCGCCGGAGACGATCGGGTTGGCCAGCTTAGGACGGTCTTCCCCTGGGCCAATGCAGCGGTGCCGACTACTGCGTTCCCACTGGTTGTGTCCTGGAACGATATGGTGCCTGACGGCGGAAGCAGCCCCTGGCCCGTCACCGTTGCAGTCAATGTGTAATTGCCCGCGGCGCCGCTCTGCGCGAGCGTCGTTGTGGAGGCAATCGCGGCGGTCACGGCGAGTGCTGCCGCACTTGAGGAACTGCCCGCATTACTCTGAGTGCCGGCGAAGACTGCCTTGTAGCTGTGGCTCCCCATTCCAGGGATGAAATTCAATACGGCCGTTCCCGCGCTGGTCAACTGCGCTGTGCCGAGAAGATGACCATCCTCGCAGTACGCCGCCGTGGCATCGCAGAATCGCACCTGTCCGATCGTCAAGGGGGTGGACCCGGCGCTGACCTCGGCAGTCAAAGTGACGACGCTGCCCGCCGCGATAGACGTGACCGGAGCGCCAGCCGACATCACCCCCAGCGTTGTGGACGTTGTCGTCTGCGCGGCGCCAACGGTCAACACAAGCGACGTGGTTTGGACTAGTGTGCCGGAGGTACCTGTGATTGTTACCGTCGCCAGTCCCAGGGTCGCTGCGTTGGTGGCCGTAAGCGTCATCACACTGGAGCTGGTAGAAGTGGGATTCGGGGCAAAGGATGCGGTGACGCCGCTGGGCAGGCCGGATGCGGCAAAGCTTACGGCACCCGTGAATCCATATTGCGGAACCACGTAGACCGTAGATTTGCCGGAACTTCCTTGGGCGACTGTGATCGCGGCCGGCGCATCCGAGAGCGTAAAGGTCTCTGGGTAGATGGTGAGATTCGTTGTTGTACTTGCGGTGACGTTGCCGGAGGTTCCAGTGATGGTCACGAAGAAGCTGCCCGGAGTGGAAGGATTGGCTGCGGTCAGCGTCATTATGCTGGAGCCGGTTGAAGTTGGATTCGGCGCGAAAGCGGCAGTGACGCCGGTGGGCAGGCCCGATGCGGCCAAGCTCACGCTGCCGGCGAATCCGTATTGCGGGTTCACATTGACGGTCGATGTGCCGGAAGCGCCTTGATTGATGGCCACGCTGAAGTAATCCGTGAGCGTGAAGCCCTGAGCATAAACCCCCACGGTAAGGGGGATGGTGACGATTAGGGAGCCAGAGGTGCCGGTGATGGTGGCGGTATACAGTCCCAGAGTGGCCGTGCTGCTGGCGGTCAGCGTTAGTGTGCTGCTTCCGGTGGTCGGGTTCGGGGAGAAGGACGCAGTGACGCCGCTGGGAAGGCCGCTAATGGCAAGACTCACAGTGCCGGTGAATCCATATTGCGGAGACATGCTGACGTACGACGTCGTAGAACTGCTCTGGCCGAGGGACGCACTGGAATAATCCGAGAGCGTAAAGGTTGGCGCATATACAGTCACATTGACGGTCGTGCTGGTGGTGAGAGTGCCGGATGTGCCTGTGATGGTCACGTTGTACTGGCCCAGAGCGGCGGTGCTGCTCGCGGTCAGCGTCAGTACGCTGGAGCCCGTAGAGATGGGATTGGGCGAGAAGGACGCGGTCACTCCGCTGGGCAAGCCAGCGACGGCAAGACTCACGTTGCCGGTGAATCCGTATTGGGAATTCAGGTAGACATACGTTGTGGCGGAGTTACCCAGGCCAACGGACACGTTGGAATAATCCGAGATGGTGAAGCTCGGAGCGTAGAGGCTCAGCGCGAGGGTGGTGCTGGCGGTGTGAGAACCGGAGGTGCCGGTGATGGTGACGTTATACTGGCCGAGACTGGCGGTGCTGCTCGCCGTGAGTGTCAGCAGACTGGAGCCGGTTGCAATTGGATTGGGCGAGAACGATGCAGTCACTCCGCTGGGCAGGCCAGTTACTGCAAGAGTCACGCTGCCGGTGAATCCATATTGGGGAGACAAGTTGACGTAGGACGTTCCGGAGGTGCCCTGGCCAATGGAGACGCTGGAATAATCCGAGAGCGTGAAGGTTGGCGCATACACAGTCACATTGACGGTTGTGCTGGCGGTGAGAGTGCCGGAGGTGCCGGTGAGGGTGACACTGTACTGGCCGAGAGCAACGGTGCTGCTCGCCGCGAGTGTCAGCAGACTGGAGCCCGTTGAAATTGGATTGGGCGAGAACGATGCAGTCAAACCGCTGGGCAAGCCGGTTACGGTGAGATTGACGGCGCCACTGAATCCATACTGCGGATTCAGGTAGACGTAGGATGTGGCGGAACCGCCCTGGCCAAGGGACACGCTGTAATAATCCGAGAGGGTGAAGCTCGGGGGATTCACGATCAGGCTGAGGGTCGTGCTTGCGGTCAGGCTGCCGTAGGTGCCGGTGATTGTGAGTGGAGTGGTTCCGACGCTGGCAGTGCTGCTGACGGTCAGGGTCAGCACACTGGAACCGCCGGAAGAGGCTGTGGGATTGGGAGCGAAGGAAGCTGTCACGCCGCTGGGCAGGCCAGTCACGGCCAGGTGTATGCTGCCGTTGAATCCATTTTGCCCGTACACGTAGATGTAGGATGTTCCAGTGCTGCCCGGTCCAGCGGAGATATTGTTGCCTGCCGAGAGCGTGAAGCTGGGTACGGCAATTGAAATAGGGAGGGTGGTACTGGCGCTCAACGAGCCGGATGTACCGGTAATGGTCGCGGTGTACTGGCCGACCGGAACTGTACTGCTGGCCGTCAGCGTAAGCGTACTGGAGTACGTAGTCGGGTTCGTGGAGAAGGATGCAGTGACGCCGCTGGGCAGGCCGGTCACGGCCAGGTTCACGTTGCCGGCGAATCCATTTTGAGCAAACACATAAAGGTCGGAGGTGCCGGAGCTTCCCTGGCCAACCGTTACACTGCCCGTTGAGAGGGTGAAGCTGGGCACCGCAACGGTCACGTTGATGACAGTACTGACGGTCAGCGAGCCGGAGGTGCCAGTGACGGTCGCGGTGTATTGTCCGGGTGTGGCTGTACTACTCGCCGTCAGCGTGAGTGTGCTGCTCCCGTTGGTAGGGTTCGGGGAGAAGGATGCAGAGACTCCGCTGGGCAGGCCGGTGGCGGCGAGATTTACACTGCCGGTGAATCCATATTGCGGGTTCACGGAAACGGACCCTGTGGCGGAGCTGCCCTGGCCGACCGATGCAACGCCCGCCGAAAGCGTGAAGCTCGGTGCGTAGACACCGAGAGTGAGGGTAGTGCTTGCGGTCAGCGAGCCTGAGGTGCCAGTAATCGTCAGCGTCGCGGTCCCGGGAGTGGCTGTACTGCTGGCGGTCAACGTCAGCACGCTGGTTTCGGTTGTCGGGTTCGGGGAGAGAGAAGCAGTCACGCCGCTGGGCAGGCCAGTGACTGCAAGATTCACACTGCCGTTGAATCCGTATTGGGAGTACACGCTGACAGACGTTGAGCCGGAGCTGCCCAGGCCAACGTTCAAACCGTAGGCCGAGAGTGTGAAGGTCGGCGCATAGACTCCGACCGTGGTCTTGGTGGTGTGGGTAAGTGTTCCGGAAGTGCCGGTAATGATCAGCGTCTGGGTTCCGAGAGCTGCGGTGCTGCTCGCGGTCAGCGTCATCACGGCGCTGCCGACGGTTGGATTGGGGGTGAAAGACGCGGTCACCCCGCTGGGCAGGCCAGTGACGGCGAGATTCACGCTGCCTGTGAATCCATACTCGGGGTACATGTAGACGTACGAGGTGCCCGAGCTACCCTGGCCGACCGATACACCGCCCGCCGAAAGCGTGAAGCTCGGTGCGTAGACACCGAGAGTGAGAGTCGTGCTTGCAGTCAGAGAGCCGGAGGTGCCAGTCACAGTGAGCGCCGAAGTTCCGAGAGTGGCTGTGCTGCTGGCGGTCAGTGTGAGCGTGGTGTTTCCGGTGGTCGGGTTGGGAGAGAAGGATGCAGTGACGCCGGCAGGCAAACCGCTGACGGCAAGATTGACGCTGCCGTTGAATCCATATTGCGGGGTCACATAGACGAAGGCTGTGCCAGAGGTTCCCTGGCCAATGAATGCTGTACCCGTTGACAGCGCAAAGCTCGGCCCAAACACTCCCAGGGTGAGGGTCGTAGTTTCGGTCAGCGAGCCGGAGGTGCCGGTAACCGTCAGCGTCGAGGTCCCGGTAGCGGCGGTACTGCTCGCCGTCAGCGTGAGTGTGCTGCTCCCGCTGGTCGGGTTCGGGGAGAAGGATGCGGTTACGCCGGCGGGTAGCCCAGTCACGGCAAGATTCACGCTGCCGGTAAAACCATCGACCGGGTAAATGTAGACATACGACGTGCCGGAGGTGCCCAGGCCGATGTTCTGGCTACTCGCTGAGAGGGTGAAAGTCGGCGCGTACACCGTCAGGTTGAGGGTAGTGCTGGCGGTCAGGGAGCCGGAGGTGCCAGTGATGGTGAGGCCAACTTTTGCGGCCGGAGCGGAACTGCTCGCAGTCAGGGTCAGCACGCTGGATCCGCTGGTGGGATTGGTGCTCCACGATGCGGTCACTCCGGTGGGCAGCGCGGACGTGACGGCGAGACTGACGTTGCCGCTGAACCCATACTGGGGCGTCACCGTAACCTTCGTCGTGCCGGACGCGCCCTGGTTGATCGAGAGGACGCCGGGCGCATCCGAAAGCATGAAGCTCGGTGGATGGACGCTGACCGTAACGTTGGTGGATACGGTCATACTGCCTGACGTGCCCGTGATGGTCATTGTGACCGATGCGGCCGGGGCGGAGCCGGTTGCGGTCAAGGTGAGAACGCTTGTACCACTGGTTGGATTGGTTCCCCACGATGCGGTTACGCCAGTCGGCAGCGTGGAGCTCACGGCCAGACTTACGTTGCCCGTGAACCCGCCCGCGTCTGTCACCGTAATGGTGGTGGAACTGGAGGCGCCCTGGGGGACCGACACATTGCTGGAGGAACTGGCGAGCCAGAAGCCCGCCACTTGCGGTCCCGCGAGAGCGTCGATGAGATTCTGCCCGTTTGCGCTTCCCCATCCGGTGACCAGGTCGTAGCCCGTAACCGCGTTGAACCACACTGGCTGACCGGCGGTATCGTTATCTCCAACCGTGATATCGTGCAGGTCGCTGGAGTAGTTGGAGCCCGTTCCAATCGCGTAGATCTGCGGGTTGATCGATCCCACGCCGCCGGCGGGAGCTGTGCCCGCCTCGACCGCCTGCTGATTCACCAGGGCCATGAAACCGGCCCAGCGCGGGGCCGCAAAACTGGTGCCGGCCCAGCCTCCTCCGCATCCATACTCAAGGGAGCAGACGTAGTTATCGAAGTCGCCTTCCATGGCGATGTCAGGCTCGTTGCGCAGGGTAGACGAGCCTCCGTTGGACAGATTCGCCATTCCAAGTTGCCAGCTGGGGATGGAGATTCCGTCGGGGCTGATGCCGCCCCCGCTGCCAGCTCGCTGGGAGTTCCAGGCCGTCTCCGAAACCCATGCGCCACCCGCGCCGGTGGTGGTCAAGTGGGTGGCGCCGACCGCGGTAATATAGGCGTCTTCCGATGGATAGAAATATGGACTGATGGCCGCGTCGAAGGCTCCATCGTCCCCGGAAGCGACGAAGACAGTTTGCCCCTGTGCTGCAAACTCCTGAAAGAAAACATCGTCTACCGAAGGATCGTCCGGAACCCAGCCCCACGACACGCTGATCTGCCTGGCGATATTCTCCGTCGCCATCGAGTTGAATATGCTTGCATCGTCCAGCACGGTTGTGGAACCGATATACACGCGGACCTGGCTCAAACCTGGAGCCATGCCGATTGCCTGCACGATGTCGAGCACCTGTTCGGCATCGTCCCCTGCGGCCGCCCCGGTAGCGCCATCCAGCAGCACGTTGTTGATGGGGACGCTGTAGGTTTGCCCGGTACCGCTGAAGGTTGCATTCACATCGCTGAGGCTGTAGCCGCCGAACTCCAGAATCCCAACTGCCTGTCCGGTGCCGGTTAGAGTGGTGGCGCCGTAGTAGGCTGCGCGCATGTCGCTGCCAAGATACGATCCGCCGGGGCCGGAGCCCAGCACGTTGGCAATGGCTTGTCCGCTGGCCGTCTGTTGCTTCAGCCTTGGCTGGGGGAGCGAGAAGTTGTTCAGTCCGGTAATGTGGGCTACGCGCGTACCCAGATTGAGCGAAGGCTCCCGGTCCGGCGAATAAAACGTGCGGCTTTCCGTAGGGTGCTGATAGACCCTCATGGTCACGTTGAAGGCCTGGTTGATTTGCGCTACGGATCCGGTGACGGGCACGATGAGCCGATTCGCCGGCGTGTCTGTCACCGTAAGACCCTGAGCCTGGGCAAACGCAACGACGGCCTGGTAGTCCTCGACCGTCGGACCAAACTGGTCAGTGAACTGTTGCACGCTGAGAAAATGGCGATAGTTCGGACTGGATGGATCGTAAAGCTGGCTCAACAGGCTGGTCAGTCCGTTTGGATTGCGCAGCGGCAGAACAATGGAGAAGCTCATGCTCTGGTCCGGAGCCATCGAACCCACCGGCACCGCCTGCCCGCTGGCAACCGCAGCCGGCACATGGCTGTGAAGCGCCTGGAGTGATTGCTGCGCGTGGCTTGTAGTCCAGCCACCGAGTATAGCTACAACAAACCCAAGCAGGAAAATGGCAGACCGCTGCCGAAAGCCACAAGAAGAATACATCAAGATGATCGAACACTCCCTCGTGCCGCGAAAGGATCTCTGTGAGGCACGACTTGCTCTACGCCTCTTGTTCGCCAACATGGGGGGGGGGGCGGTTTGGAGCTGTTGGGATCAAGCCAAGACTGATGCAACGATGATCCGATGTCCTATTCGGTTTGTCGAGAAGAATCTCAGTAATAATCGGATGAACTCACCGGTAATCGGACAACAACAATAGGCCCTGTCGCTCAGATTCTCCGGGCTGCTCGCATCCCGTTAGGGGTCGCGTAAGGTCGGCATTTTCTGCGGTGTGATTCTCAGATTCCGCGGTCGTTGAACTGCTTGGGAGAACTGGATCGGTGAAGGCGAAGCGGGAATCTCGCAGTTCGAAGACCTCTTAGGAACCAACGGGGAAACCAACATGCACCAGATCTTATTTGACGCCAGGGCCTCTCGAAGCCGGGAGGCCTATATACTTGTATCTCGATGATTTATTTATATGTTAGATGGTGCCCGGAGGGGGACTTGAACCCCCACGACCGGTTAAGGTCTGCGGATTTTAAGTCCGCTGTGTCTCTTTGCAAGTAGCTAATAAATAAAGAGTTACGCTTGCCGAAATGTGAACTGTGTAAGTTTATGTGTAAATTTTGCCGCTTTCCCATCATCGCACACCTTCTCTTTTGGGCAGTGCTTGGCACTTCAAGAGCCGATAGAGGCGTGAATTGCACCAATGGGCAGGCTCAGAGGCTCAATCCAACGTCCAAGTCCTGGCTCTTCTCCTGCTTGGGTGCCTCTGCAAGCTCACGCTGCGGCGGCTTCCGGTCGGGCATATGAGCGCTTGTGTGCGAGACATCATGGCCGAGCGCCGAGCCGAGCTTCTCACGGCTGTCTGTGAACAGTTGCGCGTCGTAGGCTCCACGCGAGACGGCGACGGCCAATCCAGCAGACCTCCATGTTTCGCCCAGCCGACCGGCCCAGCCTAGCAATTTTCCGTGTTTGGGCTTGGAAGGGAAAACAAGCAGAAAAATGCGAACAGCGGAGCAATGAGTTTCATCGGTCTACTCCAAAACAGTAGAGTTCGGAAACGAATCCGCGCATTGCCAGCGCGTACTCACCAGGCGCGAGCGGTT
>Ga0302267_10004802_pt1 | contig 14653 bp, 6 predicted proteins | sample III_Bog_E1_3_FD_194555 | JGI IMG/M metagenome (GOLD analysis project Ga0302267, IMG submission 194555) | Peat permafrost microbial communities from Stordalen Mire near Abisko, Sweden - III_Bog_E1_3 | ecosystem: Environmental > Terrestrial > Soil > Wetlands > Peat | place: Sweden: Abisko... | reverse complement strand
CATTCATGGCTGGGTTAAATGTCATCAACACAAAACAAGTCCCGGCGGGACGGCAGAAAAATTCTTTCGTCCCTGACGGGACTTGGAACATTCCCGAACCGTGAACCCAGCCATGAATGGCTGGGCTATTTTCAGGGGCAGCGGCGCGACGCCGGAAACGGCCACCGGGACGGGCGCGCTCCCCAGCAATGTCCCAGCCGGGCGGCCAATGGCAGTTTGCGGTGGACGAACGGGGCAATGAGCGGTTGAATTTTCAGTGCGAAGATTAAACACATTTGCACCAGACTTGCCTGCCGTTTGAAAACAATTATTCTCGCTGCATGGCAAACATCAAGATGCAGGCTTATCCGCGCGGCGAAGATTATCTTGCCGATGACAAATTGTTTCCTCGGCCAAAAGCAAAAGTGACCGCCGCCGAATTATCTCAAGCCATCACCAAAGCATTCCAGCGAAGTTTCAAAGATAAACAGGGGAACACAACCGAGTTGGCGCAAACTCCGGTAGAACTGGTTTGCTCACGGGCGCAGGTTTGATGGACGCGGCGGTGGTGAAGGTGGATGCGGCGAATGATCTGGCTTGGTTGAAAGCCGTTGGGCGGTTTGCACCGCTGCCTATTGCCGCCAGTCGCACGGTGAAACTGGGCGGCACGGTGGCCACGGTGGGTTTCCCGATTCAGGATTTTATGAGGAAGCCAGGAAACCAGGAGAAAGAATTTATTCATGGCTTCTTGGATTCCTTATTTCTTTTAGCCTACCTCATTATTTCCAGATCAGCCTGCCGGTGCAGCCGGGGTCTTGGCAGACGGCCACCGTCCGGGCGGGGCGCTGGTGCTCGTTTATTTAGCGAACCCCTCACCCCGACCCTCTCCCCTCCGAGGGGCGAGTGAGAAAAAGCGGCGTGGCTGGTGCTGGTTTATTGAACAACCAAGAAACGAAGGAACACACAGTCCCGTCCGTTGAATCCCACGCCGGCAATTGTTTTTGGATTGGCAACGGCGGTAATTGCGTCATGCTGTCTCCCGTTTCATTGAACGATTAACATTATGATCACCACCCTCCGCCGGTCCATCACCTGTTTGGCCGCCATCGCCACCGGCATTTTGCTGGCGCAATCCACCCCGCTCCGCGCCGCTATTACGCCGGCGGAAAACCTGCTGCCCGCCGACACGCTGGCGTTTTTCACCGTGCCGGACACCGCCGCGTTCCGCGCCGCGTGCCAGACTTCGCCGCAGATCATGTTCTGGAACGACGCCGCGATGAAACCGTTTCACGACAAGCTCGTGGCCAAGTTCAATGAGAAGTTTGTCGCGCCGCTGGAAAAAGATCTCGGCCTGAAGGTGGCGGATTTTCTCGCGCTGCCGCAGGGGCAGTTCACGCTCGCCGTCACCGTCAACGGCTCGACCGGCCATGATGACGTGCCGCCGGGGCTGATCCTGCTGCTGGACGCGAAGGACAAAGGCGATTTGCTGAAGACCAACCTCGCCGCGCTCACGAAGAAATGGGCGGACGCCGGCCGCAAGCTGCGCACGGAAAACCTCCACGGCCTCAGCTTCACGGTCGTGCCGCTGAACAGCAACGATTTCTCCGGCATTATCCCGCAGAAGGCGCCGGTCACGGAAATTGGCCAGGATCCGAAGCCGGCCAAGGTGACGGAAGTTTATTTCACGCAATATCAATCGCTGCTGGTCGCGGTCAATTCGGCCAAGGTCGCCGAGGCGATTGCCGCGCACCTGACGGGCAGCAGCCTGCCGGCGATTGCCGACGATGCGACGTTCGCCGCCGACAAGCTGGCGCAGTTCCGCGACGCGCCGGTGTATTACGGCTGGTTCAACGGCACGAAGACGTTTGACCTGCTGACGCCGGCCGACACCGGCGGCGATGACAGCCCGCCATCGGCGATGGGCGGGTTCACCGCCGCGAAAATTCTCGGCGCGACCGGGCTGGGCGGTTTGAAGTCCGCCAGCTTCGCCGTGCGCGAAAAGCTGGATGGTTCCTCGGTGGTGCTGCACCTCACTGCGCCGGAGGCTACGCGCAATGGGCTGCTGAAGATTCTCGCGCTGCCGGCGAAGGATGCGAGCATCCCGGTGTTTGTGCCGGCGGACGCCACCAAGTTTTCGCGCTTCCGGCTCGACGGCAAGCAGACCTGGGCGGAGCTGCAAAAGATGATTGCCGCCATTTCGCCGCAAGGGCTCGCGAGCCTGAACGCGGTGATTGACATGGCCAACACGATGGCGCAACTGAAAGATCCCGGCTTCGATTTGCGCGCCAACCTGTTCGGCAACCTCGGCGATGATGTCATGATTTACAGCAAGGCGCCGGTCGGCGACACGCTCGCCGACTTCGGCAATCCGCCGACGATTTATCTCGTCGCGGTGACGAACCCCGAGCAGGTCGTCAACGCCGTCAAGAATCTCGCGTCGCTCGCCGCACCGCAGGACGCCGCGCCTAAGCCGCGCGATTTGCTCGGCCACAAGATTTACAGCATTGCCCAGCGCGGCAAGTCCCAGCCGGACGGCAGCACCGCTGCGCCGAGCTATATTTATCTCTCCGCCGCCGGCGGCTATCTGGCCATCAGCAAAAGCACGACCATGCTGGAAGAATACCTCCGCAGCGCCGACGGCAAGCTGAAGCCGCTCCGCGAAACGCCCGGCATCGCCGACGCGGCCAGCCACGTCGGCGGCACCAGCGGCGGGCTGTTCAGCTACGAGAACCAGCGCGAGACGATGCGCGCGGCGTTCAAGCTGATGAAACTTTCCGCCGCCGGCGATTCCGCGATGAAGATGTTTCCGCCGGCCTTCCGCGACTGGGCGGACTTCTCGCTGCTGCCCGATTACGACGCCGTGTCGAAATACTTTTATCTCTCCGTGTTCGGCGGCAGCGCCAACGCCGACGGCCTGACGCTGAAAGTCTATGCGCCGCGCCCGCCGCAGTTGAACTGAAAATTGTCCCGCTTCAAAAAACGAATCGCCGCCCCGGCCAACCGGGGCGGCGATTTTGTTTCTGGAATTATCCCGGGCTTAAATCTCCGGCGCGGAACTTTCCGGCGCGGAGCCGTTGTCCAAAATGTCGCGGATGGTGCGCAGCATCTTCTCGGCGGTGTAAGGCTTGGGGACGAAATGCCGGATGCCGGCGCTGGCGGCTTTGGCGACGCCGCCATTGGCCGCAAGGCCGCTGGAGCCGATGATCCGGACGCGCGGGTTCATGGACAGGAGCGCGACGATGGTGGCCGGGCCGTCCATGACCGGCATGTGCATGTCAGTGATGACGGCGGCGATCTCGGCGCCGCGCGCGGCGTAGATGGAAACGGCCTCGGCGCCGTTGGCGGCGGTGAGGACGCGGTAGCCGTGGCGTTCGAGGATTTTTTTGACGGTGCTGCAGATGGCCTCCTCGTCGTCCACGAGCAGGATGATTTCGTTGCGGCCGCGCGGCAGGCCGCCCTGGCTGACGGCCTGCTGTTCGGCCTGTTCACCGGTGGCGCTGGCCGGGAGGTAAAATTTGAAGGTGCTGCCCTTGCCGGGTTCGCTGTAAACATTGATGAAGCCGCCGTGGCTCTTGATGATGCCAAAGGTGGTCGCGAGGCCGAGGCCGGTGCCCAACCCGGGCGGCTTGGTGGTGAAAAACGGGTCGAAAATCCGCCCGATGATTTCCGGGGCGATGCCGGTGCCGGTGTCCGTGACCTGCACCAACACATGCGGGCCGACGCGGGCGTCGGGATTGAGCCCGGCATAGACCGGATCAACGGCATGGTTCTGAAAGGCGATGGTGAGCTTGCCGCCGGCGGGCATGGCGTCGCGTGCGTTGATGGCGAGATTGAGCAGAACCTGGTGGAACTGCGTGGGGTCGCCGGTGACAAGCCAGAGATCGGCGGGCGCGTCAATTTCAAACTCAACGGACTTGGGAAACGTCTCCTGGACGAGCTGCCGAATCTCGCGCGCCACCTGCCGCAGGTCCAGCGGGATGCGCTCGCCCTTGACGCCGCGCCCGAAGGTGAGGATTTGTTTCACGAGCTGCGCGCCGCGCTGGGTGCTGGCGTCCAGACTGCCAAGCAGGCGCAGCAGCATTGGATCCTTGGTCTGCTCCTTGAGCAGGCCGATGGAAACCATGATGGGCGTGAGAATGTTGTTGAGGTCGTGCGCGACGCCGCTGGCGAGCGTGCCCAAGCTCTCGATGCGCTGGCTGCGGGCGGCCTGCTGTTCCAGCCGGCGGGTCTCGGTGATGTCCTGGCTCGTGGCGAAAATGGACTGGGGCCGGCCGGCGGCGTCGCGCACAAGCGTCCAAGTGGCTTCGACGACCAGCTCGTGGCCGTCCTTGGCGCGCGCGGTGAGTTCGCCGTTCCAATACCCCTTTTCCAGCAGTTGGCGGCGCGCCGCAGCCACCTTGAATGGATCAAGCCTGACCAGTTCCTCGGCCGTCTGCCCGGCCGCCTCGGCGCGGCTCCAGCCATAGACGCGCTCGGCGCCATGGTTCCAATAGATGATGCGTTGGTCCAGGTCGCGGATGGTGATGGCATCGTGGGCGAGGTCAAGCATCCGGGCCTGCTCATGGATTTTTTCCTCCGCCAGCTTGCGCTCCGTGATGTCCTGCACGACGCCGGCCATCCGCACCGGTTCGCCTGCCGCGCCCCGCTCATGGCTGCCGGCGGCCCAGATCCACCGCACCGCGCCGTCGGTGCGACGGATGCGGCATTCAAAATGCCAGTCGGCCTGCGCGGCCGTCGCCTCGTGGAAACGGCGGTCCACCTCCGCACGATCCTCGGCCAGGACATGGCCGAGGAATTTCACGTAGTTCCACTCCGTCACCGGCGTTGTATAGCCGAAAATCTGGTCGTGAATGAACGTGCGGTGCGCGGTGTGGTTTTGCAGGTCCATTTCCCACGCGCCGGTCCGGATGGTTTGCAGCGCGAAGTTCAGCCGCGCCTCGCTCCGCCGGATGGCCGTTTCCGCCTGCTGATGTTCGGCGCGGGTGCGCAGCGCCTGGATGCCGTAGGCCAGGTCGTCCGCCAGTTCCGTGAGCAGTTCCACCTCGGTGGCGTTGAAGGCGTCCACCTCGGCGGCATACAGCACCAGCACCCCGAACACTTTCCCGGCGTTGCGCAGGGGCAACGCCATCACGGAGGCGAAACCGCGCTGCGCGGCCTCCTCGCGCCAGGGCGCGAAGGCCGGGTCGGATTGGAAATCATGGCAGATGGTGATCTGGCCGGTGCGGACGGCGGTGCCGACGGGTCCACGTCCGCGCTCGCCGGCGTCCGACCAGGTGATCTTCGATTTCTGCAAGTAGCCCTCGTCACAGCCCGCGCAGGCGACGACGCGCACAGTTTTATTCTCGTCATTCTCCGCGTAACCCACCCACGCCATCCGGTAGCCGCCCTTTTCGATAATCAACCGGCAGAGGTCTTGCAACAGGTCGGATTCGGTGGTGGCGCGCACCAGCACCTGGTTGCACTCGCTGATGGTTTTCAGCGCGCGGTCCTTGATCCGGAGATTCTCCTCCATCTCCTTGCGCCGCGAAATCAGCATCGCCATCAGCCAAAGCGCGGTGATGCCGACCAGCCGGCCGATCAACGCAATTTCCCGGTCCACCCCCGGCGGCGACAGGTCAAACCCCAGCAGGATCAGCGATGAAAACAGCCCCGCCAGCAGGTAGGGCAGCACGCGGCTCCCCACATGGATGGACAGCAGCAGCGGGATGAAATACCAGACCCAGTCCGAGATGCCCAGCGGCGTGGCGATGTCCAGCAGGAACTCCACCCCCGCAATTACGAAGATTGCCAGAAAAAGGAGATTATTATTTACGCCCTCGCGCATGGTATACTGATTATTCGCCCATACTGGCCAATAGTCAAATGTCCGTTGTGAGGATGTTGCTGATTTGGCGGGAATTATACGCGCCATCCCGACCATCACCCCGCAAAAGCACACTTGACGCCGCGCCACGGCCATTTTAACCTCTCTCCAATGTTGAAAAATGTTACACAAGCCGTTAGTCTGGTAGTCGTCGTCGTTGGCGACGCCGTCGGTGCTTGTTGAACTGAAATTTTAACAAAAACCCACGGCTGGTAATGGCCGTGGGTTTTTTGTTATCCTCGGCCAGCCGCCACAACCAAAGAAACACATGAGCAAAACCACCGCATCCGCCAAAGCGAAATCCAAACCCGCCGCCAAGCCCCGCGCCGAAGTCGGCCCGGCCATGTTCGGCCGCGACATCTTTGTCGAGGCGCTTGAACGCGAGGACGTCGAGGTCATCTTCGCCTATCCCGGCGGCGCGAGCATGGAAATCCACCAGTCGCTCACGCACTCCAAGATCCGCACTATTCTCCCGCGCCACGAGCAGGGCGGCAGTTTCGCCGCCGAAGGCTATGCGCGCGTCACCGGCAAGGCCGGCGTGTGCATGGGCACCAGCGGCCCCGGCGCGACGAATCTCGTCACCGCCATCGCCGACGCCTACATGGATTCCTGTCCGCTCATCGCCATCACCGGCCAGGTCACGCAGGCCATGATTGGCCGCGGCGCGTTCCAGGAGACGGACATCATCGGCGTCACGTTGCCCATCGTGAAGCACAGCTATCTCATCACGGACATCAACGACATTCCGCGCATCGTGAAGGAAGCCTTTTACATCGCGCAATCGGGACGCCCCGGCCCGGTCGTCATTGATTTCCCCAAGAACATCCAGCAGGTCAAGGCGCAGCCCGTCTGGCCGACGCTCGCCGAGGTCAAGAAAGGTTTGCGCGGCTACACCCAGCCCGACTTGAAAGCCGACGACATCGCGCTCAACGAAATCATCGGCCTCATCGAGAAGGCCGAGCGCCCCGTGCTCTATGTCGGCGGCGGCATCATCACCAGCGGCGCGGCGGCGGAACTCAAGAAGTTCGCCGAGGCCACGAACATCCCCGTGACGACCACGCTCATGGGCATCGGCGGTTTTCCCGAGACGCATCCGCTCTCGTTGCGCTGGCTCGGCATGCACGGTTCCGCCTCCGCCAACTGGGCGGTGAACGGCGAATACGAGCTCCGCAAATCCTTCAACGACCCGCAGGTCAAGCTGAAGGACGGCGCCGACCTCCTGCTCGCGTTTGGCGTGCGTTTTGACGACCGCGTGACCGGCAAGTTCGAGGAATTCTGCAAGCACGGAACCATTGTCCACATTGACATTGACGCCTCCGAACTGAACAAGAACCGCAAGGCCAACCTCCCCGTCGTCGGCGACATCAAGGACGCCTTGACCCGCCTCAACAAGCTCGTTGCCAAGCGCCCCATCCAGAAGAAGCACACCGCCTGGCTCGCGCAGATCGCCGAATGGCAGAAGAAGGCGCCCTTCGCCTACCGCATCACGCCCGAGATCGCCAATAGCGACCACATGATTGACCACATGGGCGGCAAGGAAAGCGAAGTCATCTTGCAGCAGATGGTCATCGAGACGCTTTATGACATGACCAAGGGCGAGGCCTACATCACCACCGGCGTCGGCCAGCATCAGATGTGGGCGGGTCAATGGTATAAGTATAAGTATCCCCGCCAGTTCACGACCAGTGGCGGCCTCGGCTCCATGGGCTACGGCTATCCCGCCGCGCTGGGCGTGAAGGTCGCCCTGCCCCACAAGCAAGTCGTGGACATTGACGGCGACGGCTCCTTCCTGATGAACATCCAGGAGCTCGCCACCGCGCACATCGAGAAGATTGCCGCCAAGGCCATCATCCTGAACAACCAGCACCTCGGCATGGTCGTGCAATGGGAGGACAACTTCTACGGCGGCAACCGCGGCCACACCTACCTCGGCGACCCCGACCATCGCCCGGAGATTTATCCCGACTACGTGCGCGTCTGCAATTCCTTCGGCGTGAAATGCGAACGCGTGATGTTCAAGAAGGACCTGCGCGCCGCCATGCAGCGGATGCTCGACGCCGACGAACCCTATGTGCTCGACGTCGTGGTTCCCTACAGCACACATGTCATTCCATTCATCCCCGCCGGCAAGACCGTGGCGGACATGATCTGGAAACCGTAAGGGAACCAACACCATTCACGACGGCGGACGAGCAATCGTCCGCCGTTTTTGTTTGCCGAAACATCGAACTTTGAACAGCCAACATTCAACGTCCAAGGCAACGGACGCGCAAAGGGTGCATTGGAAGTTGAAGGTTCAATGTTGGATGTTGAATGTTGCTTACAACTTTCCGGCAATCGGAGCCAATTCAAAAGGCCGGGCGATTCATTTCGTCCGGCCGGTTTTGTTTTTAGGGAAATCCATCAAAGCCATCGCCCACGTTCCCTGTCAATAGCCCAGCCATTTATGGCTGGGAGGTGGGCGGAATGAAATCAAGTCCCGACAGGGACGAAAGCACGGTTCTTTCGTCCCTGCCGGGACTGGTTTCGTGGGGACGTTGAACCCAGCCTTTAAAGGCTGGGCTATTATCAGACCGGGAGGGCCGTCACCAACGATAGTTTCTACGGCATTCGTGTCAGGCATCGTTTTTGGGCTTCTTTCTCATGGCGTTTCGGATCATCACAACCATGCAATGGACAATCCAACCCACCAGAAGTGCAATGGCACCAAACACCAAGCTAAAGCAACCGATATAAACCAACGACTCCGATTTATAGATGCTGAATGGATCGGAGAAAAAGTCAGCGAAAAAGCCCACCCATGAAATGACTGCTGGTTGAAAGTTATTACAAAAAAAAGGATCCACTGGCACGAACCAAAGAATGACAAATACAGCCAGAGTAATCCAAAAGAACAATCGCAAGTCGGTCTGGAATCGTTTGAATGCCATATCGCTATGCGTGTCTGATGACGCCTAACTTGGAAAACTGATCCATCGCCGGCTCGTGACTTGAACCGTGCCAGCGGCATGGCCAGCGCCCAAAGGCATTGCTTTCATGAATCCGAGATTGCGCCGGACGGCATGGGTTGTCCAGCCTTTACCGCCGCGCCCGCCCGCTGCATCCTCCCACCGGGACACCTGACCGCCGCTCTTTTTTTGGCTGGTTGGGCGGTCAGTCCTCTAACCGCCGGGGCGTGGATTGGCAACCGTCCGCCACCGTCGCGCTGGCGGCGGGCACGGCCGGGCGGTCCGGCTTCCCACCATCGGGTATGGGGGAAACACCCCATGGCGTCCGCCGGTTTTTTCCGCTTTAGTGTTTGGGTCATGAGCAATAACCGAAGGTTGCCAACGGTGGCCCACGCCCGGTCGGCACCGCCCGAACCGGTTAATCCGGTGCGGCCCATGCTGGTGGTGGCTGATGAACGGTTTTTTTGCCAGCCCCAAGCCGAGTGGCGGCTCCGCCTAGGCTATGAGGTGGAGGTCACGGTCATTGCCACGGCCGGTTGGGCGGCCTGGCCGGCCAGCCGCTGCCAGTGTTTGATCGCGAAAAATGCAGCCGGTGAAAAGCCGTTGCCGCCAAACGGGCAAGGTTATCCGCCAGCCGATGGTGGCCGGCCATGATGACTCCGCTTCGCCGCCGGCGCGGTCCGGGGCTGCTTATTCTTTCGCTGGGCCTGACGCTGTGCGCGCACGGGCAGGGGACGGTCAGCGGTTTCACCAATGCGCCGGTGGCGGAAAAGGTGGTTCTGCCCCAATCCGTGCCCGACCCCATTGAGCCGTTCAACCGCGTGATGTGGGGATTCAACAAGGCGGTCATGACGGATGTCGTCAAACCGACGAGCCGGGTGTATCGCTTTGTCGTGGTGAAACCGGCGCGGACGAGCATCGGGAATTTTGGCCGGAACCTCACCTATCCCGGACGGCTGATCAATAATTTGCTGCAAGGCAAGTGGCTAGGCGCGCGCGACGAGACGTGGCGGTTCGCCTGCAACACCACCGTCGGCATCGCGGGCTTGTTCGACCCGGCGACGAAATGGAACATTCCCAAGTCGGACGCGGATTTCGGCCAGACGTTCGGCAAGTGGGGCTGGTCGCCGCAGTTCTTCATCATGCTGCCGATTTTTGGGCCGAGCAACGACCGCGATACCGTCGGTCTGGCCGCCGACACCGCGGCGAATCCACTGCTCTATATCGCGCCCTACCGGTTCGACCTGAACAAGCCGCTGACTTATCTCGGCCCTTACTCGTATCTCAATTACATCATCATGTATAACAATCTCGCCGACAGCGTGGGCGAGTATGTGCGCTTCAGCCAGGCCGAGGCCGACCCGTATTCGGAGATTCAATATGCCTGGACCTTCGCGCGCGCCAATCAGGTGGCGGATTTTCAGGTGAAGGGCAAGCCGGACAAAGCCACGCTGGAAACCCTCGAATCCGTTTTCTTCACGTTCAAAGACCCGGAATTTCCCAGCCACGGCACGACGCGGTCGGTGCGGATTCCGGCGACGGGGAAGGATTTGAAATTCACCTTCTGGCTGCAGCCGGGTTCGGCGAACGTGGTGTATATCGTTCCCGGCCTGGGCTCGCATCGGCTGGCCGAGACCTCGCTGGCGCTGGCGGAGCTGGTTTACAAGAACGGTTTTTCCGCCGTGGTCATCAGCAGCCCTTTTAATTACGAGTTCATGCAAAGCGCTTCCACCGTGGCGCTGCCGGCGTATCTGCCGGTGGACGGCCACGATTTGCACGTCGCGCTCACCACGATTGACCGCCGTCTGCATCAAGCCTATCCCGGCCGTTTGGGCAACCGGGCGCTGATGGGTTATTCCATGGGCGCGCTGGAGACGCTGTTCATCGCGGCCACCGCGCCGACGAATCCGCCGGTGGCCAGCGCCGGTGCGACGAATCAACTGTTGTCGTTTGACCGCTACGTCGCCATCAACACGCCCGTGCGGCTGGCGCAGGGGATTGTCAAGCTGGATGAATTTTACCGCGCGCCGCTGGCCTGGCCGGCGGCCGAGCGCAGCAACGACCTGGAAAATGTTTTTTTGAAAGTGGCCGCGTTGAGCCGCAGCAAGCTCACGCCGCAAACCTCACTGCCGTTCAGCGCCATCGAATCCAAGTTTCTCATCGGCCTGACCTTCCGGTTAATCCTGCGCGATGTGATTTACAGCAGTCAGGAACGAAATAATCAGGGCGTGCTGCACCAGCCGATCCACAATTTCCGGCGCGACCGCGTCTATCAGGAAATCCTCCAGTATTCCTACCAGGACTATTTCGACAAGTTTGCCATTCCTTATTACTCAGCCAGAAATCTGGGCGCACCGACGGCGGACGCGCTGGAAAAAGCCGGCGACCTGCGGACTTATGAAACCAGCCTGCACGCCAATCCGGACATCCGCGTCGTCGTCAACCAGAACGATTTTCTCCTGACGGACGACGACCTGGCCTGGCTCCATGCCACGTTTGCCCCGGCAGAACTGACCGTATTTCCGCAGGGCGGCCATCTGGGAAATCTTTACAATCCGGCGGTGCAAAAAACCATCCTGGCCGCGCTGACCCCGATGCGGCCACCTGAAATCAAAACCAAATGAACGGCCCGGCCAGAGCGTGAACCAAAAGCGCTCCCCTTTGCCCGGGGCCTGGCTTGATTCCTACTTCACCGTCTCCACGCCGATGCGCTTGAGGAACGGATTGAGCGAACGCGGACGGCCAAGGAATTTTTCGATGGAGATGTTGATGTCGCGCGAATCGCCGACGGCATAAATCTCGTTGCGCATCCGCATCCCGGTGGTTTTATCAAAGAAACCGTCGGGCGACTGCTCAAACACCGTGGCCATGTCCGCCGCAATGGCGTCCGCCCACGCATAGCCGTAATAGCCCGCACCATAGCCGATGATGTGGCCGAAGTAGGCGACGAACGCCGTGTCCGGCGGCACGGGGAAGGACACGTCGCTCAAGATCTTGTTCGACAGCGGCACAAGGTCGTCCGCATTGGTCGCGTGGATTTGCGTGTGCAGCGTCAAATCCATCAGGCCGAAGGAAAGTTGCCGGCGATAATAAGTGGCGTAGGTGGCGAACCGCGCGGTCTTGAGCTGCGAGAGAATTTCCTGCGGAATTTTCTTCTTCGGGTCGCGGTAATCGGCGGCAAAGCTGTCCAAGACCTTCTTGTCCCACGGCCAGTTTTCCAGCATCTGCGACGGCGCCTCGACAAAATCCTGCGGCACGCTGGTGCCGGCGAAGCGTGAGTATTTGGCGCGCGTCAGGATGGTGTGCATCGCATGGCCGAACTCGTGGAAAATCGTCTCGACCTCGTCATGCGAGAGCAGGGAGGGCTTGTCCGGCTGCGGCGGCGGGAAGTTGCACACGAGGCAGCACACGGGGCGCTGGTATTTGCCGTCCGGCAGCCGCTTGCCCTCGATGATGCCGAACTGGGCGAAGTGGTTGTATTTGCCGTCGCGCGGAAACATGTCGAGATAAAACAAGCCCATCGGCTCGCCGGTCTTGGCATCGGTGACGGTGTAAAGCTGGAGGTCGCCAATCCATTTGTAAGGTGCCTCGACGCGCGCGAACTTCAGGCCGAAGATGCGCTGGTAAATCTTGAACATCCCGTCCAGCACATTTTGATACGGGAAATAGACGCGCAACTGCTCGGCGTCCACGTTGTATTTGGTTTTCTTGAGCTGGTTGGCGTAGTAACGCCAATCCCAGGCGTTGATGATGGCATTGGTGTCGCCGGTCTCGGCGATTTTCAAATCGCGAAACTCTTTCAGCTCCGCATCATACTTCGGTTGCAAACCGGTCTTGAGGTTTTGCAAGAAGTCTATGGCGGTCTGGGCGTTTTTCACCATGCGCGTCTCGGTGGCATAATCGGCGTAGCTGGCGTAACCGAGTTGGTGGGCGAGTTCGTCGCGGCGCACGAGAATCTTTTGGAGCAGGGGAATGTTCGCCGCGCGGGCGAGGTTGCATTGCGCGGTCATCATCGTCCGGCGCGTGGCCTCCAGCTTGGCGTTGTCCTCGACCATGATGTAATGGAACGTGATGTTGGCCTTGAGCGTGTATTCGTCCGCGCCGGTCTTGATGCCCTGCTGCGACAGAAAATCTTCCGGCACGCCGGCGAGTTCCGCCTTGGTGAACTTCAATTCCGCGTGCGCCTTGGTGACGTTATTTTCAAAATCCGTTTCCAGCGCGGTCAGTTCCTTGCGTAGTTTTTCCACGGCGTCGCGCTGATCCTTCGGCAAGTCCAGACCGGCGCGGCGATAATCGCGCAGGGTGTCGTCGAGGAGCTTCTTGTCCTCGCCGGCAAGGTTGGGTTTGGTGTCCGCGAAGGTTTTCAGCGCGCGGTAAACGTCGTCGCGATAGTCAAGGCCCACCGCCCATTCGGAAAGCGACTTGATGGCGTCGGTGGCGGCGTCGCGCACGGCGGCGTTGGTGCTGGTCTGCTCAATCAATCCCAGCCGGTCGGAAGCCAGGCCGATGTGGAAATTCACGTCGTCAAGCGCGATGAAGGTGTTGGTGAAGTTGATTTGTGCAGCGGTCAGTTTGCCGATGGTGTCGAGCGCGGCATTGCCATCGGCGATGGTGCTGGCGACCGTCGCGGCGACCTCGTTCGTCGTCGTCTCAAACGTGGGGACGGTGACGACGGAATTGAACTTGGCGGCGGCCTTTTGAAAATCCGCGAGCGACGCGGTTTTGGCTTCGGCAACGGCGGCGAATAGGGCGGTGGACATGACACAAAGAACAATTTGGAGGAGACGCATAGGTTAATGTTTAATTTTAAAACTTTTGCCGAAGAGCCGCTCCCATTCAAGCATGACGTAGCGGTCGGTCATGCCGGCGAGGTAATCGCACACGGCGCGGTGCAGGCCGGTCTGCTGGAGCCGGCGCTGGGAGCTGTCGCCGATCTCTTTCGGGTGGGCGAGAAAGTATTTGAAAAGCTGTTCCAGCATTTTTACCGCGCGCAGGTTCGGCTGATGCACGACGGGGTTGTAATAAAGATTTTTATAAAGATATTGGCGCAGTTCCCGGTTGAGCTGGCGGCGCGCGGAACTGTATTGGATGAGCGGTTTGGAAAAACGGCGCGCGTCATCGGCCGATTTCACACCGGCTTTCTCAATGAGCTGCTCGCTGGTTTCCACCACATCGCGAATCTGCAAATCAATGATGGTGCGGATGGTGAAATAGCGCCGGCATTCGTCGGGCAGATTGCCATGCGCCTTTTTCACCGCGCGCGCGGCCTGCGCCCAGACCCGGACGTTTTTGGCCAGATGCGCTTCCGAAAGTAAACCGGAATCAAGGCCGTCGTCGAGGTCGTGGCTGTAATAAGTGATTTCGTCGGAGAGGTTGGCAATCTGCGCCTCGAGCGAGGAATTCTTCGCGGCGAAACCTTCGCGCCGGTCGGGATGGTCGTAGGCGGTTTGGTGTTTGGCGAGGCCTTCGCGAACTTCCCACGAAAGGTTCAGGCCGGGGAAACCGGGATACTTTTCCTCCAGCTCCTCGACGATGCGGAGGCTGTGGAGATTGTGCTCAAATCCGCCGTGGCCGCGCATCAAGCGCGCGAGCACCGTTTCCCCTTTGTGGCCGAACGGCGAATGGCCGAGGTCGTGCGCGAGCGCGATGGTCTCCGCCAGGTCCGTGTTTAATTTGAGCGCGCTGGAAATGTTGCGCGCGACGGCGGCAACCTCAATGGTGTGAGTGAGCCGCGTGCGCAAATGGTCGCCGGTGCCGTTGAGAAAAACCTGCGTCTTGTATTCCAGCCGTCGGAAGGCGCGCGAGTGGATGACGCGGTCGCGGTCGCGCTGGTATTGCGTGCGCCAGACCGGCGGCGGCTCAT
>Ga0302267_10004801_pt1 | contig 14657 bp, 7 predicted proteins | sample III_Bog_E1_3_FD_194555 | JGI IMG/M metagenome (GOLD analysis project Ga0302267, IMG submission 194555) | Peat permafrost microbial communities from Stordalen Mire near Abisko, Sweden - III_Bog_E1_3 | ecosystem: Environmental > Terrestrial > Soil > Wetlands > Peat | place: Sweden: Abisko... | reverse complement strand
GACGCCATCATCCAGACCCGCTTTCCCCCCGAGCCCAACGGCTACCTGCACATCGGCCACGCAAAGGCCATCTGCCTGGACTTCGGCCTGGCCGACGAAGTCGGCGGCAAGACGAACCTGCGCTTTGACGACACCAACCCCTCCAAGGAAGAGCAGGAGTACGTCGACTCCATCCAGAAAGACGTGCGCTGGCTGGGCTTTGAGTGGGACCGGCTCTGCTACGCATCCGACTACTTTCCGCAGCTCTATACCTGGGCCATCGAGCTCATCAAGGCCGGCAAGGCTTACGTCGACGACCTCACGGCCGATGAGATTCGCCAGCATCGCGGCACACTCACCGAGCCGGGTACAGACTCGCCGTATCGCAACCGCAGCGTGGATGAAAACGTCGATCTGTTTCAACGCATGAAGGACGGCGAGTTCCCTGACGGCAGCCGCGTGCTCCGCGCCAAGATCGACATGGCTTCGCCCAACCTCAACATGCGCGACCCGGTGATGTATCGCATCCTCCACGCGACGCACCACCGCACCGGCGACGAGTGGTGCATCTATCCCATGTACGACTACGCCCACGGCCAGTCGGACTCGATCGAGCGCGTCACCCACTCCATGTGTACCCTCGAGTTCACTGACCACCAACCCCTCTACAAGTGGTACATCGCGCAGCTCGGCATCTTCCCCTCGCAGCAGATCGAGTTCGACCGCCTCAACCTGACCTACACGCTGCTGTCGAAACGGAAACTACTGCAACTGGTGCAGGAGAAGCGCGTCAACGGCTGGGATGACCCGCGCATGCCCACGCTTTCCGGCATTCGCCGCCGCGGCTTCACGCCCGAGGCATTGCGCGCCCTCTGCGCAGCCATCGGCGCCTCGCGCACCAACGGCAGCACCGACATCGAGATGCTTGAGCACTTCCAGCGCGACGACCTCAACCGGAGCGCCCGCCGTGCCATGGCCGTCCTGCGCCCGCTCAAGCTCGTCATCGACAACTATCCCGCCGGCCAGGAGGAGTTCGTCGAAGTTGCCAACAATCCTGAGGATCCCGCGGCAGGCACACGCCAGGTGCCCTTCTCGCGCGAGGTCTACATCGAGCACGAAGACTTCCGCGAAGTGCCTCCACCCAAGTACTACCGCCTGTCTCCCGGCAAGGAAGTCCGCCTGCGCAACGCCTACTTCATCACCGCGCAGAGCGTGGTCAAAGACGAAGCCGGCAACGTGATCGAGGTGCATTGCACCTACGATCCAGCCAGCCGCGGCGGCAACTCGCCCGACGGCCGCAAGGTCAAGTCGACCATGCACTGGGTCTCGGCCGCGCATGCCATCTCAGCCGAGATTCGCATCTATGACAAGCTCTTCACCAAGCCCGACCCCACCGACGTGGAAGAAGGCGAAGACGTGTTCAGCAATCTCAATCCGAATTCGCTGGAGGTTGTGACCGGCGCGCGCCTCGAGCCCTCGCTTGCCAGCGCTCAGGCCGGAGACCGCTACCAGTTCGAGCGCGTCGGCTACTTCTGCCTCGACCCCGATTCAACGCCCGGCAATCTGGTCTTCAATCGGACTCTGCCGTTGAAAGACTCCTGGGCCAAGATCGAGAAGAAACCATTGCATGGAGCAGACGCTCGCTAGTCGCTCGCATGAGCCGGGTGCCCAGGTCTCATCCGCCGCGGCGGAGAGACCTGGGAAAGCTGCAGCCCCTATTTCCCAATCACATCAATCGCCACCGTAATCGTCTTCGGTGGCATGCATTGCGTGTCGTTGCAGGCCTGGTAGTGGAGCTTGGCCTCCACCAGGTGATTGCCCGGTTGCGCCACAATCCGCGCCGCAACCACAAACTCATCGGTATACACGCTCAGCTTGTTGCCCGGGTCCGAAGGCAGCGCAAAATCATTCCCGGCCGGATACGTTGCGCTCTCTAGCTTCACGCCCAATCCATCCGGAATCGAGAACGCGGTTGGAATCAGAAACTGTTCCTTCGGTGCATGCGAATTAATGTGCAGCCCCTGCGCCACCCGAAAGTGCAGCTCAACATTGCTGGCCTTGCCCGCCGCAACCGTTACCTGCTCGGGAAACATGTACTCCACAGCCGCGCCGCGCAAGATCGATCGGCTGGACGAGTCTGCCTGTGCGTTAGCCGACGTGGCAGAAATTGCAGCGCAGCAAATGGCGAAACCAAGAGCCAAGCCTGCATGATTCGTTGTTCTCAAGTTCGCATTCCTTCAGGGGCTGAAGCCCGGACCCTTTATTGAAATCTTTTCGGCACGACTGAAGTCGTGCCCTGACACAAGACCTTTGTTGATCGCTGCTCGATCGGTTTCGCGGACAAAGAATCCTGATCCCCAACTTTGCTGGCCTGCTCCCCAAGCAACTTCTTGCTGACTTACTGCCCCAGCGCCTTCTTGATATTGCCTTCCATCTCGGCCTTTGATGTAAGACCCATCTGCGCCGCCACCACCTTGCCGCTGCGGTCCACAAAGAACGACATGGGCAGCTCATCCAGGCCGCCATAGTCCTTGTCCAGCGTGCCGCCATCGATCAACACCGGATATGGAATGTGCAGCTGCTCGGCGGAGTGAGCGATTTCAAGCTTCTCTTTGGCCAGCGTGGCCGCGTTGTCGCGGTCCAGGTCGTCGGCTGAGACGCCCAGAATCTCAAACCCCTGCGCCGCATACTGGTTGCGCAGCTCCACCAGCCAGGGCGTCTCAATCTTGCACGGCGCGCACCAGGTGGCCCAGAAGTTCACCAGCACCGCCTTGCCCTTGTAGCTGGAAAGCGAGACCTTCTTGCCGCTCAAGTCTTCCAGCGCAAAATCCGGCGCCGCCTTGCCGGCGAGTGGCGATTCGTACTTCCCTTCGCCACTGGCCGCATCCACCACCAGCTCGCCGCGCGACGCAGCGGCCAACACGCGCTCTGCCGCCTGCCTGCGGAATTCAAAGTTGGCCCACCCAGCCCACGCAAACGTGGCCAGAATCAGCAGCACCGCGCCCAACACAATCGTGTTTCGTTTCACGGGAAGCAAGACCTCTGCTAAACATTGTACGAGCAAACTCGCGGCGATTTCCAATCAATGGTCATGCCCACTCGATCCACCTTTCGCCTCTTTCCTGGCGAAAGGAAGGGAATCCCCTGAACCCCTCTCCAGCATGCATGGCCCCGCCGGCGGCGTCCGCCCCACCGCAGGTGGCGAAGGTGGTGGTAAGATCGGAAGCCGATGGATGCAATGGACGAAAGAGATTCAATCCAGCCCGCGGCGCTGGTGCGGACTGAAGCTGCCGCACTGCTGGCCCTGGCCGACCGGTTGGAAGGCCCCATGTCTGCGGCCTTTGCCCGCGCCGTTGACCTGGTGCTGCGCTGCGGTGATTCCAACGGCCGCGTCGTCGTCACCGGCATGGGCAAGAGCGGCCTCATCGCCCAGAAGATCGCCGCCACGCTGAGCTCCACCGGCTCGCCGGCACTTTTCCTGCACCCGGCTGAAGCCGTCCACGGCGATCTCGGCGTACTCATGCCCGGCGACGTGGTGATTGCGCTCTCGGCCAGCGGCGAAACCGAAGAAATTCTGCGCCTGCTCCCGCTGCTCAAACGCAAGAATGACGCGCTGATCAGCTTCTCTTGCACTCTCGGCTCCACGCTCGCTCAGGCCAGCGACGTAGCCCTCGATTGCAGCGTTGCCCGCGAGGCCTGCGGCCTGAACCTCGCGCCCACCGCCTCCACCACCGCCATGCTCGCGCTCGGCGATGCGCTGGCCATCGCCGTCAGCCTGCGCAAGGGCTTTCGCGCAGAAGACTTCGCCGACCTGCATCCCGGCGGCAAGCTCGGCCTCAAGCTGGCCCGCGTCCGCGACCTCATGCACTCCGGCAACGCGATCCCCGTAGTCGCGCTCTCCACACCCATGAGCGACGTCATCTACGAGATGTCATCCAAGAAGCTGGGCATGACCACGGTCCAGGATGAAGGCCAACTCCGCGGCGTCATCAGCGATGGCGACCTGCGCCGCCTGCTCGAGCGCGAAGGTGGCGCCGCGCTCAGCCGCACCGCCGGCGAAGCCATGAATGCCAATCCCCGCACCATTGCCGCAGAAGAATTCGCCGCCACTGCACTAGCGATCCTGGAAGAGCGCAAGATCACTTCGCTGGTCGTGGTCGACGCCGATCGAAAAGTCGAAGGCGTGCTGCATCTGCACGATCTGTGGGGTGTGGAGCTGATCTGAGCACCGAATTCACAGCTACGACTGCGATACTCCGCTGGCATTGATCTGCAGATCGGGCACCTGCTCAAAATCTCTGCTGTCCTCTGGCCTGTTCAAGAAGATGATGGCCAAGGCCGGCGGCCTTGCGGAGTGAAACCTCCGGCTCAGCCAATCTGCGGCACCGAAAGCACCCGCATCTCGATGTCGTGTTCCAAAATCACTGACTCGTCGGGGTTGGCGGGGTTGTAGCGCGCCTGGATTTTGATGTCCTTGATCTGGGCGACAAAGTCCTCAGCTGCGGCTTCCGTTTTGAACTTGCGCACGTACCTTCCCAGCCGGTACTCGTCGATGAAGTATGTGTAGGTCACCTCGGCCCACTGGGTCCGATACCCCTCGCTGCGAACTGTTCCGCCGCCGATGCGCGCCTCCACCGCCGGCCAGCTCTCCATCGCCTTGCGCTGGCGGCGTTTCTGGTAAAGCTTGCGCACGCCCATGCCCGCGGCTGCGCCGGGAATCAGGCCGAATTTGGCCGCGATCTTGAGAGCCAATGCGACAACAGGTTCCCAAGGAACGTGGCTCGCACTCATGCAAGGCAGTATCGCACAGCTCGTCGCCGCGGCCTAACCCTCCGGTTGTGCCCGAACCCTCCCGGCCACACGCGCGGCGCCAAACATTTAGAATACTTTCTGTAACTTCATCCGTGAATCGTCCGCCCCCGCGGACGGGAAAGTACGCTCTCATCGCCATGCATCGCTGGTCTAAACTCTTCATCCCCACACTCCGCGAGGCGCCGTCCGACGCTGAAGTCGCCAGCCACAAGTTCCTGCTCCGCTCCGGCTACATTCGCCAGCTCAGCGCGGGCCTGTACAACTACCTCCCGCTCGGCCAGCGCGCGCTCAACAAGATCATCGCCATTGTGCGCGAAGAGATGGACACGATCGGCCAGGAGTTTTTCCTGCCCGCTTTGCTGCCGCGCGATCTGTGGGAGCAGAGCGGCCGCTGGTCGGTCATGGGCGACAACATGTTCCGCCTCAAAGACCGCAAGGGCGCAGACCTGTGCCTGGGCATGACGCACGAGGAGGTCATGACCTCGATTGCGCGCAACGAGCTGCAGAGCTACAAGCAGTTGCCGCAGATCTGGTATCAGATCCAGACCAAGTTCCGCGACGAACCGCGCCCCAAGTCGGGCCTGCTGCGCGTGCGCCAGTTCACCATGAAGGACTCGTACTCGTTCGACATTGATAAGGCCGGCCTCGACAAGAGCTATGACCTGCACGACGCCGCCTATCGCCGCATCTTCACCCGCTGCGGCCTCAAGTTTGTCGTAGTCGATGCGGACTCCGGCTCCATGGGCGGCTCGCAGTCGCAGGAGTTCATGGTCTACACCGAGGCCGGCGAAGACCTCATCGCCAGCTGTCCCGTGTGCGGGTACGCGGCCAATCTTGAGAAGGCCACTTCACGCCTCGCCCCTGTCGTCGAGCTTGAACCCACGGGCGACGGCAAGCCTGAGCTGATTCATACGCCGGGAATGGGCGCCATTGCGGACATCGCCGCATTCCTCAAGATGAGCGAGGCCAACGACATCAAGTGCGTGGCCTACATGGCGCTCAAGCGCGGCGCAAAGGGCGAGCCGGACACCTGGTGCGGCGTGGCCGCATTCCTGCGCGGCGACCATCAAGTCAACGAAACCAAGCTTCTCGGCGCAGTTGGCGGAACAGAGCTCCGCACCATGCAGGCTGAAGAGCTCACGCAGTTCTTCAACGGCCCGGCAGGATTCCTCGGCCCCGTCGGCCTCACGCACAGCGCCAAGCCGCTGGACGAAGGCCTCACAGTGGTCGTCGACAAATCGCTCGAAGGCCGCCGGAATCTCGTCGCAGGCGCCAACAAGCTCGACTATCACCTGCGCAACGTTACACCTGGTCGCGACTTTACCTGGACCATCGCCGCTGACATTCGCAGCGTGAACGAGCAGGAGCACTGTCCAACCCCCGCCTGCAACGGCCAGTTGCTCGTCGGCCGCGCCGTTGAAGTGGGCCACATCTTCAAGCTCGGTTACAAGTACACCGAGTCGATGGGTGCCCGCGTGCTCGATGAGAACGGCAAGGAAGTGATGCCGATCATGGGCTGCTACGGCATCGGCATCGAGCGCATTCTCACCGCGGCCATCGAGCAGTCGAACGACAAGAACGGCTTCTGGCTGCAGGCTTCGATCGCGCCCTTCACCGTCGTCGTAACCGTCACCAACTCCTCGGACGCGCCGCTGGCTGAAGCCGGCCAGTCGCTGGCCGCGGCGCTTGAGGCAGCGGGCCTCGACGTGCTGCTCGATGACCGAGACGAGCGAGCCGGCGTCAAATTCAAAGATGCGGATCTGGTCGGCATTCCTTACCGCATCAACGTCGGCAAGAAAGCCGCCGGTGGCGTCGTCGAGCTAGTCTCGCGCGCGACGAGCACCAGCGTTGACGTTGCGATCAACGAGGTTGTGGCGCTGGTCAAGCAGCGCGTCGAAGAAGAAACGCTGCTCGACTCAGCCGAAGGCAACCTGTAGTCGCGTGCGCTACACTGTCCGCTGTCAGATTTAAGCTCTACGCAGTTTCAAGGAGCCTTCATGGCGTTGAAGATCCGATTCGTAAGACCACACGGCTTGAACTCCTGGGCAGCGCTGCTGTTTCGCGTTGCCCTGCTGGCCTTTGCCGCGGTCGTGGTTACGGGCTTCGCCGTCTTCGCCTTCTATTACTTCAAATATCAGGGCATCGTCGACGAGCGGTTGAAACAGCCCATCTTTGCCAACACGGCCAAGATCTATGCCGCCCCACGCGAGGTTCGTCCGGGTCAACAACTGACCCTGCGCCTGATCTCCAACGAGTTGCGCAATGCCGGCTACACCGTCGATGGCGACGCTCACGCATCGCAGCTCGGCACCTTCGCCGAAAGCGGCAACGCCATCACCGTGCATCCTGGCCCGCAGTCCTACCACGCGGAAGACGGCGCAACCATTCGCGTGAACAAGGGCCAGGTCGATTCCATCAACGACGATCATGGACAGCCGCTCTCAAGCTACGAGCTGGAACCGTTGCTGATCACCGGCCTGAGCGACGATGCAAATCGGACCAAGCGCCGCCTCATTACTTACGACGAGATTCCTTCCAACCTTGTCCAGGCCGTGCTCGCTATTGAGGACCGCCGTTTTTTTGAACACAACGGCGTCAACTACGGGCGTCTGGTTGAAGCTATGTTCCGCGACGTGACCACGGGCCAGAAGCAGCAGGGCGGCTCCACGCTCACCATGCAGCTGGCGCGCGGATTCTTCCTCACGCCAGAAAAGCGCATCAAGCGCAAGTTCATTGAGATTGTCATCACCTTCCAATTGGAGCACCGCTTCAGCAAGCAGAAAATCTTCGAGCTCTACGCCAATCAGATCAACCTCGGCCAGCGCGGCAGTTTTTCCATCGACGGATTCGGCGAAGCCTCACAGGCGTACTTCGGCAAAGATGTGCGCCAGCTCGATCTGTCCGAGTGCGCGCTGCTGGCCGGCATGATCCAGCGGCCCAATTATTTTTCGCCCTATCGCCACGCCGACCGCACCATCGAGAGGCGCAATCTGGTTCTCGACTCGATGGTCGAGACCGGCGCCATCACCAAGGATCAAGCCGAGCGCGCAAAGGCCGAGCCGCTCCACCTATCGCCGGGCAGTGTTGACGCCAGCGAGGCGCCGTATTTTGTCGACCTGGTGCATGAGCAGCTGGTGCAAAAGCTGGGCGAGCGCGACTTCAACCGCGAAGGCCTGCGCATTTACACTTCGCTCGATCCCGACTTGCAGCGCGAGGCCACGGCCGCAGTCGACTCGACCATGCACGTGGTCGATGAGCAGGTTGATCGGCTGCATCGCAAGGCCAAACCCGGCGAAACATGGGTCTATCCGCAGGTGGCGCTGGTGGCGCTCAATCCGCACACCGGGCAGGTGCTGGCGCTTGTGGGTGGACGCAGCTACGGGGGCAGCCAGGTGGACCATGCGGTAGCGCATCGGCCCACCGGCTCCATCTTCAAGCCCTTCGTCTACGCTGCGGCGTTCAACACATCGCTCGAAGGCGCCGAGCTCTCCGGACAGACCAAGCCGTTCACGCAGCTCACCATGCTCAGCGACGAACAGACCACGTACGAGGTCGGCGATCAGGAGTACACGCCGCGCAACTATGAAGGCGTCTATCACGACCAGGTGACCGCCCGTTATGCGCTGCAGCAGTCGCTCAACAACGCCACCATCGGGCTCGCAGCGCTGGTCGGCTTCGATCGCGTGGCCGCGCTGGCCCGCGAGGCCGGCGTCAAGAGCGCGCGGGGAACGCCATCGGTGGCTATCGGCTCCTATGACGCGACGCCGCTCGACATGGCCGGTGCCTATACCATCTTCGCTAACGGCGGCCTGCATCTGGACCCGTGGATGCTGGCCAGCGTCCGTACCTCTACCGGCGACATCGTCACCGACTACACGCCCACCTCCAAGCAAATGCTTGACCCGCGCGTTGCTTATCTCACCACGGACATGCTGGAGAATGTGATCAACCGCGGCACCGGCGCAGCCACACGCGCGCGTGGCTTTACTGCGCCGGCCGCGGGCAAAACCGGAACCAGCCATGACGCCTGGTTCGCCGGTTACACATCCAACCTGCTGTGCATTGTGTGGGTGGGCAACGACGACTATACAGACGTGAAGATTGAAGGCGCCCACGCCGCCGCCCCGGTCTGGGCTGAGTTCATGAAGCACGCCGTTGAGTTGCCGCAGTACTCTGACACGCGTCAGTTCACGATGCCCGCAGGCATTGATACGGTGCCGATCGACAAGGTGAGCAACCTGCTTGCCGACGACGCCTGCCCCGACAGCGTCAACATGGCCTTCCTTGAGGGCACCGCGCCCACCGACACCTGCGACCATCCGCCGGACAAGCGGAACCTGTTCCAGAAAATCTTCGGGCTCGGCAAGCCAGGCAACTGAGCACCCCGCTCATGAACAGCGCCCCGTCACCGGTTGACACTGCGCGCACCAGAACGTGACCCGCGCATCCGGCCCTTGTTTGCGGCACTCGATCAACGCCTCGCAACGGCGGCAGGGCTCTCCGTGGCGGCCGTAAACCCACACCCGCTCCTGCGGATTGCTTGAGTGCGTGGTACGCCGGTGCACGCCGCCATAGGTCACCGTCATGTCGCTCGAGTTCTCAAGCACGTTAGCCCGCACCAGCCGCCGCGATAGATCGACCACGTTCGCCAGTGCTTGTGGAGCAAGATCGGCCACGCGCGCAAACGGATTGATCGCTGCAAGAAAACATATCTCCGATTTGAATTCGTTACCCACCCCGGCTATCACTTCCTGGTGCAGCAGCACGTCGGCAATTTCTTCGCCCGCACACGTGGCAATGCGGTGCAGCACTTCAGCCGCATCGAACTCCGCGCTGAGCACGTCGATCCGCGGCGATGGAATCCGCAACAGCCGCTCGACGTCCACAGTGGGTAGCAGCTTCGCCACCGGCACGCGAAACCCCACCGTGACGTACTCGCTGTTCTCCAGCACAATGCGCATGTTGGCGCGCGGCTGCTGCCAGCGCTCGCCGGGTCGATAGATGTGCCAGCTTCCATTCATCAGCAGATGCGTGGCCAGCGTGCCGCCGCCGGAAAAATGAATCAGCAGCCACTTGCCGCGCGGCTCCACGCGCACCACCGTCTGCCCGGCGAGCGGCGTGTCGTCGTCAAAGCGCGTCAGCAGCGGATAGGTAGAGCGAAAACCAGTGACAGGCTTCGCAATGAGCGCGCGACCCAACGCTCGCGCGGTGCGAAAGATCGTGTCCCCCTCGGGCATCGGCTACTGCACCTCGTGTTGCGCTGGCCCATGCTGCATCGGCGCGCCGTGGCCCAGCGCCATGGGAATACGCCGCAGGTGCATGCCCAGCGGGCCGGGATGAAACCCCGCATCCATCAGGAACCGTCCCATGGGATGCGCAGCAACCGGCTGCCCATTGATGGTGGTGATGAGCACGCCCTGGTGGCTGCTCTGCCGCATCCGTTCCTGCCCGCGCGCGCACACAAAGTGTGCCAGGCCCGCGGCTGTCTGCGATCGCTCCGGCTCTTCCGCCGGCAGAAACACCAGCAGGTTTGGATTGCCGCGCCGCAGCCACGCCACCAGTTGCCCGTTGCGCAGAATCACTTCCGCGTAGGCAGCGCGCGTCAACACACGCGGCGCGGTTTCAGAGTCTTCCTCAGCAACGGGAAGCTCCGGCCAGCGGAGCACAGACCCGTAAGGGTTGGCCGGATCGGTCGCAGCCAGTTGCACAAACTCCGGCTTCTCATCCGCGGGCGCGGTGCGCAACTGGCGCAGCAGATCGACCGCGGCAGGCAGGGCAAACTGCGTCGCGCCCAGGCCGGCAACAAAATAGCCGCGGCGGATACGCCCGCTTTCTTCAAGCGCCTTCAACACGTCATAGACAGCGGAAAATCCACCCGGAATATTCTCTGCCGCCGCGTGCTCGCGCAGCAACACGCCATAGCGGTTGAGCAGTTGCAGCGCCAGGGCATGACTGGCTTCTGTTGTTGAATGTGCAGCTCGATGCCCAGAATCGGGTTGGTAGGTCGGAGCTTCAGCCCCGGCATGAAGGCCAGCAGAAACGATGTGGGCTTGAGCCCCTGAGGCATGCATGTCGGGCACCGCCGGCGTAACCGCCTTCCTCGCTTCCAATTCACGCACCGGAAGCAGCGACCAGCGCCCCTGCGCGGTCGGCGGCGTGGTCCTGCGCGAGCGGAAAACAACCCCGGTCTGCAATCGCCGCGGCGCGCGCGCGCTGTCGGGCCGCGCGGTGTAAGCGCGCAAGGCATGCAGCGAGTCGTTGGTCACAAGTCCGCGCCACACCAGGCTCCACAGTGCCTCAATCGTCTCGCCCGGATAGCCGCCGCCCAGTTCCTGGTGCAGCGGATCGAAGAAACTCGCGCCCGTCGACTCAAGCACGGCAAGCAGTTTTCCTTCGCGCTCCGTCAAGGGCTCAGAGAGAGGCCGCGCCTGTGCCAGCAGCGGCAGCTTGTCGGCCAAAAACAGCGCGATGCGCCCATCGCGTTCGCCCATCGGCTCCACGCCCGCCCAGGCCACTTCGCCCGCCGCGATCAGCGTATCCAGACCTGCCGGTGCGTACTCGGCGATGCGCGCAGGCAAGATCGCCGTCTCCAGCAGCGACGCGGGCAATGGCGCGCCTTGCAGGCTCTCAATCGCGTCCAGCAACCCATCCAGGTTGCCGTGGCCGGTACGCCGCGGCGCAATCAGGCCCTGCCAGTGGGTCAGGAATCGCGCCAGCGTGTGCTGCTCCACGGGCTCCACCTCGCGCCGCAGTTTGGCCAGCGATTTGCGCCGGATCAGCCGCAGCATCTCCGCGTCGCACCACTCGCGATGGAGACCTCCGGGAACAAATCCCCCCTCGAGTACGCGTCCCTCGGCGGCAAGCTGGCGCAGCGCATTCTCCACGACCGTTGCATCCAGGCCAAAACGTTCGGCCGCAGCGCGCAGCGTGAACGGACCATGCGTGCGCGCATAGCGGCGCACGAGTTCGAGCACCGGTTGCGCCACCGGCTCCAGCAGCGCCGCGGCCAAACCCGGCGGCAATGGGATGCCCAGCGCATCGCGATAGCGTGCCGCGTCCTCGGCAGCAATCAGCCGCCGCTCGCCGGCAATGCGCAACTCAAGCAGCCGCCGCGAGCGCACCAGGCGGTCGATCATCTCGAGCAGAGATGGATCAACAACCCGCAGAGCAATATCGGCCCTTGATAAATCCCCAAGCCGCAGGCAAAGATCGTGGATCCCGTCCGCCGAGCGGGCGCGATAGTTCTCCGTCAGGCACTGCGCCGTCTCTTCCACTTCCGCAATCGCATCCGCATCCAGCAGCTCGCGCAGGTCCGCCTCGCCCAGCAGTTCGCGCAACTGATCCTGATCGATGGTCAACGCCTGCGCGCGGCGTTCGGCCAGCGGTGCATCGCCGTCGTAGAGGAAATTCGCCACATAGCTGAACAGCAGCGATGACGCAAAGGGCGAGGGCTTGCGCGTCTCCGCCACATGCACGCGCAGCTTCCGTTGTTCAATCTCCTTGAGTATGTCCACCAGCGCAGCCATGTCGAACACATCGCGCAAACACTCGCGATACGCCTCCAGCAGAAGCGGAAATTTCGGATAACGCGAGGCCACGCTGAGCAGATCGTAGGAACGTTTCCGCAGTTGCCACAGCGGCGAACGCGCATCGGCCCTGCGCCGTGGCAGCAGCAGCGCGCGGCCCGCCGCTTCGCGAAAGCGGCCCGCAAACAACGCCGTCGTGCCCAGTTGACGCAGCACCAGCGCCATGGCCTCGGCACTCTCCACCAGAAACCAATCCGCATCCGGCGGCTCTTCCGTGTCCGGAAAGCGCAGCACGAACCCGTCGTCGCCCCACAGGGTCTCCACCTCAGGGCCGCCCGCGGCGCGGATGCGCGCGCTCACCGCCATGGCCCAGGGAATGTGGATGCGGCTGCCGAACGGCGTCATCACGCAGACCCGCCAATCGCCCAGCTCATCGCGGCAGCGCTCAATCACCACGGTGCGATCGTCGGGCACCGAGCCGGTTGCCTCCTCCTGATCGGCGAGAAATTGCATCAGGTTCTCGGCGGCGCCCGGATCGAGATCGTGCTCGGCTACCAGGCGCGTCAGCGCAGCGGCTTTGGGCAGGGCGCGCAACTCGCGCACCATCGCGCCAATGCGGCGGCCAAACTCCAGCGGACGCCCAGGCCCGTCGCCCTTCCAGAATGGCATCTTGCCAGGCTCGCCGGGAGCCGGCGTCACCAGCACGCGGTCGTGCGTAATGTCTTCAATCCGCCACGTGGAAGCGCCGAGAATGAATGTATCGCCGGGATGGCTCTCGAAGACCATCTCCTCATCCAGCTCACCCACACGCACGGATTTACCCTCGCTGTGCGCGAGAAAAACGCCGTACAATCCGCGGTCGGGAATGGTGCCTGCGTTCAGAATCGCCAGCCGCGCCGCGCCGTCGCGCGCCGTCACCACGTTTCGCACACGATCCCAAATGAGCCGCGGGCGGAGCTCGGCAAACTCATCCGATGGATAGCGCCCGCTCAACAGATCGAGCACTCCCTCAAACGCCGCGCGGCTCAATCCCCCAAACGGCGCAGCGTGGCGCACCAGGTCGAACAGCGCGTCCACGCTGACTTCCGGCTTCGCTTGCTCAATCTCATTCCGCGCCGATTCTGAATCATCGAAAATGAACTCCGCAGTCGAGTTCTTCCCGCGCCGCGCTTTCTTGACCGCCTTCGCCTTGCGCGCCGGCGCGGCCGCTGCGGGAGGATGCGCCACGATCGCCACCAATTGCTGCGCCAGGACATCCAGCGGATTGCGCGGATAGCGCGTCGATTCAATGTGCCCCTCGTGCATGGCGCGGGTGACCGCTGCGCAGGCCACCAGATCGGCGCGATATTTGGGAAACAGAATCCCCTCACTGACCGCATCCACGTGGTGCCCGGCGCGGCCAATGCGCTGCATCCCGCTGGCCACCGAGGGCGGCGCTTCAATCTGAATCACCAGGTCGACGGCGCCCATGTCAATGCCCAACTCAAGCGTCGAGGTCGCGCACAGCGCGCGAATCTGCCCCGCCTTCAGCTGCTCCTCAATCACTGAGCGCTGCGCCGCGGCCAGCGAACCATGATGCGCGCGGGCAATCGGCTCGCCGGCCAGCTCATTGAGCGCGCCAGCCAGCCGCTCGGCAACCTGGCGGCTGTTGACAAACAGAATCGTCGAATTGCGTGCGCGAATGATTTCGAGCAGGCGCGGGTGAATCGCATTCCAGATGGAGACGCGCTTGGGCGCCTGCGATGCCGGCCCGCTGGGGATGTACTCCTGCTGGCCCAGGCGCGCCATATCTTCGACGGGCACCTCAATGCGCAGCTTGAGCCGCTTGGGCGCGCTGGCGTTGACGATGGTGACTGGGCGGTAGCGAAGGGGTGTGGCATCGGCTGCATCCGCCGACAATGCGGCTTGGACCTCTTCTCCCGGGCGAAGCTCAGCATGATCGAGCGGTCGATGAAGACCTTCGGCCGCACATGCGGCGTCTGCCCCACCGCGGGTGGCAACTCCGCCCAGAAAGCGCGCCACCTCTTCGAGCGGCCTCTGCGTAGCCGACAAACCGATCCGTTGCAGCCGCCGCTGGGTCAGCGCTTCAAGCCGTTCGAGCGTCAGCGACAGGTGCGCTCCGCGTTTGGTCGGCACAAGCGCATGAATCTCATCGATGATTACAGTATCGACCGTGCGCAGCGCTTCAGATGCTTGCGACGTAAGCAGCAGGTAGAGCGACTCCGGCGTGGTGATCAGAATGTCGGACGGATGGCGCGCGAACCGTGCGCGCTCGCGCTGCGGTGTGTCGCCCGTGCGCACGCTGATGGTCGGCTCGTGAATCGCGACGCCCCGCCTTCG
>Ga0302267_10004800_pt1 | contig 14658 bp, 16 predicted proteins | sample III_Bog_E1_3_FD_194555 | JGI IMG/M metagenome (GOLD analysis project Ga0302267, IMG submission 194555) | Peat permafrost microbial communities from Stordalen Mire near Abisko, Sweden - III_Bog_E1_3 | ecosystem: Environmental > Terrestrial > Soil > Wetlands > Peat | place: Sweden: Abisko... | reverse complement strand
GTAGTCACGGATGTCCTGTTCCGGGACGTGCGCGAAGATGCCCGGGAGGAAAAATTTGAGAAGCGTGGGTTTGCTGATAATGCGATCAAGACGCAGGTTGGAAATCCATTTGCGCGTGCGCGCGATGCGCCGCGCGTGGAGCCGGCAATCGTCGTGCAGCTTGAGAATGTGCGGCGGGCTGTGACGCGTGTAGATCGCGCGGATTTCCTCGTCGCGTTTCTCGCCGCCCGAGCCGCTTTTGTGCGCGGCGTGGATGCGATAGGCGGCAAGGTAGCGCGGGGTGGTTGCGACTTCCACGCCGGCTTCGGCGCAGCGGATGAACCAGTCCCAGTCGAACGTGAACTGCAGCTTTTCGTCGAGAGCGCCGACGCGGTCCCACGTGGCTCTCGTCCAAAAGCTGCTCGGCTGGATGATGTAGTCGGTCGTGGCGAGGCGCATTTGCTTATGGCGCAGGGGAACGTCCGAACCGCGCAGGCGCGACTCGCCCTCGCGCAGGTGGATGCAGTTGCCGAGGAGCAGTCCGGGTTTGGCGGGATCGAGCAACTCCGCGATGGCCCGCAGCGAGCCGGGTAGATAATAGTCATCGGAATTAAGCCACGCGAGGATGCTGCCCGACGCGCGCGCGAAGCCGGCGTTGATGGCCGCGGCCTGTCCGCCGTCCCTCGCGCTTTGCCAGTGGGCGAGGCGCGGGGCGTATTCCTCGATGATCGCGGCCGAGCCGTCGGTCGAGCCGCCGTCCATGATGATGTACTCGAGGTCCGGGTAGCCTTGGCCCAGCACGCTCTCGATCGTCTCGCGCAGGAAAGGCGCCTGGTTGTAGGAAGGCGTCACCACCGTGATGCGTGGGAGCGGGGTCATCGCGAGCAGGCTAGAACTCTTCTCCAAAGTAGACAAGGGCCGCGCCGATTCCTACGGTTTGGGCATGCCGCGCATTTCCCTAGTCACGCCGACGTTCCGGCAGGCGGCGACGCTGCGCGAGACGATCGAGAGCGTGCTCGGGCAGGATCATCGCGACCTGGAGTATTGGGTGATCGACGCCGGCAGCCAGGACGGCACCGTCGAGATGCTGCGCGAGTACGAGGGCGACCCGCGCTTCCACTGGATCAGCGAACCGGACAAGGGCCAGAGCGATGCAATCAACAAGGGCCTCGCGCGCTGCACGGGCGAGATTTTCAACTGGATCAACAGCGATGATTATCTCGCGCCGGGGGCGCTCACGCGTGTGGCGGAGGCGTTCGAGAAGAATCCGCACGCGGAAATTGTCTCCGGAGTCACTGCGGAATTTCGCGATCCGTCGCGGGAGGAATTCAATCGCGTCCGGCTGCAACTGCGTTCGTCCGCGGAGGCCAGCATCGTGGTCGGCGTCTTTTGCCAGCCGAGCACGTTCTGGCGCACGGCGATCATGCGCGAGATCGGCGTCGATACCGGCCTGCACTACGTCATGGATTGGGACCTGTGGGTGCGCTACCTCGCGCGCTACGGGCAGAGGAATGTCGTGCTGCTCGACGATCTGCTCGCGCATTACCGCCATCACGCCGCGGCGAAGACCACCACCGGTTCCGCGCAATTTTACGACGAGGCGAAGACCGTTTACCACAATCTCGCGCTGACCATCGGCGCGCCGGAGGAGTTTCTGCTGCGCGAAGCCGAGGCGCGGCCCGGCTGGCAGCGGCGTGACTTCGTGCTTGGGCCCGGCTTCGATTCCGACCGCTACCTCGGCTGCTACGCCGAGCGCATGGTGCGCACGTGGCGGAGCAAGGACCGCGCACTGGCGCGCACTTGGCTGCGCCGTGCGTGGGCGCATAAGCCGTGGATCACGCCCTGGCGCGTGAAGATGGCGCTGCGGTTGATGCGCTAAACCATCCGGCCTTGCGCTCTGGTTGCGGGCAACTACGTTAGCTGCGTGGAGTTCATCGACAGCCTCTGTTGCCTCGCCGTGCGCCAGGGGGCGTCGGACATTTTTCTCCATGCGGAGCAGCCGCCGCAGTTCCGCGTTAACGGCGAGCTGACCACCAGTAGCGATGCGCTCGTTCACGGAGAGGAACTGGAGTCGCTCTTCAAGATTTGCGGCGCGGCGCTCACGTCGCTCGACTACGACGGCAGTTACATCGCCAGCAACGGCACGCGCTTTCGCGTGAATCTTTTCCGCAGCCTCTTCCGTTACGGCGCGGTGCTGCGCCCGATCAAGACGCAGGTGCCGGACTTGGGAACGCTCGGGCTGCCCGCAGATTTGCTCGCCACATGGGCCGTGCGGTCCAACGGGTTGATCCTCGTCACCGGGCCGACCGGCTCGGGTAAGTCGACCACGCTGGCGTCGTGCCTCGAGTGGCTGAACCAGAATTATCACCGGCACATCGTCACCATCGAGGACCCGATCGAGTACCTCTTCACGCCCGCGAAATGCCTCTTCACGCAGCGCGAGGTCGGCTCCGACACGGCGACGTTCGCGGAGGGCCTGCGCCGCTCGCTGCGCCAGAGCCCGGACGTCATTCTCCTCGGCGAAATCCGCGACAGCGCCTCGGCCGTCACCGCGTTGCAGGCGGCGGAGACGGGCCATCTCGTGCTCGCCACGCTGCACAGCTCCAACGTGCTCGATTCCTTCGAGCGGCTCTCACGCCTCTTCGAGGTGGGTGAACGCGACGGCATTTTCCAGCTCCTATCGCAGCAGCTCATCGGCCTGCTCTGCCAGAAACTCGTGCCCGCCGTGCCGGAAGGCCGCGCGCTCATCGTCGAGCACTTGGAGAACCAGGCGGTCACGCGCAAATGGATTTCCGAGGGCAAATTCCGCGACCTCGCCGATTTTGTCGGCAAGGGCGACAACCCGTCCAACACCACGTTCCTTGATTCGCTCGTGGCCATGGTGCATGCGGGACGCATCACCGAGGCCACTGCTCTCCAGGCCGCGACGAACCCGCGCGAGCTGCAGCGCCGCCTGCGTGGGGTTGCTTCGACGAGCACGATCGGCTGAGGACTTTTCGCCATGCCACAAGATACGGATATCATCGAGTACCTGACCATCGCGGTCGAACGCGGCGCGTCGGACTTGCATCTCTGCGTCGGGTCGCAAGTCATGATCCGTTTGCATGGCGACCTCGTGCCCATCACGGAGGAAGTGCTCGACGCCGACACCTGCCGCGAGTTGATTTTCAGCATCTTCACCGAGAACCAGCGCGCGCGCTTCGAGGAAAATTGGGAGCTCGACTTCGCGCTCATGATCAAGGGCCTCGGCCGCTTCCGCTCCAACGCGCATTATAGCCGCGGCGCGGTCGAGGCCACGTTCCGGCACATCCCGGACACGATTCCGTCGCTCGACTCGCTCGGCCTGCCGCCGATTCTGCACCATCTTTGCACGCTCGAGCAGGGGCTCGTGCTCGTCACCGGCATCACCGGCTCGGGCAAGACGACCACGCTCGCCGCGATGGTCGACGAGATCAATTCGCAACGCTCGGGCGTGATCATTTCCATCGAGGACCCGATCGAATACCTCATCCCGCACAAGCTCTGCCGCGTGAAGCAGCGCGAGATCGGGTCCGACACCAAGTCGTTTCCCGAGGCGCTGCGCCACGTCCTGCGGCAGGACCCGGACGTGATTCTCATCAGCGAGATGCGCGACTTGGAGACGATCTCCGCCGCCATCACCGCGGCGGAAACCGGCCACCTCGTGCTGGCCACGCTCCACACCATCGATGCGCCCAAGGCAATCGACCGCGTCGTCGACGCGTTCCCCGCCGACCAGCAGGCGCAGATCATCGCGCAGCTCGCCAATGCGCTGCAGGCTATCGTCGCGCAGCGGCTGCTGCCCCGCGCCGACGGTACGGGTCGCGTCGTCTGCACCGAAGTCATGGTGATGAACGACGCCATCCGGGCGCTCATCCGCGACCGCAAGTTCCAGCAGATCCTGAGCATGATCGAGATCGGCTCGCGCGACGGCATGATCACGTTCGACGAGAGCGTGAGCAACCTCTACGCGACGGGCCAGATCACCTACGAGGAAGCCGTCCTCAACGCGCGCGATCCCGAGCGCATCAAAAGCCAGCCGCTGCCGGTTCCGGACGAGACGATGAAAAAGAAGGGCTTTTTTGGGATGTAAACCGGCCCGTTCGCCGGCGAAGTCGCGCGCGCGAACCGAATTAGGCGAATAGAGTGAAATCAGGCGAATCCGGTTTCGGTTGTGCGCACGCGGATGCCGAGGCCCTTTGGCCGGAAAACGAAAAGACGGAAATGGATCATTCCGTAGTATCGCATCTTTTGGCGAAGGCGATGCGCTACAGAGACTGCGGAGCTTAAAATCTTTTTTTGCCTCTGAAAAAAAGTGAGACTCTACTCTCTTCGTACCGCGCGGCACCAGATTTCCACCGCGAGGTAGATCACGAAGAAGATGGACGTGATCCAGAAGGTCGCGAGCCAGCTGGTGAGGCAGTCGAGCAGCAGTCCGGCCCAAACCACCGCGACGCTGAGCCCAACCGAGAGCCCGATTCCACGCCAGAACGAGCGGCAGAAGCGCAGCACGATGCCGGCGGGCGCAATCACCAGCGTGAAGACGAGCAGGATGCCGACGATCTGGCTCGCTAGGCCGACTGAGACGGCGAGCACCACCATGAAGGCGATCGAGAGTCCGGTCAGCGAAAGTCCGCGTGCCTCGGCCAGCCGCGGTTGGATGCTCGCAAACAAAAGCCGGCGCGAGAAGATCGCGAGCGCCGCTAGACTTAGCAGCGAAAGCACGGCCATCTCCTCGAGCTGCGCCGTGGAAACGCCGAACGGCGCGCCGAAAAAAATGCTCTTCGCCTGCGTGGCGAAGCCCTTGCTCAGGTGGAGGAATAGGGCGCCGAGTCCCAGTGAAATCGAGAGCACCATGCCGATGGCCATGTCGCTGCGCTGCAGCCGGTCGCCGGAAAGGCCGATGGCCAGCGCCGCCACGACCGTGAAAACCAGGACGCCCTCCAGCGTGCCGAGACCAAGGAAAGGCAGCGCGGCGGCGGCGGCGGCGCCGGTGAACCCGATGTGCGAGAGCGCATGCGCGGCGAAGTTCAAGTTGCGCAGCACGACGAAGTAGCCGACGACCGCGCCGAGAACGGCCGCGAGCGTGCCGGCCATCAGTGCGTTCTGGACGAAACCGTAGTGAAGGTAATCAATGATTGTGTCCATCGTGACAGGCCAGCTCGGCGACATTTCCCTCGCGCGAGACGACGAAGACGCGCTCGCCCGCGCGCACGACCTCGATGGGGAAACCGTAGAGGCGCGTGAGCGACTCGGAATTCACCACCTCGTCGACCTTGCCGAGGATCGCGCTGCCGCCGGCGATGTAGAAGACGCGGTCCATGACGTGCAGCAGCGGGTTCATGTCGTGCGCGACGAAGAGGACGGCGGCGCCGGTGCGCTTCTGCACGTCGGCGACGCAATCGATGAGCAGCGCCTGGTTGCGCGGGTCGAGGCCGGCCAGCGGCTCGTCGAGCACGAGGATTTTCGGCGCGCCGAGCAGCGCCTGCGCGAGCATGACGCGCTGGCGTTCGCCGCCGGAGAGCTGCGTGAAGGGGCGGTCGGCATAGCTGGTCGCGCCCACGAGCGCCAGCACGCGCTCGACTTCCGCGCGCATGGCGCGGGTCGTCCACGGCACGCCCCACTTTTCGCCCTGGGTGACGGCCTCCAGAATGGCGCGGGCGCTCAGCGCGGTGAGCTCGAGCCCGGCGTTGCTTTGCGGCATGTAGCCGATGGCGTGCGAGGCTTTGCCCGGCGCCTCGCCGAAAATCGTGATCGCGCCGGCGGAGGGCCGCAGTGTGTTGACGATGGCGCGCACCAGCGTCGTCTTGCCCGCGCCGTTGGGGCCGAAGATGCCGACGAACTCGCCCACTGCGATCTCCGCGCTGACGTCGTGCAGGATCGTGTGGCCGCCGAGCGCGAGGCTCAGGTTGGCGATGGAAAGGGCCGCGGGCATTCGCTCCACGCTAGCGCGGGATCGTTTTAAGGCCAGCATCGACCGCCTCAAGTTCGTGCTTCATCCATTCGGCGTAGGTCTTGAACTCGGGCGGCTGCGTCTCCGTCACGCCGATGATGGGCACGCCTGCCTCCTGCGCGATCTTCTTCAGGCTGTCGGTAGTCGGGTCGGTGACCTGGCTATTATAAAAGAGAATCTTCGCGGCGTGCGACCGAAGGCTCTTCTCGAACGCGGCGGTTTGCGAAGCGCTCGGCTCGGTGTCGTTCATGATGTTGACCTGGAAGTCATAGTTCAACATTTTGAAGCCAAGAGCGCCGGACATGTAGCCGAAGACGGGCTCGGTTGCAGTGACGGTGGTGCCGCCGTATTTGGCTTTGATCGTCGCGATTTCGGATAGGACGGGCTTCATCGAAGCCTTGAAAGTCTCCAAATTCAGTAGCAGCAAATCGCGCCTCTTCCCGACATCGGACCCTTGTAAGCCGATTCGCGAGGATAGATCTTCGACGAGTTTAAACGCCAACGCCGGCATCGTTTTCGGATCGTACCAAATATGGGGATTATCCCCGTCCTTCGCGCCGACGAGGTCGGCCACGCGAATGACGATGCGGCCTTTCTTGCCTGCGACGCCGAGCAGCTTGTCCATCCAGCCGTCGTAGCCGAGGCCGTTGTAGATCACGATGTCGGCATCGGCCACGGCTTTCGCGGTTGCCGCGTCGGAGGTGAACTCGTGCGGGTCCTGATTCGGGTTGGTCAGGATGCTGGTGACCGTCGCGGTGTCGCCGGCGATCTCGTGCGCGACGCCACCGTAGAAATTCTCCGCCGCGACGATCTTGATGTCCGCGCGCGCGAGCAGCCCGGCGAAAAGGGATGCGAGGAGGAGAAACATCTTCATGAATAAGCTCTAGCCATGCTGCAAACTACTTGCAATTCATTTATGCAAGTGGCTTGCAATGGGTGGCCCGGACAACTCGTTGTCCGGGTGCGGGAGCGCTTGCGCGGACGCACAGGAGGTCACCGGGGATTGCGCACGTCATCGGTGACCTCCTGTGGCTCCGCTTCGCTGCGCCACCCGGACAACAAGTTGTCCGGGCAACCCGCAGCAAGCTGGCTTGACGCCGCCCGCCCTTTTCTCTTCCTTATTTTTGACGCATGCAGCTCCTTAACCAGTATCTCGTCATCGCCCTCGGCGGCGCGCTCGGCAGCGTCCTGCGCTTTTGGATCGGCACGGGCATCGATAGCGCGCTGACAAAGGGCAGCTCGATCTTCCCGTGGGGCACGATTGTGGTGAACATCACCGGTTGCTTTATCATCGGGCTGTTCGCGACGTTGACGAGTCCGGAGGGCCGCTGGCTCGTGCCGTCGTTGGTCAGGCCCTTCGTGATGATCGGCATCCTCGGCGGCTATACCACGTTTTCCTCGTTCAGCCTGCAGACGCTCAGCCTGTGGAATGACAACCAGCGCTGGGAAGCATTGGCCAACGTGCTCATCTCGGTTGTGCTATGTTTGGTCGGAGTCTTCGTCGGCGCGGGCGTCGCGGACTGGGTCAACAAACTGAGGTAATCACATGCAACTACCCGAGGAAGCCGTCCTGCTCCGCATTTTCATTGGCGAGGCCGATCGCTGGCAGCACAAGCCGCTTTACGAGGCGATTGTGCTCAAGGCGCGCGAGATGCACCTCGGCGGCGCCACGGTGCTACGCGGCCCGATGGGCTTTGGCCGCACGAGCCGCCTGCACACGGCGAAGATATTGAATTTGTCGACGGATTTGCCGCTGGTCATCGAGATCGTGGACAGCGAGGCCAAGATTTCGGAATTCCTGCCGGTGATCGACGAGATGATCACCGGCGGCCTCGTCACGATGGAGAAGGTGAAAGTGCTCCATTATCGCGGGCAGGCGAAGGGCTAGGGCAACGGTTAATGGCGTTCGCCGCCACCGCTATGTCCGCCGCCTGAGGAGGCGGAAGCGTGCGACACCGAGCCGCCGCCGCCCACGTGGCCGCTGCTCGTGTGGCTGACGCTGGCCACGTGCGATCCATGCGAGATGTTGCGCGAGGCAATATCGGTGTGATGGGAGCTGCCGTCGTAGTGATGAGTGTGGGAGTGATAACCGCCGCGATCATAGCCATACACCGCGACATCGCCGGAGACGCCGTCGTAATAGCCGGGACCGCCGTAGGCGTAATAGCCCGGGCCACCGTAGCCGTCATCAACGCCGACGTACGTGCCGCAAGCCGTGAGAGCGAGGGGGAGTGCCAGCGCGCCAAGGAGAAAAATCCGTTTCATAGAGTTCACACTTTCTGGAGCGATTGCTCCAAATGAGATGTAGCTTGGGGCGTGCCTTGCGCAGAAGGCTAAGTCCAAGCAACGGTTATTTGGCGGAAGCAACCCGCCCGAATTTGCGTTTGATAAGAGACAGCAGCTCAATCGATTCGGGCACCTTGAGGGCTGTCGTCAGGCCGAGGTAAACCGCCCCGGCGATGCCAATATTGATGAAAAGAATAAGGGCGCCGAGGAGGGAGTGGGTCGTGCGATTTGCCAGCAAAAGCGTGTCGAGCGCGAGCACAGTGCCACCGCAGGCGAGCGCCGCAAAGCTCACGCGCGCGAAGTAGGAAAGCCAGTCGGCGGCGCTGCCGAGGTTGATCTTTTTCGAGATGGCATAGGTGAGCTGGAGGAAATTCAGCACGGCGACGAAGCCGGTGGTCATGGCCAGGCCGACGTGGCCGAGGTTGCAGTAATCGTAAAGCACGAAGCAGAGCACGAGATTAACCGCGATGCCGATGAGGCTGACGCGCGCGGGTGTAAAGAGGACGACGTTCCAGATGAAATGGCGAAACGATTGCCAGAAGGTCGCGCCGGGGATCGACTCGAAGCGCGGCGGCTGCATCGCGTAGAAGCAGGGGACGAGAATCTTAATGCCGGAATAGCCGGCGAGGCCGATGGTGTAGGCCTGCAGCGCGAGCGCGGTTTTTTGCGTGCCGATGGCCGTGAACGTGCCGTGCTCATAGATGAGCTGGATGACCGGCACGGCGATAGCGCAGAGGCCGAGGGACGCGGGCAGCGTGAGATAGAAACCGAAGCGCAGGGCTTCCTCGACCGTCTTGCCGAAGGCCTTCAGGTCGTCGAGCGCGTGCTGCCGCGCGACGGCGGGCAGCGTGACCGTGGCGATGGCGACGCCGAAAATGCCGATGGGCAACTGCACGAGCCGGAAGGCGTAGTAGAGCCAAGACATCGCTCCAGGAATGTGCGAAGCAAACTGACCGTTGACCGCGACATTGATCTGCACGGCCGAGCCGGCGATGGCGCTGGGAACCATGAGAATAAGTACCGTGCGCAGGCCGGGGTCGTGAACAAAGTCGCGAAGCTTGATGATGCCGCGGAACGTGAGGCCTACCTGCCAGAGCGACGGGAGCTGAATGGCGAGTTGGGCGAGGCCTCCGATTAGAACGCCGAAGCACCAACCGGCGATGGCGGGTCCGCCAAAGTGAATGTGCCGCCAATCGGCCAAGCCGGCTGGCGGCAGACTCCAGCCAACGGCCAATAAGGCACCCACAATGATCGAAACGATGTTGAAGACCGTGCTGGCGCTGGCGGGAATGCCAAACACATGCCGTGCATTGAGAATTCCCATCACCGCTGCGGCGAGGGAGACAAAGAGGATGAAAGGGAAGAGCAACTGCGTCATCCGCACCGTCAGCTCGAACTTGTCGGGGTATTGGGCAAAGCCAGGGCTGATGACGTGTACAACCTCTGGCGCGAAGACTGCCCCGACCACACAGATGGCACCGAGGATGAAGGTGAGGGTGGAAAGGACCAGGCGGGCCAGGTGCCAAGCCGAGGCATCGCCCTCCTTGGCCCAGGTCTTGGTGAAGGTGGTTGTGAAGGCGGTGGAGAGCGCGCCCTCCGCGAAGAGGTCGCGCAAGAGATTGGGAATACGAAAAGCGGCGATGAACGCGTCGGCAAACATCGACGAGCCGAACATGAAAGCAAAAATCTGCTCGCGGACGACGCCCATCAGACGCGAGCCCATGACGGAGATGCCGACAATGGCTGCCGATTTTTTCGAGCCGGATTTCTTCGGAGGCTGAGCAGCAGGCGGCGCATCGTGCTTCAGCATGCCAAGACGCTGGGGCACCGTTTTCGCGGGACTTTCGGCTGGAGGCTCGTCGATCTTGCCGAGCGGCGCAGGATTGCTCATCTCGGGATTGGTCGGTTCGCGCTCGGTCAGGACGGGGATGGCTTCTTCTGGCGTGGCCGGAGCAGGCTCGATGGGCTCTGTCGTCACCGATTTCGCCAACTTGGTCATCGGGACTTTGTCCGCGACGGGCACGGGAGGAGCCGGCTCAGCAGGCGCAGGCGATGGTGCGGGGGCGGCCAAAGGTGCGGGCGTGGGCTCGGGAGCGGGTGGTTCTTCTACGCGCTGCGGGAGATTGGGCTCCTTCGCGGACTCGGGTTCCGGCGCAGGTTCAGGCTTCGCCGGCTCGACAGGCGGCGCTTCCTGCCCGTCCGGCCCGGACTTTGGAGGCGTCGTGCGTTGGACGTAGAACAACTGCGGCTCGTTGTCGGCGTCCTTGCGGCGTTTATTTCGTTTCGACGCCACGGTTCAGTTTCTCCAGCAGTGTGTATTTGAGCCAGACCTCGTGCGCGTTGCCCGCGGCGACGTCCCATCCGACGTCCCCGTCGAGAAAACCGAGCTTGAGCAGGTAGCCCTTGAGAAAACGCGCGGCGGCGTGGAGCGGCGCGCTGAGCGGCCCGGCGCGGCGTCCGGCTTCGTGCGCGGTTTGCGCCCAAAGCTCGGCGTACCTGGCGCAACGGGCGGCGCGGTCGGTGGCGTTCTCATAGGTGAAGTGGTGTAGATGCCCCGGCAGAGTGAGAAAGTCTCCGGCAAGTTCAAGCTTTTCGTGCACGCGTCCGCCGGTGAAGCGCGCCTTGTCGCGGCGAAAAAGGCGCACGAGGCGGTCCGGATACCAATCGCCGTGGCGAATCCATTTGTTGCGGTAAAAGACCAGGCGCGAGAATTCGTAGCCGACGGGCGCCTCGGGCAGATCGGAGCTGGGGCTGTTTTTCACGCGCGTGATGGCCTCGGCGAGCTCGGGTGAAATCTCCTCGTCGGCGTCGATGCTCAGCGCCCACGGATGCGTCGCCTGCGCCAGAGCGAAATTTTTCTGCCTGACGTAGCCGAGCCAGTCCTGGTGGTAGACATGCGCGCCGAATTTCAGCGCGACATCCCGGGTCGCGTCGGTGCTGCCGGAATCGACCACGACAATCTCATCCACGAGCGGCGCGACGCTGGCCAGGCAGCGCGGCAAGTTGCGCTCCTCGTTGAGGGTGATGAGGCAGGCGGAAATTTTCATCGCAGCATGTTTTCGGCCGCGATGATGCCCGCGTCGGCCGAAACGCCCGTCATGCAGGAGAAATCGATCGGGCACTCGCGCAGGAAGCACGGGCTGCACGGCACGTGATGGCGCAGGACGCGGATACGCGTGCCCATGGGGCCGGTGAGGGCGGGCTCGGTCGAGCCGTAGATCGAAAGCGTAGGCACGCCCATGGCGGAGGCGACGTGCATCGCGCCGCTGTCATTGCAAATGACGAGTCGCGCGGTGACCAGCAGCGCCATGAATTCGGCGAGCGACGTCTTGCCTACGCGATTGTCGGCCTCGGGCACGTGCTTCATGAACTCCTCCGCGACGGGCATGTCGTTCGGCGCGCCGAGAAGAAGGATTTTCGCCTTGCGCGTAATGATGAAGTGCCGCGCCAGGGCGATGAAATTCTGCACCGGCCAGCGCTTGGCCGGGCCGTACTCAGCACCGGGGCAGAAGGCCAGCACCAAGCCACGCGCGCCGGCCACGGTGGTCGGGTCCTTGCGCAGCTTGGGCAGCGAGGAATCCTCCAGCGCGCCGAGGGCGCTCACCAGGTCGAGGTAGTAGTAACGCTGGTGCAGGCGTGCGGGATTGCGCGCCGGGACCGGCACGGTGTGCGTCAGCAGCACGCTGCGGCCGCTGCGCGCGTAGCCGACGCGCTGCGGGATGCCGGCCATCCAGACCTCGGTGGCCGCGCGCAGGGAATTCGGCAGCAGCACGGCGGAGGCGAACTTGCCCTCGCGCAGCGTGGCTGCGGTGGCCTTCAGGTTTTTCGGCTGTTCGAGGACGACGACCTTGTCGACGAAGGGGCACTTCTGCCAGAGGGCGGCGAGTTTTTCCGGCGCGGCCACGGCCAGCGTCTCGTCCTCGATGAGGTCCTTGAGATTGCGCACGGCGGGCAGCGCCATGACCGCGTCGCCGAGCCAGTTGGGACTGCGCACCACCAGCGGTCCCTGAAGCGAAATCTCGATCTCGGTCACGCTTATAGTCTTAGCGGTTTTTCCGCAGCGCGCACGAAATTTGGGGAAGCTTGCCAACGCGCCGCGGCTCCGGAGAATCGGGCCATGAAAATACGCTGTTCGTGGTGTCCGCCGGACGACCCGCTTTACATCCAGTATCACGACGAGGAATGGGGCGTGCAGGTCCATGACGACCGGGTGCTTTTCGAGATGCTGATCCTCGAGGGCGCGCAGGCCGGCTTGAGCTGGCGCACGATCCTCGGCCGTCGCGAGACCTATCGCAAGGCGTTCGACCGCTTCGATGCGAAGAAAATCGCGCGCTACGACGCGAAGAAGGCCGCGGCGCTGATGAAGGACCCGGGCATCATCCGCAACCGGCTCAAGATCGCCGCGACCATCGACAACGCGCGGGCCTTCCTCGCCGTGCAGAAGGAATTCGGCTCATTCGACAAGTACCTCTGGTCGTTCGTCGGCGGCAAGCCGCAGCGCAATCCGCGCGGAAACAAAGTGCCGCTGCCGGTGCAAACGCCGGAGGCGGAAGCGATGAGCCGCGACCTGAAAAAGCGCGGCTTTCGCTTCGTGGGACCGACGATCTGCTACGCCTTCATGCAGGCGGTCGGCATGGTCAACGACCACGCGGCGGATTGTTTCCGAGCGAAGCGGCGCTAGCTGCCGAACGCGATCTTGAGCAGGCTGAAGACCGCAAGGTCGGTCAGGTTATGTGCGACAATCAGCGGCCAAAGGCGGCGCAGTTTGATATAGGCCAGCCCATAAATGAAGCTGAAAGCGCCGATGCCGAGCATGCCGAGCGGCCCCTTGTACGTGTGAAGGAGCATGCGCAGGAAAACCATGACCAGCAGCGCAAAAGTCACGTTGCGCTTGGCGGCAAACTGGTTGAAGGCATAGCCCATGAACACCAGTTCCTCGAGGTAGGCATTGACGGTGGAGCCGACGAAAATGACCAGCCACGTGATGTCGAGGTGGTGGGGCAGCGTTTTGGGCGAACCGGCGGCAAGCGCAACCAGGAGCCCATGCGGATGCGGCGCCATTTCCACCACGATAATTTTCAGGATGGCGGCGGCAAAAATATTCGCGCCGGCGGCGGCAATCGCCAACGGTACGGCGATCAGCGTCCCGGCAAGGTCGATGCGGATCTTGAAATCAGCGGGCCGCCAGCCGCGCCAGTGCAGGTAGAAGAAGAAGACCGCGAGCAAGCCGCCCTCCATCGCGATATTTCGCGTGAGGCCGCGTGTGTTGATTATTTTATCGAGGAAATCGAGGATTTGGCCTTTCAGCCCCATGTGAATCGCGCTCCATGCGAACGGCCCGAGCATGACGCAGAGAACGAGGAAAATTTCCCACCACGGCGCGATGAGTTCCGGCCGGAGCCAGTTGGCGGCGGCTCGGTCCTCGGTGTTGTCGTGCGGGGTCTCTTGCACGGCGACGCTTCTATCAGCCGCCGCGCGCAAAAGCTAGCTGTTGCCGCAAAGCGGATGCGTGCGCATGGCCCATTCGGCCACGGGACGGCCGCCGAGCACGTGCTCCTGCAAGATGCGCTCGCAACGCTCCGGCGTGAGCGCGCCATACCACGTGCCCTCGGGATAAATGAGCAGCCACGGCCCGCCCACGCACACGCGCAGGCAGCCGGCCTTCGTGCGCATGACGGGCAGCTTCAACTCAGAGCAACGGCGCTTGAGAAAATCCCACATTGCCTGACCCTCCACCATCGGTGTGCAGTCCGGCCCGAGGCAAAGAAAAAGGTGCCATTTCGAGCCCTCCAGCTTCGCCACGGAGAAGCCTTCGTCGGTGGTGGCGTACTTGGGCATGCTACGCCTTGAAAGGATTGATGAAATCAACGCCGCAGCGCTGAAAATCGCGCTCGTTCCTTGTGGCGACAGTATGGCCATGATGCGCAGCAGTTGCGGCGATGAGCCCGTCAACGGCACCAACATCGTCACGATAAACGAGTCGGCCCCACATATCCGCGATTTCAACCGAGACCGGCAAGATGCGGTCTTCAAAACTCAATTCGAGTTCATTCAACCATCTCTCCATGCTCCGCGCCTTAACCAAGTCTTTTCGCCGACTGGATTCAATGCCTTTGCGAACTTCTCCCATCGTCATCACGCTGATGAAAGAATCGTGAATGGCATAACGAAGATACCAATCCATGACAACTGGATCGCAGCGAGAAGTCCTGCGAAGTTCACCGACAATATTTGTATCGAGCAAAAAGCTCATTCGAAGCTCACGGGACGCGGCTTATCGCGTCTGCGCTTTGCAAGGAGCTTGGCAAAATCATCATCAAAGTGCGGCGGTGCGATGAGGAATTCTCCAAAGGTCATCTTTGTCTTTTTCTTCCCCAACAGCGTCTCGCGAAGAATCCGGCGGTGCGCTTCCTCCATGGATA
>Ga0302267_10004797_pt1 | contig 14662 bp, 15 predicted proteins | sample III_Bog_E1_3_FD_194555 | JGI IMG/M metagenome (GOLD analysis project Ga0302267, IMG submission 194555) | Peat permafrost microbial communities from Stordalen Mire near Abisko, Sweden - III_Bog_E1_3 | ecosystem: Environmental > Terrestrial > Soil > Wetlands > Peat | place: Sweden: Abisko... | reverse complement strand
GCAAAAGGAAGCAGACTCGCGAGCCGCCGGAGCATCTCGGGTGAGTCGTAGCGCGAATCTGGCTCTCCGGGATAAGAAACTGGCGTCATCAGTTTGGGTGACTAGCGGCAGCGAAAACTCGGCCTACAGCGGCTCTCACTGACATGGAACACGGAAGCCGCAGTGTGAGAACCAGCCATGCGCGTCGCTGCTCGTGATGGCAAGCAGCGCCGACCGAAGCGCGCGCGCCAGCTTGCGTACGGTGCGTGCTTTGGCCTTTCGGAGCAGCGCTTTCAACTTCGACCAGGCGTTCTCGATGGGATTGAAGTCGGGCGAATAGCTGGGCAGGAACGCGAGGCGCGCACCAGTTGCCTCGATCAGGTCCCGGACGCGGTCGGTCTTGTGCGCGTTGAGGCGGTCGAGCACGACGACGTCGCCGGGCCGCAGCTCGGGGGCCAGGCACTGCTCCACGTACGCCTCGAACGCCCGAGCGTTCATCGCGCCGTGCAGCATCATCGGCGCGACGATTCCGTCGAGCGTCAGGGCCGCCGTCACCGTGATGTTGTCGCCCCAGTTCTTCGGAACCGCGTCGACCGCGCGCACTCCGGTGGGAGCGCGCGCGTAGGCGCGGGTCATCGACAGGTTGATGCCCGTCTCGTCGATGAAGACCAGACGCGCGGCTCGACGGATGACGCTTCGGCGCAGGAAGAACTCGCGCTCCTGCTGGATCTCGGGGCGCTCGGCCTCCGTCGCGTGAAGACTCTTTTTTTTCGACTGAGCCCCATCTCGATGAGCCGACGCGAGAGGGTCGAAATGCTCGCGCGCACGCCTACGTGCTTGGCGAGCAGCTCGGCTAGCTCTTCGAGCGTCGCGTCAGGCTTGTTCAGGACCAACTGGCACAGCTCCGCCTCGTCGTCCTCCGTCAGCAATCGCTCCTTGCCCGGCGGCGAGCCGGGCGCCAGATGTCCGAGCGCGTCTCGGCGCAGCCGCATCTTGCGCACCCAGCTGTCGCTCACGCCGAGCAACTCGGCTACCTCAAGGCTGCTCGCGCCCTCATCCAACAGGGTGACGGCCCGCTCACGAAGATCCAGCGAGTACGGCTCGATCATGATCTTCGCCGTTAACACGCTTCGCGAACGACAAACAGCCCCCTTTCGTTCCGTGTCATGGAGAACCGCTGTAGCAGGGGGGGCAGCGCCTCCAGCGCCGATGCTCGTGCGCCCTTGCTCCGTTCGTCCGGAGGTGAAAAGAGAACCGGATGTTCGCCCGACCCAAGGCTCTCTCGCTCCGATTCGGCGCGCTCGCCGTCACGGCATCGTTCCTCCTCGCCTGCTCGTTCAGCGTGCCCCGCCTGAATCCGAAGCCGAACATCGCGCTGGTCGCTCGGCCGAGCTCCCTCGCGATCGCGTTCTCGCCTGCGGTCGAGGATCACTTCTCCGACGCCGTCGGCAACTACACGATGAACGTTCAGTCGTGGCACGCCTCGCTGGAAGCGGGCTTCCACAACGGGTTCCAGAAAGCGTTCCCCGCAAAGCCCGGCCCTAGCCCCGACTGGACCCTCGTCATCGACAAGGCACGTCTCGAGATCGGCGACTTCGATCACAGCGAGGCGCGGATCCAGTACGCGGTGACGCTGACGGGGCGCGACGGCACGGTGCGTCGCGCGTCGGGGGTCGCCTCTCGACCTGCGCCGCTCTCCGGCGGGTACACGTCCGACATCCTCGACGAGGACATCGCCGAGGCCATCGCCGTCATGTACGAGCAGATCGCGAAGGAGCTGTTCCCCGAGACTCCCGCACTCAGCCACTGCGTACCGGGGCAGTCGTCGGCCTGCGCGGGGCCCAAGGGGTGCCAGGGGTTCCAGGTGTGCGCGAGCGACGGCAGCCGCTTCGAACCGTGCGCGTGCGGGAGCTGAAAGCTGGCGCGTCGCGAACACAGCGCAACGCCGGGAGCGCGTCCCCACTTGCGGCTGCGGCGAACGCCGGGTAAGTGGGCCGGTCCTTGATGTCGGCCTCGCAGTACCCTGTCAGTGGGACGCTCGCCCGGGCGGTGGAGGCCTGCGGTTCCGCGACCTCCACGCCGGCGCGTCGGAGCGCCGCCGACGTGCTCGCCGGCATCCTCGATCTCACGGCGAGCGTGCGGTTGGCGGATTGCCTCGGTCCGGTCGCACCGCCAGCCGCAGGCGCCATATACCGGGCGCCGCTCCTGCTCGGAGACTACGTGCGCAAGCGGCTGGCCGCGATCGAGGACGCGAACGGTCGCCGCCTCGATCGCCCGTTCGAGGGGGTACGCATCCGGGTGGCCGATCCGTTACGCCTCTTCGCGCAGCTCGTCGCCGCCGAGGCGGCGCAGTCCCCCGACGCGGCGCGCGCTTTCGCGGCGGGCACGTGGCGCACGTACCGCGACTTTCTCCTCGCCAACGTGGTCCGGGTGCGAGCCGAGGTGGCCGAGCTGCGCGCGGAGGTCGCGAGCGATCTTCGGACCGCGAGCCCGTGGGGCGCGAAGCTCGAGGCGCTCGACGCCATCGTGCGCGGCGCGCTGAGCGATGCGGTCCCCGCGCTCTGCGAACGCCTCGCCAATGCGATGGAGGCCCCGTTCGTCGAGGCGCTCACCGCCGCGATCGCGCGCCTGTCGGCTTCCGAGGCGGTCGAGTCTTCGGTGATCGCGTCGTGGTTCGCCCCGCACGCGGTTCTCGGCGCGCAGCTCACCCGCACGAGTGAGATCGTCCGCGCGCTGCTCGCTCATGACGGGCGATCGCTCGTGGCCCTCGTCGACGCCGCGTGCAACGAAGGGGCGCCGTGAGCACGCGCATCAGCGTCACCCTCTGCGGCGCCGTGGCGCTGCTCGTGCTCGCGCGGACGGCGGCGTACTACGCGCGGACGGACGCGCTCGCGCTGGCGCTGGTGCTCGCGATGGCCGCCGCGCTCCTCGGGGCGATGGCCGAGCTGCTCGCGCGCGTCGGGCGTGCGTCGCGGCTCGCCCGCGAGCTGGCCACACTCCCTCGCCCGGCGACGGCCGCTGCGATCGACGGCACGAGCGAGCCGCTACGGTCCTTCCTGCGCGCGCGACTGGGGCAGCCCGGGGGCGCAATCGGCGGGGCGTCGCTGGCCGGGTACGTCGTCGGTCTCCTCGTCATGCTCGGCCTCCTGGGGACGTTTCTCGGCCTCTTCGAGACCCTCCGCGGCGCACGTGAAGCGCTGACCAGCAGCGGAGACGTCGAGGCTCTACGCGGGAGCCTCGCGGCGCCGATGCAGGGGCTCACGCGCAGCTTCGGGACCTCTGCGGCCGGGGTCTCGGCGTCCGCGATGCTCGGCCTCGCCGCCGCTCTCACGCGCCGGGCGGAGCTCCAGTTCGGGCAAGCGCTCGCCACGTACTCCGCCGAAGCGCTCGCGCCGCTCACGGTGCAGATGCGGCAGCTCGCTGCGCTCGAGCAGGTCGCGGCGCAGGGGGAGGCATGGCCGCGCATCGTCTCCGCGCTGGAGGCGGCCGCGGCTCGGCTCTCGTCGCTGGAGGCGTCGTGGAGCGCGTCGCACGCGCAGGCGGCGACACAGACGGCAGGGGCGATCCGCGAGGCGGTCGAGCGTGCGGGGAGCGACGTGCAGGGGGCGGTGACGCGCGCGGTGAGCGCGGCCGAGGGGGCGCTGTCGCCGCTGGTCGCGCGCGCGGTCGAAGGGAGCGTCGCGGTGGCGAAGCAGCACGTGACCGAGCTCGGGGCCCGCCTCGACGCCGATCTCGAGGCTCGTCGCTCCGAGGACGCCACGCGCGCCCGCGTGCAGGAGGAGGCGTTCGCGAGGATCGCCGCGGCGGAGGAGCGGCGCGCCGAGGGGCTCGCCTCTCGATGGGCCGAGGCCATCCTGGCGCTCGAAGCCGCCGTGGCGGCGAGCGAAGCGCGCGGGGAGAGCCGGGACGCCGCGTTCAGCGCCTTTGCGACCGAGATCGCGAACGCAGCAACGCGCTCGATCGCGTCGGCGGACGCGCGCATCGAACAGGCCGATGCGCGCGGGGTGGTGCTGTCGTCTCAGCTCGCGCGCGTCCTCGAGGCGATCGCCGCGCAGCGCGAGGCGGCAGCGGCCGCGGGCGAGCGGGAACGTGCAGCGGTCGAGACTCTCCTCACCGGGGCCGCGGCGCGCGCCGAGGCGTTCGACGTCCAGGTCCGGCAGGCGCACGCTGCGCTCGTGACCGAGGTGCAGCGGGTCACGACCGAGCACGGTGCTCGCGCGGCGGCGCTTCTCGAAACCGCCCGCGAGGGGAATGCTCAGCTCGTGGCCGAGATGCGGCGCGGCGTCGTCGAGCACGCCGCGCGAACGGTGTCGCTCGAGCAGGACGTCGGCACGGCGCTCGCGGCGCACGCTTCGCAGCTCGCGGCATCCATGACGCTCCACGCGGGCGAGCGCGAGGTGCAGCTCGAAGCGGTGGCGACGTCGGTTCGCGAGGCAGCGGCAGGGATGCAGGCGGGAGGCGCGGAGCTCGCGGCCGTCGCCGAGATGTTCGCGAGCGCGGTCGACCGGCATCGCGAAGGCGCGACCGAGTGGCTCCTTGCGCTCGGGACGGTCGAGGGGGCCATCGCGCGCGCGGCCAACGACGCTGCGAGCGGTGCGCTCGCGGAGCAGCTCGATCGTGCCCGCGAGCTGTTTGACGCGCAGCTCCAGTTCCACCGCGAGCTGCTTCTCCAGCTCCGAGGTAACCGCGTCGCCACCGAGGCGCGGCGTGAGAGGCGGGACGAGGATGTACCTGCCTGAGGACGACGCCCTCGACACCGCCCCCATCTGGCCCGCGTTCGGCGACCTGATGGCCTGTCTCTTCGGCGTGTTCGTGCTGTTCTTCGTATGGACCGTCTCCATCGACACGACCCTCACGCGCGATCTCGTCCACGAGCGGGCCACGCGCGCGGCCGACTCGGCGAGGCTCACGGCTTTGGAGAACGCGCTGGCAGGCCCGCTGGCGAGCGGCAGGATCACGCTCGTTGACGGCCACATCGGGATCCGTGGGAGCGTTCTGTTCGACCTCAACTCCGCAGAGCTGCGCGACGAAGGGGTGCAGGTGCTGCGCGACATCGCCCCTCCGCTGCGCTCGTACCTCGCCGAGCGGAACGAGCTCGTGATGGTCAGCGGCTTCACCGATGACCGGGCCATCCACGGAGGCATCGGGAGCTACCACGACAACTGGGAGCTCTCGGCCCAGCGCGCGTTGACCGTGACCCGAGCCCTCGAGGGGGCGGGCATTCCGCACGAGTGGCTCTTTGCCGCGGGGTTCGCCGACAATCACCCGATCGCTCCGAACGCGAGCGCCGACGATCGCGCGAGGAATCGGCGGGTCGAGATCGCGCCGGTGCCTCGTGCGGCGGCGGTTCGATGAGCGAGTCGGTGGCGCACGCGCGCGAGCGGCTGTGCGCTCTGGAAGTGGCGGGAGCGCGCGCCTTCGCCCCCTCGGCCTTCGCGTTCGCCGAACGGCTGATCGCGCGCGGGGAGGGGCTCGGCGGAGCGGCCGGAGCGCGGCTCGTCGCGCGGGCGCAAGCGCGGGCAGAGGAGCTCGCGCGCGACCTCGACGACGCGAAGATGCGGGCGCATCGCGCGCTCGGCGCGAGCGATGGCACGAGGAGCGAGCTCGTAGACGCCATCGAAGCGGGTGATGTCGGGCCCGCGCTCCGCGCCGAGCGGAGGCGGAGGACCACGGGGCTCCCTCCCGTCGGAGCGCGCGAGGCGTGGGTCGCTCGTCTCTCGGCCGAGGCGCGCGCGCGAGGCCTCGAGCTCGACGCGGGTGTCGACTCGCCGGGCGCGCTCGCCTCCGCGCTCTACGCATCGTCGCGCGCCGAGCTGTCGGCGACGCTCGTCGCCCTTCGCGCCCACGCCGACATCCCCTCCTACGCGGGTCCCTACAACCCGCTGGCGATCGCGGCGCGCGCGCTCGCCGAGCTCTCGACGACGGCTTCCGGGTATCTCACAGCCATGGTCGCCTATCTGGACGAGCTCTCGCCGCTCTTCGCGCTCCCGGCCCCGCCGACGCCATCCCTCGAGCGATCGCGCGTGCCGCCGGGCGCCAAGTTCCGCCGAAAGGGATCGAGCCGGCCGCCGAAGTGACGGAGCTGCGGATGAGGATGCCGCCGCGCCGCCGTCATGTTCTCATTCCGTAATGACCAAAGAGCTCGACGCCCTCGTCTCGCTCCTCGGGCTCGAGAAGATCGAGGAGAACCTCTTCCGCGGGCAGAGCCAGGATCTCGGATGGGGGACCGTCTTCGGCGGGCAGGTGCTCGGGCAAGCGCTCTCCGCCGCGGTCCAGACCGTGCCGCGGGAGCGGAGCGTCCACTCTCTCCACGCCTACTTTCTTCGCCCCGGTGACGTGTCGAAGCCGATCCTCTACGACGTCGATCGGATTCGCGACGGCGGCTCGTTCAACACGCGTCGCATCGTCGCCATCCAGTCGGGCGCACCGATCTTCAACATGGCCGCGTCGTTCCACAAGACCGAGCCCGGCTTCGAGCACCAGGACGCGATGCCCGACGTCCCCCCTCCGGAGCAGGTCCCGACCGAGCAAGAGCGGCTCCTGCGCGCCTCCGATCGGGTTCCGCGCTGTGTGCTCGAGCGTTTCGCGGGCGAGCGCGCGTTCGAGGTGCGCTCGGTGGACAAGATCGACGACCTCTTCCATCCGTCGCCGCTCCCGCCGAGTCGGGCCGTCTGGTTGAAGACGACGGCGCCCGTCCCGGGAGACTCCGCGCTCCACGTCTCGCTCCTGGCGTACGCCTCGGATTATGCCTTCGTCGGGACCGCGCTGTTCCCGCACGGCGTCACGTTCTTCAGCGGCGAAGTGCAAGTCGCCAGCCTCGATCACGTGATGTGGTTCCACGCGCCGCTCCGCGTTGACGAGTGGCTCCTCCACGTCATCGACTCGCCGCGTGCCTCCGGGAGCCGGGGACTGGTACGCGGCAGCATCTTCACGCGAGACGGGGTGCTCGTCGCCTCGACCGCGCAAGAGGGGATGATTCGAAAGCGCACCGAGCGCGCGAAGTGATCATCCCATCGCCGGGACGGCCTTCCGTTCCGCGAGCGTGTCGGCCTCAAGAGCCAGCGCGTCGGCGGGCTGAATCGACAGCTTCAGCCGGAGCCGGTCCAGCCCCACGCCAGCACGAGGAAGAGCACCCCGGGGATCCCGATGGCGTGGAAGATCACGTCGAATCAATATCCGACGGAGCCACGGGGGTGACAAGGCGTCTCCGCGCGCGCCCGCGGTGCGATCTTGCGCCCACGTCTACAGCTTCTCTCGGAGCGCTGCGATGGCGCGCAAGAACGCTTCCTGAGTGCTGGGGAGCGAATTGAAATGCGCGACCGCGTCCGCGGTGCGTCCGAGCAGCCCGACGACGACGAGCGGGCGACCGTCGAACACGATCGTGGTCGAGTAGCCTCCCGCTTCCGCGAGCCAAGCCTTCGCGTCGTCATACCCGTCCGGTCGTCGATCGGTCGTCACCAGAGCCCTCGCACGCACGCCCCTCGAGGCGCCGAAAACGATAACGAAAACCGTTTTCGCGGCAACCGGGCGCGCGGATGCATTTGTGCACCCCGCGAAAGACGCCCTCGCGGCGAGCCATTTGCGGGCGGGCTGTCACGCCGCTTCACGAGCGATAGCATCCGCGCGCAAGTCGATGGAACAGTGTCCGAAGTGCGGTGGACGCCGTCTGCTCCTCACGCGAGAGGAGCGCGATCATCTACTCGGGGGCGTGGTCTACACGGGCTCCGTCTCCGTCGTCGTGTGCAAGACGTGCAGAGCGGTCTTCCGCGACCCGAAGGACGACGCCGCGTTCATTCAGGCCGTGGAGCGGTTCACCGCCGACGAGCTCTTGGCCACCGAGGCGAAGCCGCGCCCCCGTGATCGCCACAAGATCGAGAGGCGCTCTGCCGCCCCTCGCGGCTTGCTCCCAGCGGACGCTCGCTTTCCACCGAAGCGGAGGGGAGCGCGCCAAGTGGGACCGAAGGTCGCGGAGACGCCAAAGGCGCGACGCCCGAAGAGCATTCCCGCGCCCGGCGGTCGCCCCATTCGTTCCCGCTAGACCGGAAGACTCTGTCCGAAACCAAAATGTGAACTCGGCCCATCTTTTGTGTGATCGATCCACGTGTTCAACGCACACTGTCCGAGGATGCCCATCTTTTCCCGGTCGGTGCTCTCGCAAGGTGCCGTGATCGCTTTCGGCTTCGGAGCCACGGGGCTCCTCGTGGGTTGCGGCGGCGCTGCGGATGCGACCGTGGCGAAGGGCGACGGTGGCGTCGCACTTGATGCTTCGACGGTAGTGCCCACGGATGACGGCTCCGCTCCGGCTGTCGACGGGAGCCCCGCCCCCGGCGTGGATGCAGGTCCGCTACCGGACGCAGGGCCCCCCGCACCGCGCAACAGCAGCTGCACGCCGTCCTCGGCGCAGACCGGGACGCTGGTGAATACGTCGCACGGTCGCCTCGACGGAACGCTCGTCTACGTGCTCCCTGTCGACGGGGCCTACTCGTGCAACGGAGACAGCAGCCACGTGCATCTCCAGGTGGAAGTGAGTGGCCTCGTCTACGACGTAGCGGTCGACATCGGCTCGTCGGGCGACGACGTCGGGATGTACGAGGAGACGCTGGCGATCCCCGGCGGAACCTGGGCCGAAGGGTGGCACGGCGCCGATAGCCTCGCGTATCCGTCGCTCGGCTTGAAGTCGACGTCGTTCCCGACGACGACGCCGGCCGACATCGCCAGCCAGGTCGAGTCGCTGCTCACGAGCACGTCCAAGATCTCGATCTTCTGCACCGGTTACACCCCGGGCGACAACGGGTGCCACGACGTGCACTACGAGGACGGCACCGGAAAGGACGGCGCCATCGTCCTCGACCCGACGGCTGCGACGTCCCCGATCTTGTTCTTTCGCTTCCAGGGCCAGAGCTTCTGATCGCGCCACCTCCGCATCAGCGGCGCGATGCGGTTACGGGGCGACGACGTCAGACGGAGTGGCGGCCGCTCACCGTACCTCGAGGGCCTCGGTCACACGCCGATGGAGAGCCTCGAGCTCCTCGTAGCTCGTCTTGAGCTCACCGTGCGCCGTGCGGTCCGTCGTGTGAACGAGCTCGTTCATCATCTCGGTTGCCCTGCGAGCGAGAGCGCTCTGGAGACAGAGCGTCTCCTTTTCACTGAGTCTCAAGTCGATCATCGTCGCTTCTCCATCTAGGTGCGGTTCCGCCCGAGTGTCGGACGAGGAGGGCTCATCTTCCCCCTCCGGGGGTGCATGCGCCGTACCTCGTGGGCCGCGTCACTTCGCGGGAGCTCATCGATGCGATCTGCACTCGAAGAAGCGGCGTCGACGGACCGACGTGCGGCTTCTCGCCGCAATGCATGCACGGTGTTGCACGTCGTGCGTGCACGCTGTCGCGTAGCGCCACATTCAATGCACCTCGACCGTGGGGTTCCGAGCCAAGCGATGGGCGCCTCTTCCGACGCGACCAATCCTAGAGACGACGCGTCGGATCATTCTTCCGACGCGCGGGATGATTGAGACGACGCATGGGAACGGAGAGACCACGCATGGGAACGGAGAGACCACGCGCGGATGATTGAGACGACGCATGGGAACGGAGAGACCACGCGTGGGAACGGAGAGACCACGCATGGGAACGGAGAGACCTCGTGTGGGAAGAATGCTCCGACGCGCGGGATGATTGAGACGACGCTTGGGAACGGAGGAACCACGCGTAGGGAGAATCATCCGACGCGCGGGATCATTGAGACGACGGGTGGGAACGGAGGAACCACGCGTGGGAACGGCGAGACGACGGGTGGGAACGGAGGAACCACGCGTGGGAACGGCGAGATGACGGGTGGGAACGGAGGAACCACGCGTGGGAACGACGAGACGACGCTTCGTCCGCGCGGAACCACCCGTGGTGCGATGGCGACGTCGCGTGGTGCGATTGGTCCGGGGCGTGGTGTGATTGCGACGACGGCGGGCGTCCAAGAGAAAGACTGCGTATTCCGCCCATCGTGAGCACCCAGATCGCCGCATCGTGAGCGCGTAGATCGGCGATGGTGATCACCGGTCGGAGCGAAGCGACGTGTCTCTTGGTGGTGTGGTGTTCGGTATCTGCTTAGCGGCCTCCCACTTTGTGGGTCCATTCTTCGGGCGTGACGCGGAAAGCTCTTTCCATGGGACTCTGTCGAGATCATCAAGGAGGGCGTGACGCCCGAGGAGCGCATCGCGGAACTTGAGAAGGAGAACGCGGAGCTGCGTCGTCGGGATGTGGAGCGCGAGGGAGAGGTCAGGGCGCTGCGCGAAACGCTGGAGAAGGCGCTGAAGGAACTGGAGGAGTGGAAGCGCGGCTTTCGTGAGCGCGGCAAGCGCCGCAGCTCGCGGCCCGAGGGCAAACGCGGGACGACGGGCCGGAGGACGGGCCGCAAGCCAGGCCATAAGGGCGCGCAGCGGGAGGTGCCCAGGAAGATCGATCGCACTGTCGAGTACACGCCCCCCAAGCGCTGCCAGTGCGGCGGCACGGTCAAACCGACGGGGGAGCAACGCAGCACGCTGGTCGAGGACATTCCGCCCGTTCGTGTCGAAGTGGTCGAGCATGTCGCGCACCTTGGATGCTGCCGGCGCTGCGGGCTGGAAGTGTCCGAACCGCTACCGGGCGACACGCCGAAGGGGAAGAGCATCGCGCGCACGCAGGTCGGGCCCAACGTTGCCGCCATGACAGTGTCTCTGCGCTTCGACCACCACGTCTCGCTCGCCGGCATCGCGACGTTCTTCGGCGTGTGGTTCGGCCTGCGGATCACCGCCGGAGGTGTGTCGCATCTGCTGGCGCGACTGGGCGAGCGTGCACAGCCGGCGGTCGATGAGATCCAGTCGCACATCCGCAACGCGCCCGTCGTCGGTGCAGACGAGACGGGCCTGCGGCAGAACGGTGTCGGCGCTTGGGCGTGGATCGCCCGCACCGAGACGGCGTCGCTCTTCCGTGTCGAGCTGTCGCGCGGAGCGTGGGTCGCCGAGCAGATGCTGGGGCCCGACTTCGGCGGCGTGCTCGTGACCGACTTCTACAGCGTCTACACGAGCCACGACGATTGGACCCACGCCTACTGCGGCGCGCACATGGTGAGGGAAGCCAAGAAGATTGCCGAATGCTGTCCCGGCGAGCGAACCGAGGCGTTTCGTGACCGCCTCTGCGTCTGGTACGCCGACGCCAAGAAGGCGCAGGTTCGGGGCAACGCCGCCATTCGACACGGGCTGCGCGTGCGACTCGGACGCATCATCAACGAGGGCGACCCTCGGCTGAACGACGACGTGCAACGCCTGCAAACGCGGCTGCGCGATCGCTTCCAGGGCATCACCGCTTTCCTGGACCGACGCGACGTGCCCGCCGACAATAACGGCAGCGAACGCGACCTGCGCATCTTCGCGCGACATCGCAAGGCCACCGGCGGAACTCGGTCACCACGGGGGAGTCGTACGCTCGGCCGATGGACGAGCATCCGACAGACCACGCGCAAGAACGGCGTGCCGCTGCGCGACTTCGTCGTCGGGCTGTACGACAATCATCGACGCGGCAAACCGCCTCCGTCCGTGTTCCACAACTAGCCAACGCGCCACCGAAGCATGCGGTCGTCACGTCGTCTGGGACGGCGAGGCGCCGCTATCCTCGTACGGTGTTCGTGAGGGGTTCGGTCAGCTCTCCGTTTTTCTCCGGGACGGGCCCTTCAACTTGATCCGATGCGCGTTGTGCACCATGCGGTCGAGCAGCGCGTCGGCGATGGTCGGATCAGCGACGTAGTCGTTCCAGGTTTCGACGGGCAACTGACTGGTCACGATTGTGGAGCGTGCGCCGTGTCGGTCCTCGAAGATCTCGAGCATATCGCGGCGCTCTTGGTCGCGAAGCGGCGCGAGTCCCCAGTCGTCGAGCACGAGGACGTCGATCTTCGCGAGGCGGCCGAGCACCCGCGTGTACGTGCCGTCGGCGTGGGCGAGCGCGAGCTCCTCGATGAGTCGCGGCATGCGTCGATACACGGCGCGATGCCCAGCGCGGCACGCCTGCTGCGCGAGTGCGCACGCGACGTACGACTTCCCCGTGCCCGTCACGCCGGTGATGATCACGTTCGCGTGTGACCCGATCCACGCGCACGTCCCGAGCTGGCGCACGAGCGCGCGATCGACCTCGCGCTTCGGCGCGTAGTCGATGTCTTCGATGCAGGCGTTCGTGATCCGCAGCTTCGCCTCACGCAGCGCGCGCGTGAGGCGCTTGTTGTCACGCGCGAGATGCTCGGCGTCGACGAGCATTCCGAAGCGCCTGTCGAAATCGATCTCGTTCATCTTCGGGTCTTCGCGTTGGGTGGCCCACGCCGCGGCCATCGCGCCGAGGCGCAGCGCGTGGAGTTTCTCGTTCGTCGGTTCGGTCATCATGCGTTTTCTCCTCCATCGGTCAGTGGTAATAATCGGGCCCGCGCACGTTCTCGTGCGTGAGCGGAAGCGAGGTCTGCTCGTCGGTCGCGACGACGCGATCGAGTCCGTTCTTCAGGATCGATTCGACGTGCCGATACGAGCGCGCGCGGACGCGGAGCGCGCGACTGCACGCCGCTTCGAGGCGCAGCTCGCCGTAGCGTTTGCCGAGTCGCAAGATGCCGAGGCACGAGCGGAAGCCCTGCTCGGGATGCGGCCGGTCAGCGAGGATCGCTTCGCACAGCTCGCGTGTCGACGCGCCGACCTTGCCCGCCCACGAGATGATCCGTGACGGCGTCCACTCCGCCTGCGCGCGGTGCGCGCTCGGCATGTGATCGGTGATCGTCGTGAAGCCGCCCTTCACCGACGACCGACGATGCGCCGCGACGCGCGCGCGACCGTGCAGGATCTCGACGACGTCGCCGCAGTGGCGCGCCTCGATCTCCTCGTGCACGAGCTTGTGCGGCACCGAGTACAGGTGCCCTTCGACCTGCACGTGGTAGTCGATGTTGACGCGTGCCTTCTGCCACTCCGTGTACTCGAAGCGCGTTGTCGGCAGCGGTCGCAGCGCGGCTCGCTCGATCGCCTCGAAGAGCGCACGGCGGCTCTTGCCGTAGCGCCGCATCTCACGGCCGTTCAAGTCGACGAGCAGCTCGCGCAGCCGCGCGTTCAACTCGCCGAGCGAGTGGAACACCTCGTTGCGGATGCGCGCGAGCAACCAGCGCTGCGCGATCTGCACCGCGACTTCCACCTTCGCCTTGTGTGCGCCTTGGAAAGCCGTACCCGCCTCCCCGGTGAAAGTCCGGGCCAGCCAACTGTCGTTCCGGCTGGAAGCACTCGAGGCGGCTCAGGAGGTAACGAATGAGCTGAAGCACTTCGAGAAAAGGCCCCTCATGGGGGTCAGCGCGCCGTGCGGGCAGCAACGTGAGTCAACACCGAGCAAGCCTCGAAAAGGTGAGATGTGGGAGCCGACCGATCATAAGGCTCGGGAAGGCCGCCGCCGTTGGAGAAGCGAGCGACGCAAGCAACCGACGGTCCCACCGGGGTAGTGGTGGCAGCACGCACGGCACGGGTTGGTACGGAACAAGGGAAGACTGCGCGCGTGAGGCTGCGGTGGCACGCGATCCTCAACGACGACCCCGCGAGGGGCAGCGCCGGCGAGCGCAGTCGGCGGATGGGCTCGTAGTACCGGCGAAGCGGCGTAACGGCCGTGGAGGGAAGGGGCCCTGGTCTCGATCAGCGAACGACGTAGCAAGAACCAGGAGATTGGCGTGAGCCTACAAACTCCCGCAGTTAGCGTTCAGAAGCTCCAGACAGCGCTGCATGCGAAAGCGAAGGCCGACCCGGCCTATCGTTTCTACAGCCTCTGGGACAAGGTGTTCCGCGAGGACGTGCTCCGCGAAGGCTGGAGGCGATGCCGTGCGAACGGCGGCGCCGCCGGTGGCGACGGGGTCGGCTTCGAGGACATCGAATCCGGGGGGCTCGACCGATGGTTGGGGAATCTCCAGCAGGAGCTACGGGCAAGGCAATATCGCCCGCAGCCCCTGCTGCGCGTGTGGATCCCGAAGAGCAGCGGCGGTCAGCGCCCGCTCGGCATCCCGACGATTCGGGACCGAGTGGCGCAGGCCGCACTCATCGTCGTGCTCGGACCGGTCTTCGAGGCGGACTTGCTCGAAGAGCAGTACGGCTTCCGCCGATGCGATCCCGTCGAAAAGGGCCCTCGCCTTGGCCTGTGCCTCTTCGAGCTTCACGTGCGCAGAGTATCGGGGGCTCCGTTGGAAGATCCACGACCGCAGCATCTTCGGACCCCAGCGGGACGAAAGGCGAGCGGCGTGTCGTGTCGCACGCCGTTGCCTGGAGGTCGGGATGCTGGCGACGATCCTTTACCCGTGGGACGGTAGCTTCGAGCCCCGTCTCTTCAGGCCGCCGCTTGTAGCCGTTCCCAGCCGTGACCTTTCGGCGCAACGCGCACCTCGATCGGTGGCGTCCGCTTGTCCTCGATCTTCACCAGCTCGTCGAGCGAGTATTCCTGGACCGGCGCGCCGTGCACGACCATGAGGCGCAGGAGCCGATCGGAACTCGTACCGATCGGATCCTTGTCGGTCTCCCAGTTCGAGACGGTCGACGGATCGACGCCAACGTGCCCGGCAAAGTCGGCCCCCGACCAGCCGAGGTACTTGCGGAGGTAGCGAACCTCGGCCCCGCTCAGCCGTGCGGGCTTGTGGATCACCGCGTGAGCGATGGTTCGGT
>Ga0302267_10004796_pt1 | contig 14666 bp, 10 predicted proteins | sample III_Bog_E1_3_FD_194555 | JGI IMG/M metagenome (GOLD analysis project Ga0302267, IMG submission 194555) | Peat permafrost microbial communities from Stordalen Mire near Abisko, Sweden - III_Bog_E1_3 | ecosystem: Environmental > Terrestrial > Soil > Wetlands > Peat | place: Sweden: Abisko... | reverse complement strand
CAGCGAGATGGGGCCCTACATCGTCATGGAGTATCTCGACGGCGAGTCCGTGGGATCGGCCCTCACGCGGGTCGGCCGCTTCGACGTGGACGCCGTCGTAGCCACCGTGGTCCCCGTGCTCGAGGCGCTCGATGCTGCCCACCGCGTCGGCATCATCCACCGCGATCTCAAGCCCGAGAACGTCTTCATGGCGCTCGACTCCGCTCCCGAGGGAGGATCTCGCTCCCCCGGCCGAACCGTCACGGTGCGCCTGCTCGACTTCGGCATCGCCAAGATGCTCGACGCCAGCGGGCCGAGCCCGAAGACGCGCACCGGCGTGGTCTTCGGGACGCCCGATTACCTCTCGCCCGAACAGGCCACCGGCGAGGGGCCGCTCGATGGACGCAGCGATCTGTTCGCGCTCGGCATCCTGATCTACGAGCTCCTCACCGGCCTCCGACCGTTTCGCGCGCCCACCGCGGTGGCCACCGCCTTCAAGGTCGTCCACGCCGAGGCGCCCTCCATGGCCTCCGCGGGCGTCCACATCGACTCGCGCCTCGAGGCGGTCGTCTTCCGCCTCCTCCAGAAGGAGCCCTCCAAGCGCTTCCCCGCCGCGCTCGAGGTGATCCGGGAGCTCGACAAGGTAAGCCCCGATCCCGCACGTCGCAACGCGGCCCTGGCACGGGTGGCGGGCGCCGCCCGCCGGCTGGTCCAGGGCCCGGTGACGCTGGAGTCGGAGAGGGGAGCCTTTCGCGACGCCCCGCTGGGCCCGAGCGCCCGCGCGGAGGGCTTCTCGCTGGGCGGGCTGCCCCCGAACGCCCGCGCGGAGGGCTCCGCGACCCGGGGCCTCACGCCGTCGCTGGCGCAGAGCGTGACGGCGTCCTCGCGGGCGTCGGCTCGCTCGTCACGTGCTTCGCAGAGCGATGCCAGCAAGACCGTGCGGAGCCCGACCTCGGGCTCCAGCCACGACGGAGGTGCCTCCGGTCCCTCTTCCGAACCACCCGTGCCGAGCTCTGCCAAGGGAGCTCCGTCCGCGCCCCGGCTGCTTCCGCGGCGCCCCTTCCCGCCGCACCTCGTCGGGCGGTTCCAGGTGCGCGGCCCGGTGCTGCGCAGCGTGGACCGGGTGATCACCGACATCTTCGGCCACGCCCGGCGCGACGACGTCGTCGCGCAGATGCCGGAGCACTACGCCGCCGAGTTCCGCAACGGCTCGATCAACGCGCTGGTCGCCTACGAGCTCGAGGCGCTGGACGCGTACATGGAGTACGCGACGGTGGCGGTGGTCAAGGATCCCGGCCGCTGGCGCGAGTTCGGCCGCCTCGCGGTCGACGGTGAGCTCTACAACGTGGTGCGCACGCTGCTGCGGCCGGCGGTGGACATCAGGGGCGTGGTGCGGCGCGGCGTCTCCACTTGGGCACGCCTCTTCAGCTTCGGCGCCTGGCGGGTCGGCGCGACCCCGAGCGGGCGCGTGACCCTGGCGATTGGCGAGCTCGACGCCGTCGCGCAGCCGCTGCGGTCCTGGATCGTGGGGGTGGTGGAGCAGACCATTCGCCGCGCGGTGCGCACCGATCTGCGGGTCACCATCACCAGCGGCGAACAGGACTTCGCCCCCGAGCTGAGCTTCGAGGTGGGCTGAGCGCTCTCGGGCGCTCCGCAGGATGACCGCTCAAGGAGCGGGGCGCCGGGCGCGGTAGCAGGTTGGGCAGAAGACCTCGCGGCCCTCGGCCGGCTTGAACGGCACCTCGGCCTGCGCCCCGCAGGAGTCGCAGGTGATCGCCGACATCTCCGCCTGGGGGCGCCGGCGCTCCGACTTGGCGCTGGGGGGCGTGGCTACGACGGCGGCGTTGCCGTGCGAGGTCCGGGCCTGCGGTGTCGGGAAGCCGGTGAGGCGCGGGCGGCCCACGCGGGGCGGGCGGGGGCCTTCCGTCATCGGTGTGCGGTACTCGCCCCCGCGGGCGTTCATGCCATGGGGGGACGCCGTGAAGCTGTCGGCCATCGGGCTCCGGTACTCGTTCACGTCGCCGGTGTAGCGCCGCGGCGGCGGCGCGCCGTAACGTCCGGCCTGGGGCCTGGCGCTCGGAGGCATCGCCGGCGGGGCGGCGTTCGGCGAGAAGCCCGGGCGGCGCCCGCCAGCCTGGGCCTCGCTCGCAGCGCGCTCCTTGCGCAGGCGCCGGCAATCCTTGCAGCGCCTCGGCGCGGCGAGCGCTCGTTCGGCGAACACGGCGGCCTCGGCTGCGGAGAAGATGAAGGAGGCGCCGCAGTCCGCGCATTGGATGTGCTCGTCACGATGCTGTTCCATGGGTCCTCTCGGTGGACCGGCGCCGCAGGGAACGCAATTGCGAAGCTCCGCCGGACCGCCGCCGCGGTGGAGCCAGCGTGACATGCCCGCTCCCGTGGTCAAGCACCCGCGCGGGCGCCGGGGCGAGCCGCACGCGCGACCCCGTTGATTTCGCGGCGCGCGACGTTACGATTCGCGGCCCTCGTGCGCGACCGCGGGGGGGCGGGCGCGTCGCCCGAGCGCGTCCGTCGTCCCAGCCGAAGCCATGAGCCACCCTCCCCTGAACCTTTCCGCGCATGACTTCGACGCCTACTCCGCGGAAAAGGCGACCTCCAACGTCTACTCCCGGCCGCGCATGGAGGTGAAGCAGCGCGCCCTGGCGTGGGCGCGCGGCGTCGTCGCCCGCCTCGCCGACACGGGCATCGCGGTCGACGTCCACGGCTCCGACGAGCACCCCACCCTCCGCAACCGCAAGCGCGTGGACTGCCAGTGGGTCTTTTTCTGGCGGGACCAGGCTGCCCGGGACGAGCTCGATCGCCTCCTCGAGCGCGGCCGCTCCATCGCGGCGGAGATCGACGATCCCAGTCCTTACACCCGCCACGCGTTCCTGGCGCTGCGCCTCGACGCCACCTCGGTCGAGGTCTGCTTCGCCGTCCACCCCGAGGCCAAGGTCGACGTCGACAACCTGCGGGCGCGCCTCACGCCCGGGCCCGCAGGCGCAGCGGACGCTGCCCCCACCGAGCTCACCGACGCGCTGCGCGCGCTGCCCGAGCAGTTCGCCATCGGCGTCTCGCCCGACGACCGCCTCGCCGCCAGCCTGGTCACCCCGGAGGCGCTGCGTGCCCTCATCGACCGCGCCGCCGCCGGGCAGGTCCCGCTCTGGATCGGCTGGTCGGTGAGCCGCGACACCGCCGTCGAGCACTCGGGCTTGCTGGACGTCCAGCTCGCGGACGCCATCGTCGCGCTCGCGCCCCTTTACCGCCTGGTCGCCTGGTCGCGCGAGAACGACCGCATCGCCCTCGATCGCCGCATCGAGACCGCCGAACAGGAGCGCGCCCACGCCCACGCCCACGCCGAGGCCCGGACCGAGCGCTGGCGCACCGAGCAAGCCGAGGCGCGCCGCAGCGCCGCCGAGCAGGCGCGCGGTCGCGCGGTCGCGCAGGAGTCCATCAACGACGGCTCCGTTGCCAGGCCCCGGGCCACGACGGGGAGCCCGACCAGACCCTCGGTACCGCTCCGCAGGCCCTTTCCCGACGGGGCCTCGAGCGGCCCCAGATCCCGGCCTCCCGCGAAGGCCTCGCTGGAGACGCTCTTTTCCCGACCCGGCGCCCAGGTGTCGCCGCCCCGGACCCCGAGCGCACCGCCACCGTCTCCCGTTTCGGCGCCGCCCGTCAGCGCTCCGACCACGCCGTCCGTGGTCGCTCGCGTGGGAGGCGCCGAGGGAACGGCCGGCGCGAGCCGCGAGGGCGACGGGGATCGGCCGACGCCGCCTCTCGTTCCTCTCGTCATCGAGAAGGGGGTCAAGGTCCGCGTCCTCTCCGGCGCCTTCGCAGACAAGGTAGGGGTCATCGGCGAGCTCGATGGGCGCGGCGGCGCGCGGGTCCTCCTCGGCCTGCTCTCCACTCGCCTCGACCTCGCCGATCTCGAGCCCATCGTCGAGGGCCGCGATCGCCCTGCGCTGCAGAGCTCCCACCGGCGGCCCCTCGCGCCCGCCCCCCGCAAAGCCCGCTGATGTCCCGTGACCCCGTCCGCGATGCGGCCGAATTTCCTTCGACGCTCGGCGCCCAGTTCCGCCGCAACATCACCCTCTACGCGCTGGGCGCCTGCTTGCTCGTGGGCCAGCAGTTCAACATGGCCAAGCGCGACCTCTATGTGAGGGACGCGGTCGACGCGGTCCTCTCCGGGCGCTCGTCCGCGGGCACGCAGGCCGCGCTGGCTCTCCTGGCCGTGAGCGTGGGGGCCGCGGTCATGCGGGTCCTCTCGCGCATCACCATCTTCACCGGGGGGCGCAACGTCGAGTACGAGCTGCGCGCGGTGCTCTTGGCGCGCCTCCACAAGCTCGGACCGGCCTTCTTCCGCCGCATGCCCACCGGCGAGATCATGAGCCGCGCCACCAACGACCTGGGTCAGGTGCGCCTCCTCCTCGGCTTCGGCGTGCTCAACATCGTGGGGTCCTCCTGCGCGCTCGTCAGCGCCCTCTGGGTCATGCTCCACCTCTCGGTCAAGCTCACCCTGGCCTCCCTGATCACGCTGCCGGTGCTGGCGCTGGTGACCCGGTGGTTCTCCGGCCGGATGTTCCGCGCCAGCCGCGAGAGCCAGGAGGCCATCGGCAGGATGAGCGACCGCGTGCTGGCGAGCCTGGCGGGCGTGCGGGTGGTGCGATCGTTCGCGCTCGAGGGCGCCGAGGAGCGCGCCTTCGCCGTCGAGAACGAGAGCTACCTGGAGAAGAACGTGGCGCTCTCCCGCGTGCGCGGCGGGATGGGCCCGATGATGGGGTGGATCAACGCCGTCGGTATCCTCATCGTCTTCTGGTACGGCGGCACCCTGGTGCTCCGGAGCGAGATGGACAAGGGCGCCTTCGTCGCCTTCTGGCTGGCCCTGCAGCGCCTCATCTGGCCGATGCTGGCGCTCGGCTTCGTCCTCTCCATCCTCCAGCGTGGCCGCGCCAGCTACGGCCGCCTGCGCGTCATCTACGACGCCGTACCCGACGTGCAGAGCGGCGAGCTACCCGCGCCGGCGAGGGTGCTCGGCGCTATCCGGGTCGAGCACCTCTCCTTCAAGTACGGCGATCGCGCGGTGGTCGACGACGTGAGCTTCTCGGTGCCCGCGGGAGGCTCGCTCGCCATCGTCGGCCGCACCGGCTCGGGCAAGAGCACCATTGCGGTGCTCCTGGCGCGCCTCCTCCCGACCCCGCGCGGCGCCGTCTTCCTCGACGGCACCGACATCTGCGACCTCCCCATCGAGACGGTGCGCGCGAGCATCGGCTACGCCCAGCAAGACGCCTTCCTCTTCTCCACCACCGTCACCCGGAACGTCGGCTATTCGCTCGACGATCCGGACTCGCCCGCGGGCATGGGCATCGTCCGCTCGGCCGCCGGCGAGGCCCAGGTCCTCCCCGAGATCGAGTCGCTCCCCGAGGGCTTCGACACGGTGGTGGGCGAGCGCGGGGTCCAGCTCTCCGGCGGCCAGCGGCAGCGCGTGGCCCTCGGCCGCTCGCTCGTGCGCGAGCCGCCGGTGCTCGTCCTCGACGATCCCCTCTCCGCCGTCGACGCCAAGACCGAGGCCGCCATCCTCGCCGCCATCGAGCGCCAGGCGGCGCACCGCACCGTCATCCTCATCACCCACCGCGTCGCCGCCGCGCGCCGCTGCGGGAGCGTGATCGTCCTCGACGACGGCCGCGTGGTCGAGCACGGCACCCACGAGGAGCTGGTCAAGAACGGCGGCCTCTACGCCTCGTTCGCCGAGGAGCAGCGCATCGAGGAGGACCTCGCCGCCCTCGGCGAGCTCGACGCGCCGCCGACCAGCGGCAGCCAGGCCACCACCACGGCAGGTGCCGCGTGAGCGCCGCCAAGAAAGCGGTCGCCGGGAAGAAGACGCGCGCCCAGGACGCGCTCTCGCGCTTCCACGAGGAGGGCGCCCTCGCCCAGTCCTACGACGCGCGGATGCTCCTCAACGTGTGGCCCTTCGTGCGGCCCCACGCGAGCTACCTGGCCATCTCTCTCGGCCTGCTCCTCGTCAACGCCGGCATCGCCATGGCCCGCCCGCTGGTGATGCGCGGCGCGCTCGATCGCTTCGGCACGCCCGGCGCGTCGCTCACCCGCGACGGCCTCACCGTCTTCGCGATGCTGGTCGTCGAGCAGACCCTCGCCTTCCCCCAGATGTACCTGATGCAGGTTGGCGGCGCGCGCGCCATGGCCGCGCTGCGCGCCCACGTCTTCCACTTCCTCCACACCCGCAAGCTGGGCTTCTTCGATCGCACGCCGGTGGGCCGGCTGGTCACCCGCGTCACCAACGACGTCGACGCCATCAACGAAATGTTCGGCTCGGGCGCACTCAACGCCATCGGCGATCTCGTCCGCCTCGTCGCCATCGTCTCGATCATGCTGTGGATGGACTGGAAGATGTCCCTCCTCGCGTTCGTCGCCGTCCCGCCGGTGGCCCTGGGGGTCAACTACACGCGCCGCCGCATCCGCGACGCCTTCCGCGAGATCCGCACCAAGACCGCGCGGATGAACGCCTACCTCAACGAGCAGATCTCGGGCATGGCGGTCGTCCAGGCCTACGCTCGCGAGGAGCAGAGCGCGGCCGAGTTCGACGAGATCAACTACGCCTACCGGGACGCCAACAATCGTTCCATCGTCTACGACGCGACGCTCGACGCGGCGATCGAGATGATCTCCAGCATCTGCATCGCCTCGGTGCTCTGGTACGCCGGGGTGCGCACCGGCGCCCACCAGGTCTCGTTCGGCACCCTGTTCGCCTTCGTCGCCTACATCGAGGCGTTCTTCGTCCCCATCCGCGATCTCTCGGCGCGCTACACGCTCCTCCAGTCGGCGATGGCCGGCGCCGAGCGCATCTTCCAGCTCCTCGACAACGACGAGGCGGACGCGCCGGTCATCCTGGGGGTGACCCCCAGACCCCCGGCAGACGCCGAGCACGGCACCAGCGGCGATCCCGAGCTGGCCTTCGAGCTCGACCACGTGACCTTCGGGTACAAGCCGGGCTCGCCGGTGATCCGCGACGTCTCGTGCAGCGCGCGCATCGGCGAGAAGATCGCGCTCGTCGGCGCCACCGGCGCGGGCAAGAGCACCATCTCGGCGCTGCTGCTGCGGCTCTACGAGATCGACGAAGGGACGGTGCGCGTCTTCGGCAAGGACGTGCGCAGCATGCCGCGCGACGCCCTCCGGCAGTCCTTCGCGGTGGTGCCGCAGGACGTGTTCCTCTTCCCCGGCACCGTCGCCACCAACATCGCCGCCGGCGACGCCATCCCCGACCGCGCCAACGTGGTGCGCGCGCTCGAGCGCATCGGCGCGCTCGATCTCTTCGAGCGCCGCCCCCAGGGCCTCGACGCCCCCGTGCTCGAGCGCGGCGCCAACTTCTCCGCGGGGGAGCGCCAGCTCATCGCCTTCGCCCGCGCGCTCTACCGCGATCCGCCCATCCTCATCCTCGATGAGGCCACGGCCAACGTCGACAGCGACACCGAGGGTCGCCTCCAGCGCGCCGTCGAGAGCGCGATGAAGGGCCGCACCGCGCTGATCATCGCCCACCGCCTCTCGACGATCCGGGCGGTCGACCGCATCATCGTCTTCCACAAGGGGCGCGTCGTCGAGCAGGGCACGCACGAGGCGCTCCTGGCGGCCGGCGGCCTCTACGCCCGGCTGCACACCTTGCAGTTCGCCAAGGAGGCGGTCGTCAAGAAGCCCGTCGCGGTCGGCGCCGAGTAGGTCGGAGCCATCGCCCCTTCACCGCTCCTACTCCGTCTTGTCCACCGGCACGCCGATCTGGGGCAGCTCGAACCTGGGCTCGTCGTCCCGGGCGTCGTCCTCGTCGTCCTCGTCGGGCGGCCCGCGGCGGTAGTCGAGCACGCTCGGGGGGCTGAGGGGCTCCCGCCGGGTGACCGGTGCTTGCTCGCTCGGCGCCTCTGCCGGCTTCTCCGGCGGCCCCTGTTCTCCCACGTTCCCCTCGCTGACCCCGCCGTACCCAGGCTGACCGACGAGGGAGCGCCGCGCGTTCTGGCCCATCATGGCCCTGCCCCCCTGGAGCAAGACCTGAGACGGACGGGCCCGCCGTCAAGGGCCGTTCGGTGCGGTGGCGCTCGTGCCGGCCTTCACCAGCAGGTAGTAGTCCGAGCAACTGTCGTTGGCGACGTCGATGGTCTCGGCATCCATGCCGAGCAGCTCCACCTGGTTGCCCGCGGCCTGGGCCAGGTTGCCGGCACCGGCGTCCGAGAGGCCGTCGCTCTCGAACGACAGGTTCCAGAACCACCAGTCCGGCGTGCGCCCGAGCTGGTGCTCCAGCGCGTAGTGCATCCCGCCGGGAAAGTAGAGGAGCGACCCGTCCACGTACAAGCTCGTGTAGACCCCGTCCTTGGTCGTGCCACCGGCGTAGCGGACCGTGGGGTTGGCGGCGGCCGAGGCATCGCACGAGCTGGTGTTGCCCAGCGTCTCGCACCCGGTGGAGGCGGCGAGGAGCATCGCGACGAGGAGCAGCAGAGGGGAGGCACGCATGACGTCGGTCGGCTCAGGCGAGCCAGCGGGCGGCGTCGAGGGCGTGGTAGGTCAGCACGAAGTCGGCCCCGGCGCGGCGGATCGAGGTGAGCAGCTCCAGCACGGCGCGCCGCTCGTCGATCATCCCGGCCGCGGCGGCCGCCTTGATCATCGCGTACTCGCCGCTGACGTTGTAGGCGCCCAGCGGCAGCGAGGTGTGCGCGCGCACCTTGGCGAGGATGTCGAGGTACGGCAGCGCCGGCTTGACCATCAGCATGTCGGCGCCCTCCTCCTCGTCGAGGCGCGCCTCGCGCAGCGCTTCACGGGAGTTGGCCGGGTCCATCTGGTAGCCGGCGCGGTCACCGAACTGGGGCGCGCACTCGGCCGCCTCACGGAAGGGGCCGTAGAACGAGGACGCGTACTTGACCGCGTACGAGAGGATGGAGATCTCGGCGAAGCCCTCGCCGTCGAGCGCGCGACGGAGGGCGCCGACGCGGCCATCCATCATGTCGCTGGGGGCGACCACGTCCGCGCCGGCACGGGCGTGCACCACCGCGGCCCGCGCCAGCACCTCGAGCGTGGCGTCGTTGTCGACGTCGGTGACGCCGCGGGCGTCCGTCTTGAGGAGGCCGCAGTGCCCGTGATCGGTGTACTCGTCGACGCAGACGTCGGTCATCACGATCAGGTCGGGGACGGCGTCCTTCATCGCGGCGACGGCGCGGGGGACGGGGCCGTTGGGGTCGTAGGCGCTCGATCCGGAGGCGTCCTTGGTGCTCGGCAGGCCGAAGAGGAGCACGGCGCCGAGCCCGTGCTCGCGCGCGAGCCGCGCCTGCGCAGCCGCGGCGCTGACGGGGAGCTGGGAGACGCCGGGCATGGTCGAGATCGGGCGCGGCTCGGAGAGGCGCTCGTTGAAGAAGAGCGGGAGGATCAGGTCCGAGGGGTGCACGCGGGTCTCGCGCACCAGGGCGCGGAGGGAGGCGGTGCGGCGCAGGCGGCGGGGTCGTTCGGTCGGGAACACGGGCCGAGCTTAGCCCGGATCCAGCCCGCCGGCAGGGGCGAACTCCCTCACATCCCCAGGTGGGAGCGCGTCGCCGCCACCAGCGCCATCGCCTGCGCGCGGAGCGCCCGCAGCTCGGCGAGGCGGCCCTTGCGCCGCGCGAAGCGGACGGCGCGGCGCACCCGGGGCGCGGCGTCCTGCCAGGCGAGGGCGGCGAACGGGCTGGTCAGCACGACCGCGGCGAAGCCGGCGGCGAGAGGGGGAGAGAGCAGCGCGAAGCCGGTGCCGATGAGGCCCGCGGCCCACACCGGGTAGGCGAGGAGGCCGACGCCGATCTTGTAGGTCGACACCTCGTCGGTGGAGTCGGTGATGCGCCGCGCGGCGAGGCGGGTGACCTGGTAGGGCACGGCGTAGAGCGCGACGCCGGCGGCGGCGAGGGGGAGCGAGAGCGCCAGCGCGGCGTCGGCGAGCGTGTCGACGCCCGCGGCGTCGCTGTGCGAGGCGAGCTGCTCGTCGGCGAGGCCCTCCTCCTCGAGCCGCTCGTAGTAGCGGCTCACCGCGCCCGCGACGTGGTCGACGGTCGCCTCGTCGACGCCGCGCAACGCCGCGCGCGCGGCCTCCACCCGGCGGCCGACCGAGCTCCAGCCCTCCAGCGAGCGGTCGCCCGTGTCGTTGGCGAGCATCTCGGCGACGCGGGCGATCAGCAGGCGCTCGGGCCAGGTCGCGCCCTCGACCAGGAGCTCGCCGAGGTCGTCGCGGATCTGATCGGTGATGGCCTTGACCAGGGCGTCGCCCTCCAGCCCGAGACTGCCGACCGGGGGCACCGGGGGCACGGGGCGCACGGGGCCATAAACGAGCAGGGTGCGCGAGCGGAACACGTTGCGCTCGTCGAATTCGAGCGCGACGGCCTGGAAGGTGAGCCCGCGGGCGCCCTGCTCGTGGGCCCGGGCGAGCATGCGCGCGGCGCCGGTCTTGAGCTCGATGAGGCGCGGCTCGTTGTGGCTCGTCCCCTCCGGGAAGATGAGGATGTTGCTCCCCGTCGAGAGCGCGGCGGCGATCTTGTCGAAGATGGCGTCGTTGGAGCCCGCCTGCTTGGTCGGGTCGTCGCGCCGGCGGACGATGGGCACCGCGCCGGCGTGATCGAGCAGCCAGCGCAGGCCGGGGATGTCCCACAGCGTGCTCTTGGCGATCGGCGAGATGCGACAGCGCGCCGTGGTCACGACGAGCACGGCATCGACGAGGCCGTTGGTGTGGTTCGAGACGAAGACGCGGCCGGCGGTGTCCGCCGCCGGGAGGTTGCCGGTGATCTCGACGTCCCGGAAGTAGACGCCGATCACGTGGCGGAAGAGCCAGACCAGGCCGTCTCGTACGACGCTCGAAGCAGGAGGGGCGTCTGCCGCCATCGGGGCCTCCGTCTACTCGTCCGCCAGGCGTCTTTCGAGCGCCTCGAGGTGGGCGCGGACCTGCGGATCGGTGTCGCGCTGCGCCTCGATCTTGCGCACCGCGCTCATCACCGTGGTGTGATCGCGGTTTCCGAAGGCGCGGCCGATCTCCGGGAAGCTCACCTTGAGGCGCTGCTTGCAGAGATACATCGCCACGTGTCGGGCGAAGGCGACGCTCTTGTGCCGATCCTTGGAGGTGAGATCGATCGAGCGGAGGTGAAAGTGGTGGCAGACCGCGCGCTGGATGTCCTCGACGCTCATCGTCGCGCCACGCAGGAACGGGGTGGTCGCCGCGATCTCCGCGCGGGCGAAGGCGAGGTCCACCGGGCGGTTGGTGAGCGACGACTTGGCGGCGAGGCGGATGAGCGTGCCCTCGAGCTCGCGCACGTTGGAGCGGATCATCTGGGCGAGGTAGAGCGCCACGTCGTCGTCGAGCGCGAAGCCCTCCAGCGCGGCCTTGTTGCGCACGATGGCGACCCGGGTCTCCAGCTCGGGCATCTGGATGTCGGCGACCAGGCCCCACGAGAAGCGCGACACCAGCCGCTCCTCCATGCGCTCCAGGTTCTGCGGGTACTTGTCGCTGGTGACGATGATCTGGCGGTCGACGGAGTGCAGCGCGTTGAAGGTGTGGAAGAACTCCTCCTGCGTCTGCTCGCGCCCGGCGAGGAACTGGATGTCGTCGACGAGGAGCACGTCGCAGCTCGAGCGGTAGCGCCCGCGGAACTCGTCCATCCGGTGGTGCTGGATGGCGGTGATGAAGTCGTTGGTGAAGCGCTCCGCCGAGACGTAGATGATGCGCGCGCCGGGGCGCTCGCCGTGGACCCGGTGCGCGATCGCGTGCATCAGGTGGGTCTTGCCGAGGCCGGTGCCGCCACAGATGAAGAGCGGGTTGTAGCGGCGGCCCCCGCCGCCGGCGGCGGCAATCGCCGCGGCGTGCGCCAGCTGGTTGGACGGACCGACGACGAAGCTTCCGAACGTGTGCTTCGGGTTGATGTCGTCGGGCGGCGTCGCGACGCGGCGCACGTTCGGCACGCTCGCGGTCGCGCCGGAGGTCAGGTGCGCGGAGCTGGGCGCCGCGTCGTCGCCGGTCCCGCCGGAGGTCATCCCCAGGGGGCCGCCGGAGGTCAGGCCGGAGAAGCCGGAGGGGGGCGTGGACGGGCGCACCACGATCGGTCGCGGCCGCACCGGCGGGATCTGGGCTCGGCTGGCGATGGGAGCGTCGAGGTTCTGATCGACGGTCCACGCGACCTGAACGGACCAGCCCGTGAGCTCCCGGATCTTGTCGGTGAGGGTGGGGAGGAAGTTGCTCTTCACCCATTCGAGGACGAACTCGTTCTGGACGCGCAACGACAGGACACCGTCCGTCAGGTCGTCGAACTGAACGCCCCCGAACCATTGATCGAACGTAGCCGGCGAGAGCACGCGCGTGTGCTCCACCGCTCGACCAAAAACCGCCCGTGCTTCGTCTTTCGGGTTCGTCATCGCGCTTCGAAAGGGAGGCAGAGGCCATCCCGGTACACAAAGGCAAAAATGGGCGACCTACCCGTGGCGGTCGCCCCAACTTTCCCACAGGGTCACCCCTGGGACGTGTCTCTTATAACGTGCCGAAATCACCCGCCAAAATCGGAACGAAACGAATCGCGACAGGTGTTTTCCACAGGTTCTCTACAGCGGAGCGGCCATTACATCGAGAAGCCGCCCCCCTATCGTTGCCAGGGCGCCGCAGGCGTGAGTGCTCGCCGCCGGAGCGGAGGCCTGAATCCGGGAGCCGAGCCATGTTCGGTGTTCGACGCATACTCGATCTCTCGCTGAGCACTGAACGTGACGCACGTGACGAGCAGCCCTGAACACCCGATAAGGGACCGTCAGAGGGGCCCCGTCTTCTTCTACTCGGGTCCCGACTTTTCTCTATGTTCTTGGTCGTTTCGGGCGCTTTTCCCGGCGCTGATGAGGAGTGAGGTGCCGGTTGCTGCTAGTCGGTGGGTCCCTGATTCGCCGCCCCTGGGACCGACCCACGAGGACTCCGAAACGACGCCTTTCTCGGTAGCACCGCCCGCGTCCGGGAGTCCATCCCCAAACTGGTTCGGGCATTCAAAGCACTGAAATCCGTCGTGTTTTTTTTGCCCTTGACCCAACGTGAAAACTCGCCCCCGTAACCTCTCGGTCACCCGCTCGCGAGCCTCCCGTCACCGGCGCTGCGGTCGGTGCTGGAGGGGGCTCACGTCCGGACCAGCGCGAGGTCAAGAGGATTCTTCTTCGCGGCATTTCAGACGCACGGTCACATTGAAACCAGTTCGACCCGGAGCTCGCCCAGGCGTGGCGTCCCGCCCCGATTCCGGGTGGGGGGTACCGGGGCATCGGCCCCCGCGCCACCCGAGAAGTTGTCCCCGGGCGTGCTCGGTGGGATAGGGCATCGAGCATGCGTTGGGTGAGCAAGGGTTCAACTGTGGCCGTGGGCCTCTCCGGGGTGGTGGCGTCGCTCGCCCTCGGTAGCCCCGCCGCGGCGGACCCCAGCCCCCTCCCGGTCGGCGTCATCTCCAACTACGGCGAGAGCGAGACGGCCCGCAGCGCCGCGATGGGCGGCGCGCTGCGGGCGCTCGGCAGCGGCACCCCGAGCATCTTCCTCAACCCGGCGGCGATGGCGGAGACGCCGGCCTACCACCTCGAGGGCCTGACCGATTACACCTTCGAGACCCGGCGCTGGATGCTCGGGGCGGCGGTGGTCGACTCGGTCACCTCGCGGCTCGCGGGGTCGTTCTCCATCCAGGGCACCCCCATCGCCATGGATCCGGACGGCATCAATCGCTCGCAGCTCGATCTGCGGCTGGGGATCGCCTACCCCATCACCGACAAGTTCATCCTCGGCGTCTCGGGGCGGTACTTCAAGGTCACCCAGTCCGGGCTCGCGGGGCCCTCGTATGGCTTCGGGCCGAGCGTCGCCTCCGGCGGCCTCTACGACCCGACCTCGGGCACCCCGCCGACCTCGCGCGAGCCCCTCGTCAACACCTTCACCTTCGACGTCGGCCTCGTCGCCAAGCCGAGCGACGCGCTCTACATCGGCCTCGTCGGCCAGAACCTCACCTACGCCAACAACGGCTTCCTGCCGCTGCTGGTCGGGGGCGGCTTCGGCTACGGCGCCGAGGGCTTCTCGATCGAGGCCGACGGGCTCGCCGATCTGAGCTCGTGGAGCCTGCCCGGCGCGCTCAAGCCGACGGCGCGGGTGATGGGGGGCGCCGAGTACCTGATCAGCGGGGTCGTGCCCGTCCGCGCCGGCTATCGCTACGATCAGGGCGCCAAGCTGAGCACCGTGTCGGTCGGCTCGGGCTATGTCGGTACGTCGTTCGCCGTGGAGGCCGCGGTCAAGCGGACGGTCTCGAGCCCCGGAGCGACGACGCTGTTCCTGACCGTCGCCTACTACCTCGAGTCGAGCGGACTGACCCACCCGACGCCCACCGCCGAGGTCGCGCAATGAGCTAGAGTGCGGGCGCCGTGCTCTGCCTGACCCGCCCCACCGACCCGCGCTGGGCCGCCCTCGCCCTCGCCGATCTCGACACCGCGCTCGCCGATCACGCCCACTGCGAGATGAAGGCGGCCGCCAGCGCGATCTCGCTGGCGACCCGCTGGCCGGCGTCCACCCAGGTGGCGCGCGCGCTCACCGCCGTCGCCGCGGAGGAGCTCGACCATTTTCGCGAGGTGCTCGCGCTCCTCGAGCAGCGCGGCGTCGAGCTCGGCCGCCCCGAGACGGACGCCTACGTCGCCGACCT
>Ga0302267_10004795_pt1 | contig 14668 bp, 14 predicted proteins | sample III_Bog_E1_3_FD_194555 | JGI IMG/M metagenome (GOLD analysis project Ga0302267, IMG submission 194555) | Peat permafrost microbial communities from Stordalen Mire near Abisko, Sweden - III_Bog_E1_3 | ecosystem: Environmental > Terrestrial > Soil > Wetlands > Peat | place: Sweden: Abisko... | reverse complement strand
CGGTGGTCGGGGCGGGGGAGGGGAGCCGTCTCGACCTGGTCACCGTCCAACCCGAGGGCAAACGCCCGATGGATGCCGCGGCCTGGCTCCACGGCGTGCACCCCGGTCCCGAGGACCGGCTCGGGAACTGAGGGCACCGTCGTCGCCAGTGCGGGCGCCACCGGTGGGTAGGCTGCCGCCACGACGAGGTAGCGGAACCCAGGAGGCGGAGATGACCACCAAACTCGTAGCACTGTGGACGGCGCCGGACGACACCGAGGGGTTCGAGACGGACTACGCCACCACCCACCTGCCCCTGGCCAGATCGGTGCCGGGCCTCACCGTTGCCATCGCCTCCAAGGCCGTCGGCGGCCCGTACTTCCGAATGGCGGAACTCAAGTTCGAGGACATGGACGCACTGAGCGCGGGCCTGGGCTCCGAGGAGGGTCTCGCGCTGGTCGCCGACTCGGATCGGCTCCAGGCCGCGTTCGGGAACACGCTGGATGTGCTCATCGTCGAAGAGCAGTAGGCCGGAGCGGACCGGGGATCGGAGCGGGCATGGACGGTATCCGGCACCACGTGCGGAGTCCGGACGATGTCGACATCGGGCTGCTGTCCGCCGGGTCGGGGCCGCCACTGCTGCTGGTGCACGGCGGGGTCGGCCAGATCGAGCGATGGGCGCCGGTCTGGGACCTGTTGGCCGCCCGCTGGCGGGTGACGGCCATGGACCGTCGAGGACGCGGGTCGAGCGGGGACGGGCCCCGGTACGCCCTGGACGACGAGTTCGGTGACGTGGCCGCCGTCGCACGGTCGCTGGCCGAGGAGTCCGGCGGGCCGGTCGACGTGTTCGCCCACAGCTTCGGCGCCACCTGCACCATCGGGGCGGCGGGCGCCGGCGCCCCGTTCCGTCGGGCCGTGCTGTACGAGCCGCCGGCCATGCAGACGGTGTCCGTCGAACTCGTGGACCGGCTCACCGGGTTGGTCGAGAAGGGCCAGGCCGGCAAGGCGATGGTGAGCTTCCTGATGGAGATCATCGGGCTGACCGCGGAAGAGGTGGACGCCCTGCGGGACAGCCCGCTCGGGTACGACATCTTGGCCGTGCTCATGGCCACCCTCCCCCGGGAGGGACGGTCCCTGCTGGATCTCGACCTCGCGACACTGGCCCCGGCGCTGCGTTGCCCGACCCGCTTCCTGCTCGGTGAGACCACCCCGGGATGGGCCCATGAGATCACCCGGGCGGCGTCGGCGGCGATGTCCCGTGCTGACGTGGTCGTCCTCCCCGGTCTGGGCCACGAGGCGATCGACACCGCTCCCGACCTGGTGGTGGAGGAACTCACCCGCTTCCTCGACCCACCGGCCGCCGGCGTGCCCGGCTGAGGGCCGGGTCGGATCCCGGCACCGTCGTCCATCCGGAGGACAGGCCCCGTGGGAGTGCGTCGCCACACGAAGCGATCCTGGCGGTCGGCCGCAGATCCCCTCCCGGGAGAGCGACGGCGCCACGAACCCGCTCGCCGGGTGCGACCGGCCCCGGGGGCCACCGGTAGGCTCTGCACCGATGCCCGCCCCCGTGCCCCCGACAACTCCAGCCTCCCGGTTCCGGGTCGCCCCGTCGATCCTGTCCGCCGACTTCACCAACCTGGGCGACGCCGTGGCCCGGGTGACCCCCGGTACCGACTGGCTGCACGTGGACGTCATGGACGGGCATTTCGTCCCCAACCTGACCATCGGGCCGCCGGTGGTGGCGTCGCTGCGGGCCCACAGCGATCTCTTCTTCGACACCCATCTCATGATCACCGATCCGGCCTCCTACCTCGAGCCGTTCCGCGCTGCCGGGGCGGACGGGTGCACCGTCCACGTGGAGGTGGGGGAGACGGGCGCGCTCATCGCCCAGATGCGCGATCTCGGACTGCGGGTCGGGCTGGCCGCCAACCCGGACACGCCGTTCGAGGCACTCGAGCCGTTCCTGGACCAGGTCGACCTGGTCCTGTGCATGACGGTCTTCCCCGGATTCGGCGGGCAGTCGTTCATCGCCGACGTGCTCCCGAAGATCGCCCGCGTCCGCGCGGCGGCAGACGCCGCCGGCCTCGGGCTCGACATCGAGGTGGACGGGGGGATCGACGAACGTACCGTGGTCGAGGTCGTCCGTGCCGGTGCCAACGTGTTCGTGGCCGGCTCCGCCGTGTTCAACCGGGACGACCCGCTCGCCGCGGTCGAGGGGATCCTGGCCGCCGCGGCCGGTCAACCCGCCGGAGCGCCGTCCTGACCACGCCCGTGGCACCCCCACCGGCGGGCGACCGGGACACCGTAGGGATGCTGCGGGCCGTCGAGACGGCAGAACGGGTCCACGGACGCACCGCTCCCAATCCGTGGGTGGGCGCCGTGCTGGTGCCCCCGCCTGCCGAGGGCCTCCCGTCGACGTGGTCCACGGGCGCCACCGCCCCGCCCGGCGGTCCCCACGCCGAGGTGACCGCGCTGGCCGCCGCCGGGGACCGGGCCCGTGGGGGCACCCTGTACGTCACCCTGGAGCCCTGCTGCCACCACGGGCGGACCCCGCCGTGCACCGAGGCGATCCTCAGCGCCGGGGTGCGGCGGGTGGTCGTCGGCATGGTCGACCCCGACCCGCAGGTGGACGGTCGGGGGATCGACGCGCTCCGGGCGGCCGGTGTGGAGGTCGAGGTCGGCGTGGGCGCCGACGAGGTGGCGGAACAGCTCGCCCCCTACGTGAAGCACCGGCGTACCGGGCGGCCCTGGGTGGTGCTGAAGCTGGCGTCCACGCTCGACGGGAGGATCGCCGCCCCGGACGGAACCAGTCGATGGATCACCGGTGAGGCGGCACGCACGGACGCACATCGACTGCGGGCCGTGTCCGACGCGGTGCTCGTGGGCGCGGGCACCGTGCGAGCTGACGACCCGACGCTGACCGTCCGGCTGCCCGAGGGCGACTCGTACCACCGCGGTCCCGACGAGCAGCCGGTGCGGGTGGTACTGGGCACGGCACCGGAGGGGGCGGCCGTCCTGCCTGCGCTCGAGCTGTCGGGCCCGCTCGGGGCGGTACTCGACGACCTGGGAGGACGGGGCATGGTCCAGGTCCTGGTGGAGGGAGGCGCCGGGGTGGCCCACGACCTCCACGCCGCCGGACTGGTCGACCGCTATGTGCTGTACCTGGCGCCGGCGCTCTTCGGGGGGGATGACGCCCGTCCCCTGTTCGCCGGACCGGGAGCCCCCACCATCGGCCAGGTGTGGCGGGGAGAGGTCCGCTCGGTGACTAGCCTGGGAGGCGACGTGCGGGTGGAGCTGGCTCCGGCCGGACCGCCGGGCTGACGCCGGCGAGCAGCCCGCCGCAGCACCAGGACGCAGGTCCGGCCACGGGGCCGGACCGTCAAGATCGACGCAGAACCGGACGACAGAAGCAAGGAACGGGCGGCACCGGCCGGCCCGGATGACACGAGGGAGACCCAGGGCGATGCCCTTCTCAGCAGTCGAGGACGCGATCGAGGCAGTCGGACGGGGCGAGATCGTCGTCGTCGTCGACGACGAGGACCGGGAGAACGAAGGTGACCTGATCATGGCCGCCGACGCGGTCACGCCGGAGAAGATCGCCTTCTTCCTGGCCCACACCTCGGGACTGATCTGCGTGCCGCTCACCCCCGAGCGGGTCGAGCAGCTCGACCTGCCCCTCATGGTGACGGCGAACACCGAGATCCAGCGGACGGCGTTCACCGTCAGCGTCGACTTCCGGCACGGCACCTCGACGGGGATCTCCGCCGCCGACCGCTCCGCCACCATCCAGGCGCTGGTCGATCCGCACACCCGTCCCACCGATCTCAACCGGCCCGGCCACATCTTCCCCCTCCGGTACCGGCCGGGGGGCGTGCTGAAGCGGGCCGGCCACACCGAGGCGGCCGTCGACCTGGCCCGGGCCGCGGGTCGGGCGCCGGCCGGCGTCCTGTGCGAGGTGGTGAGCGAGGACAAGGCGACCATGGCCCGCCTGCCCGAGCTGCAGGCCTTCTCCAAGAAGCACGGGCTCCATCTGATCTCCATCGCCGACCTGATCCGCTACCGGCGGCACAAGGACAAGCTGGTGCGGCGGATCGCCGACGCCCGGATCCCGACCGACTTCGGGGAGTTCACCGTCTACGCCTACGAGTCCGTCCTCGACGGCGAGCACCATGTTGCGCTGGTCAAGGGCGACATCCAGGGTCAGCCCGACACCCTGGTCCGGGTCCACTCGGAGTGCCTCACCGGCGACGTGTTCGGCTCGCTCCGTTGCGACTGCGGACCGCAGCTGCACGGGGCCATGTCGGCCATCGAGAAGAACGGGAGCGGCGTGCTGGTCTACCTGCGCGGCCACGAGGGCCGGGGCATCGGCCTGGCCCACAAGCTGCGCGCCTACAACCTGCAGGAGGAGGGCTTCGACACGGTCGATGCCAACCTGGAGCTGGGCCTGCCGGCCGACTCCCGTGAGTACGGCATCGGTGCCCAGATCCTGGTCGACCTGGGCGTCACCACGATGCGCCTGATGACCAACAACCCGACCAAGTACGGCGGGCTCGAGGGCTTCGGTCTCGACATCGTCGAGCGGGTGAACATCCAGCCGGTCCCGACTCCGGAGAACATCGAGTACCTCCGCACCAAGCGCGAGCGCATGGGGCACCTGCTCGAGGGTCTCGATGACGTCCTCTGACCTGACCGCGCTGCCCGACGACGCCAAGACCCGGGCCGCGTCCCGGGTGGGCTCCTCCCTCGATCCCGTGGACCTGGTCGACGCGGCCACCGGCAGCGTACGCGTGGGCTTCGCCTGCGCCGAGTTCAACGGGGGGATCACCGACCGGATGCTCACCGCCGCGCTCGACGAACTCGAGCGGAGCGGCTGCGACCTGGCCACGACCGTCGTCGCCTGGGTGCCGGGGGCCTTCGAGCTCCCGCTCGTCGCCCGGGGCATGGCGGCCTCGGGTCGGGTCGATGCTGTGGTCGCGCTCGGGGCAGTCATCCGCGGGGACACCGGCCACTACGACTTCGTGGCCGGCGAGTGCGCGTCCGGCCTCCAGCGGGTCCAGCTCGACAGCGGCCTGCCCATGGTCTTCGGCGTGCTGACCACGGACACCGTCGACCAGGCACTGGTGCGGTCGTTGCCCGACCGGACCAACAAGGGTGCCGAGGCCGCACGGACGGCGTTGGAGACCGTGTCGGTGCTCCGCGGGCTGGAGGACCTGCCCAGCGCCAACCGGGTGGGCTTCACCGTGGGAGGTCGCTGACGGTGCTGCGCCTGGTGCTCCCCAAGGGTTCGCTGGAGAAAGCCACCCTGGACCTGTTCGCCGACGCCGACCTGTCGGTCAGCCGCTCGTCCAGCGTCGACTACCGGGCGTCGATCGACGACCCCCGGGTCGACGACGTGCGCATCCTCCGACCCCAGGAGATCCCCCTGTACGTGGCCGACGGCCTGTTCGACGTGGGGATCACCGGGCGCGACTGGATCGAGGAGCGGGGGAGCGACGTCACCTCCCTCGGGACGCTGCAGTACTCGAAGGCGACGTCCAATCCGATCCGGGTGGTGCTCGCCGTCCCGGCCGACTCGCCGGTCTCGTCGGTGGCCGACCTGGCGGCCAGCGCCACCGGGACCGGCGGCGCACTCCGGGTGTCGACCGAGTACCCCGAGCTCACCCGCCGGTACCTGGCGACCCACGGGGTGGCGGCCGAGGTCAGCCTCTCGTACGGCGCCACCGAGGCGAAGGTGCCCGACATCGCCGACTGCGTGGTCGAGATCACCGAGACGGGCCGGGCGCTGCGGGCCGCCGGGCTCAAGATCGTCGAGACCCTGCTCGTCTCGCACACCGAGTTCATCGCCAATCCGGCCGCCGCCGCCGACCCCGCCAAGCGGCACGCCATGCAGCAGCTCCTCACGTTGCTCCAGGGGTCCCTGGAGGCACGGGGCAAGGTGCTGGTGAAGTTGAACGTCGCCGCCGACCAGCTGTCCGGGGTGATCGAGGTGCTGCCGTCACTGCGGTCGCCCACCGTCTCGGAACTCTTCGGTGGCGGGGGGTTCGCGGTCGAGACGGTCGTGCCCAAGTCGGAGATCAACGTGCTGATCCCGGCCCTGCGCGACCGTGGTGCGTCCGACATCATCGAGCTGGCCCTCTCGAAGATCGTCCACTGAGGGTCGACCGATGACGCCCGCCACCGGTCCCGAGCTCGTGCCTGTGGGGAACGCCACACTGCTCGGCACGGTCGTGGAGTTCGACGACCCCCGTGGCATCGGCACCGTGGCCTGTGGCGAGCGGTCGGTTCCGTTCCACTGCACGGCGATCACTGACGGTTCGCGCCGGATCGAGGTGGGGACCGTGGTGGCCGTGCGCATCGGCGCCGGGCGCCTGGGTCGCCTCGAGGCCCGTTCGGTGCATCCCATCCCCGGGGTGCACGCCGGTCCCGATGAGATCGTTCGCGACCTGGACCGGCCGGGAGCCCACAGCCGCACGCAGATCGGCGACTACACCCCGGTGACGCCGTCCTCTTCCGCGCCGCCGCCATCGGCGATCGCCGAACCTGCAGTCGAGCCCGGACCTGCAGTCGAGCCCGACCCGGTGGTCGAGCCCGGACCTGCAGTCGAGCCCGACCCGGTGTGGCCCGACGACCTGTCGGCGACCCCCGTGTCCGGAACCCCCGCGGTCCCGTCGGCGATGGCGCCGCCGGCACCGTCCCCGGTCGGTTCGGGCATCGAGGGGTCGTCCGAGGACGATGAGTCGGCGCCCCGGCCCAACTTCTGGTCCCCGTTCTCCACGTCACCGGCCGGTCCTCCGCCCACCTGGTCCACGCCGGTCACCCCGAGGGTGCCCCCGACCGACCCGGCCTGACCGGTCGCCGGACCTCCCGGGTGAACCGACCCCGGGCCATCCGGGTCGACCACGTCGTCCTCCTCGTACGGGTTGCCCAGGATGTTCCGGGCCATGTCGACGACGACGGCGCTGTCGGCGTCCTCCTCGGTGACTACGCCGAGCAGCGGGGCGGCCAGGAGTCCGGTCACGATCCCGGTTTCGGACATGGACTCGGCCTGCACGATGGCCCACTCCCACAGTCGCTTGACCATGTCCGGACTGGTCGACCGCTTGGCCGGGTACTTCAGCCGAGTATTGACCGCGGCATGGGCCAGTCCGGTGGCGGCGGGGAACAGCCAGATCAGGCGGTAATTGCCGGTGGCGTCCACGGTGACGGCGGCGACATAGGCGAGCAGCACCCCGACCAGGTTGAACGGCGACAGGAGGCCCCCGAGACGCTCGCCCAGGCCGCCGGCCCGTGGCAGGAGCCGGAGGAGCAGCGGCGCCATCACGATCAGGTAGGCGCCGACGAACGGTGCCCCGATGTAGCTCAGGACCACCGCCTGCCAGATGTGGGTGTCGAAGTACTGCACCCCGGCGAGCACCGCCCCCACCAGGGGGGCACCCACGGCCAGCTGCATCGGCGTCAGGAACCGGCTGAGGGGCACGCCGAGGGCGATCCCGAGGATGAAGACGGGGAAGCCGGCGGCCAGGCCGGCCACGGTCTGGGCGCTGGCTCCTGCGTGCAGGACCCGCTGGAAGAACAGGATGGCCACGTAGGCGGTCGAAGCGGTGCCGGCCCAGAACAGCAGGGAGCCGGTGACCAGCACCTTGGCGTTGGGGCCGGCGAGGATGTCGCGAACCTCCTCAAGGGCGGGACGGGCCCGCCGGGTGCGGTCGGCCTCGGCGCCCACGGCGGCCGAGGGTGCCTCCCGCACGAGGATCAGGACGGCCAGACCGGTGACGCCCATGATGACGGCGGCCAGCTGGAAGGGCAGGTTCCAGGTGGCGGGGTCGGACTGCTTCCAGGTGGCGATCACCGTCCCCTTGATGGCGAAGCTGGCCACGGTGCCCAGCACGGTGGTCAGGATGAGTGCCTTCAGCCACCGGCTGCGCCCGAAGACCTCGGGGACGACGGCCACGTTGGTGAGCGTGAAGACGGCGGCCGCCTGACGGGCGATGACGATGAAGACGACGAGCGCCCAGTAGCCGCTGACCACGGTGAACATCCAGGTGGCCGCCCCCATGATGATCAGGCTGGCCGCCATGTACGGGGTCCGGCGTCCCACCCGGGTCTGGGTCCGGTCGCTGAGGCGACCGGCGACCGGGTAGGTGATCCAGCTGAGCAGGCGGTTCGCCGTCAGGGCGAAGGTGACGGCCAGGGCCCCCGAGGCCCGTTGCTGGACGAACAGGGTGATGAGCACGCCGGAGACGGCCAGGTTGGCCCGGGGGCCGACCAGACCGATCGACAGTCCGATGAAGCTCCGGACCCGGGAGGCGTCCACCCCACCGGGGCCGGACGGCTCGGGGGACGCGGTGGCGTCGACGGGGCCGCTCACCCGCCGTCGTCGGTGCCGGCGTCGTCGGTGGTCACCGGGGACTCGGCGTCGACCCCGACGACCGCGTCCACCTGGGCCCCCGCCCGCTGGGCTCCGTCGATCTGCACCCAGGCCAGCTGCAGGCTTGCCCGGCCCTCCTTCAGGACCGACTCGCTCTCGCCGAGGCGTCCATCGAGCCCGTCCACCAGGCAGCCGAGGGCGTCGATGGCCAGCCGGGACTCGGTGAGGTGGGGGGGCTGCTGGCTCAGGTGCAGGGCCGCCAGCTCGAACAGGGCGTAGCAGTGGTTGGCCACGACCACCTCGGCCGGGGCGTTGGCCAATTCGGTCCGCATGGCCTCGACCTGGGCGGCCAGTACATCGTCGTCGATCTCCCCGTCGAGGCTGCCGGCGGGGCCGGGGAACGGGTCGGGGGGCGGTCCGCCGGGGGCGTCACCGGAGGGCGCACCCGGCCTTCCCACGGGTCGTTCGCCGTCAGGTGTCCACAGAGTGCTCACGACTGGTAGCCTAAAGCAACTGATAGACGAGGAAGCGGGGCTTCGCGATGCGAGTCCCCCACCCGGCCACACCGTCCCGCTCCGGCGGGCGGCACGTGCGACGGGTCCATGGGACCGGAGGCCGACGGATGTCGGTCGTCCCGGTGCTGGCTCCGCTCCTTCATCGTCGGCCACGGGTTCCCGTGGCCATGAGACAGGGAGCGAAGTCGAATAGCAACACCCACCACCACAGATCCTCGCATCAACGACCGTATCCGTGCCCGTGAGGTGCGCCTGGTCGATCCCGACGGGGAGCAGCTCGGTATCAAGCTCCTGCCCGAGGCGCTGGCCATCGCCCGCGACCTCGACCTCGACCTCGTCGAGGTGGCGCCCGGGGCCAACCCCCCGGTCTGCCGCATCATGGATTTCGGCAAGCACAAGTTCGACGAGGCCCAGCGGGCCAAGGAGTCCAAGCGCAAGGCCGTCCACGTAGGGATCAAGGAGATGAAGTACCGGCCCAAGATCGGTCCGGGCGACTTCGACACCAAGACCCGCCAGGTCGCCAAGTTCCTCGAGGAGGGCCACAAGGTCAAGATCACGATCATGTTCCGCGGCCGCGAGGTCTTCCATCCGGAGCTCGGCAAGAAGATCCTCGACCGGATCGCCGACCAGATGGAGGGTCTCGGGAAGTCCGAGTCGGTGCCCCGGCTCGACGGCAGGAACATGGTGATGGTCCTGGCACCCGAGAAGCGGGCCAAGCCGGCCGGATCGGGACGTTCGGGCGGCGCCAAGAGCGGCATCTCGGCCGCCGAGGAGCAGGCCCGGGCCCTGGTGGAGCAGGCGGAGGCGGCAAAGGCGGGAACCGCGCCGGATGCCGGGGTGGAGTCAGTTTCAGCAACGGCGGGCGATGTGCCCGCACCGGTCGACGGAGCACCGGTGGCCACGACGGCCCCGGAGGCACCGGCACCGGAGGCGGCAACTGCCGCCACGGCAGGGGACACGTCCCCGGCCGCACAGTCGAGTGAAGGAGAGGGATAGACACGATGCCCAAGATGAAGACGGACAGCGGTGCCAAGAAGCGCGTCAAAGTGACCGGTTCGGGGCGGCTGCGTCGCCGCAAGGCGTTCAAGTCGCACCTGCTCGAGCACAAGTCGGCCGAGCGCAAGCGCCGCCTCGGGCGCGAGACGGACTTCGCGCCCGGCGACGAGAAGCAGATCAAGAGGATGCTCGGGATGTAGCCGGGGGCGGCCCCGACCGCCCCACCCGTCACCCCCGCCGGCACCACGCCGGGACCGGCCCGAGCGCCGGGACCCCGCACCCTCCGGGCGCATCCGGACCCCTCCCCGCCCCGGGGCCGTCCGGGACCGCAACCACCACCCACGACCGGCCGACCACCAGCGGCCCCACACACGAAGGAGTTCACCCATGGCCCGAGTCAAAGGCGCCGTCCACGCCAAGAAGCACCACCGCGCCATCCTCGAGCAGGCACAGGGCTACTACGGCAACAAGAGCCGTTCGTTCCGTGCCGCCAACGAGCAGGTCATGCACTCGATGCAGTACGCCTACCGGGACCGGCGGGCGCGCAAGGGCGACTTCCGCCAGCTGTGGATCCAGCGGATCAACGCGGCGGCCCGGCTCAACGGCATGAGCTACAGCCGCTTCATCGCCGGCCTCCACCGGGCCGACGTCGAGGTCGACCGCAAGGTGCTGGCCGACCTGGCCGTCACCGCGCCCGAGGCGTTCGCCTCGCTGGTCCAGGTGGCCAACGACGCCCTGGCCACGGCCGCCCCGAGCACCGAGGCCGGTTCCTGACCCAGGCGGGCCTGACCTTCACCCACCAGCGGGTCCGGAGGCTGCGCCAGCTCCTGCGCAAGGGCGGTGCACGCGCCGCCGAGCAGGTGGTGGTCGTCGAGGGTGCGGAGCTGCTGGCGGTGGCCCTGGCCGCCGGAGCCGACGTCGAGGCCGTCTACGTGGCCCCCGAGGGGGCCGCCGTGCCGGCGGTGCGGGAGGTCACTGCCATCGTGCTGGCCGGCGGCGGCCGGGTCTTCGACCTGGCGCCGGGGGTGATGGAGCGGGTCGCCTCCACGGTGACACCCCAGCCGCTCCTGGCAGTCGTGTCCTATCGGCCGTCCCCGTGGGCGACCCTGGACGGCGCCACCCTGGTGGTGGCCTGTGTCGACGTCCGTGACCCCGGAAACCTGGGCACGGTGATCCGGACGGCCGACGCGGCCGGCGTGGACGCCGTGGTGTGCTGCGACGGCACCGTCGACCCGACGAACCCGAAGACCCTGCGCTCGACGGCCGGATCGCTGTTCCACGTCCCCGTGGTCCACGGAGGGTCGGCGGCCGAGGCGCTGGCCGAGCTGTCGGCCCGGGGGTTCACCACGGTGGCCACTGTGGTCCGTGGCGGTACCGACTACGTCGCCTTCGACTGGACCCGTCCGGTCGCCCTGGTACTGGGCAACGAGGCCGCAGGCCTGGACCCGGCCCTGGTGGCCGAACTCGACGCCGGGGTCACCGTACCCATGGCCGGGCGGGCGGAGTCGCTCAACGTCGGCGTGTCGGCCGCCGTCCTGTGCTTCGAGGCCCTCCGCCAGCGTCGCACCCGCGGCACGTCGGGAGCATCCACGGCCCGTTCTACGATGTCGGCCATGGACGAGTCGGCCACGCACGCGTCACCCCTGCCGTCCGGCGACGACGGGTCGCACCGATGACGGCGGGGTCGGACGTCGCCGGACTGGTGGCCGACGCCCGCAGCGCCGTCGCCGCGGCGGGCACGACCGAGGAGATCCGCCACGTGGCGGCCACCGTGACCGGCAAGAAGTCACCGCTGGCCGAAGCGTCCCGGGCGCTCGGGTCGATGGACCCGGAGGCCCGCAGGGAACTCGGCCGCCAGCTGCACGAGGCCCGCACGGAGGTCGAGGCGCTCCTCGAGGCCAGGCGCACCGAGATCCGTTTCATCGAGCGGTCCGTCGAGCTGGCCGCCTCGCGACTCGACCTCACCGAATACGTGCCCGGCACCGTCGCCGGACCGGCCGCCCGGGGCCACCTCCACCTGGTGTCCCAGACGCGGGATGCACTGGAGGACGTGTTCGTCGGCATGGGGTTCGAGGTGGCCGAGGGCCCCGAGATCGAGACGGACTGGTACAACTTCGGGGCCCTGAACATCCCGCCGGCCCATCCGGCCCGGGGCATGTGGGACACCTTCTACCTCGACCTTGGCCAGCCCGAGACGACCCTGCTGCGGACCCACACGTCGCCGGTCCAGATCCACCTGATGGAGCGGGCGGTGCTGGACGGGACGCTGCCGATCCACTCCGTCATGCCCGGTCGCTGCTACCGGCGCGACACGCCGGACGCCCGTCACCTGGCCGTCTTCCACCAGATCGAAGGCCTGGTGGTCGACCGGGGGATCACCTTTGCCGACCTGGCCGGGACCATCGAGACGTTCACCTCGGCGTACTTCGGCCCGGACATCCACTCGCGCCTGCGTCCGGCCTACTTCCCCTTCACCGAGCCGTCGGCCGAGTTCGAGGTCACCTGCGCCATCTGCCGGGGCGACGGCTGCCGCACGTGCTCGCAGACCGGCTGGATCGAGCTGGGCGGCTGCGGCATGGTCGACCCGGCGGTGTTCGCCTCGGTCGGCATCGACGCCGACGAGTGGACCGGGTTCGCCTTCGGCTTCGGCATCGACCGGTGCGCGCAGATGCGCCACCAGATCGCCGACATGCGGGCCCTGATCGAGAACGACATCCGTTTCCTGCGCCAGTTCTGAGGCGCGTACCCCGAGAGGACAGCCGTGCGCGTTCCCCTTTCCTGGCTCCGAGACTTCGCACCCTTCCCGGGTGACGCCGCGCTCGTGGCGTCGACGCTGGACGACCTCGGCCTGGTCGTCGAAGGCGTCGACGTGGTGGGCGAGGGCCTGGGCGACGTGGTGGTGGCCCGCATCGAGGAGGTCACGGCCATCGAGGGGGCGGACAAGATCCGGCGTGTGGTCGTGACCGACGGGTCGGATCTGGTCGAGGTGGCGTGCGGGGCGACGAACTTCGCCGTGGGCGACCTGGTGCCCCTGGCTCCGGTGGGTGCCGTTCTCCCGGGCGGCTTCACCATCGGCCGGCGGAAGATGCGGGGGATGGTGTCGAACGGGATGCTGTGCTCGGGCCGTGAGCTGAAGCTGTCCGACGACCATGCCGGGCTCCTGGTCCTGAACGGCGTCGCCGGCGCCGTGCCGGGGGCACCGCTGGTCGACGCGCTGGGCATCGCCCCCGACGTGGTGTTCGACGTGGCCGTCGAGGCCAACCGGCCCGACGCCTGGTGCATCGCCGGCGTGGCCCGGGACCTGGCCGCCCGCATGGGCCTGACGTTCGCGGTCCCGACGACGGCCGACCTGGTGGCGGCGGCGTCCGGGCGGGACGGCGGGACCCCGTCGACGGTGCCGGCAGCCGGGCCGGCGGTCGGGTCGTTGGCCACGGTGGTGGTGGACGACCTCGAGCTGTGTCCCCGGTTTACCGCCCGGGTGTTGACCGGCGTGCAGGTGGCCGACTCGCCGGCCTGGTTGGCCGACCGGCTCACCGCGGCAGGCATGCGGCCCATCAACAACGTGGTCGACGCGTCCAACTACGTGATGCTGGAGCTCGGCCAACCGACCCACCCCTACGATCTCGACCGGCTGGCCGGGGGCGGCCTGCTGGTGCGCCGGGCGACGCCGGGCGAGCAGGTGACCACCCTCGACGACGTGGTGCGCACGTTGGGCACCCCCGGCCCGGGCCTGGGCGACACCGGCCAGGACTGTCTGATCTGCGATGCGGTCGGATCCCCGGTCGGCATCGGCGGGATCATGGGCGGCGCCTCCTCGGAGATCGGTGCCGGCACCAACCGCGTGCTGCTCGAGGCCGCCTACTTCGTGCCGATGGCCATCGCCCGGACGTCGAAGCGGCTTACCCTGCGTACCGAGGCGTCCGCCAGGTTCGAGCGGGGCTGCGACCCGGCCGGCATCGACGCGGCCGCCGAACGGTTCGTCGAGCTCCTGACGCTGACCGCCGGGCCCGGCCTGACAGTGGCCGAAGGTGTTCTCGACGTATCCGGTGACGTGCCGCGGCCCCTCGAGGTCAGCGTGCGGCCGGCCCGGGTGAACGGACTGCTCGGTACCGGGCTGTCGGCCCCGGCCATCGCCGAGCTGCTGGCCCCCCTCGGCATGCACGCCACCCCGACCGGGGGCGATGACGACCCGGTGGCCGTCGTGGTCCCGACGTTCCGGCCCGACATCCGTCCGCTGCCCATGGGCGAGGCCGACCTGGCCGAGGAGGTGGCGCGCACCTACGGGTACGCCCGGCTGCCCCGGCGCTCACCGGCCTGGCCGCAGCCGGGCCGCCTCACCGGTCGCCAGCAGGAGCGTCGTCGCCTCAAGGACGTGCTGTGCGGCCTGGGCGCCAGTGAGGCGTGGACCACGGCGTTCCTGACCGAGGCCGACCAGCTGGCCGCCGGGTTCGCCCCGCCGTACATCGAGATCACCAATCCGCTGGTCGATGCCGAGCGCTTCCTGCGGTCGTCGATGGCCCCCGGGCTGCTGGGGGCCGTGCGGTACAACGCCGAGCGGCGACAGGGTGATGTCCGACTGTTCGAGGTCGGTTCGGTGTTCCACCGGCTCGACGTACCGACGGGCGACGGACCGGACGCCGGACAGGTCGAGCGGCTGTGTGCCGTGCTGTGCGGCGACGGGGACGACGCCCGGGCCGCCGTGGCCGCCTGGCACACGGTGGCCGAAGCACTGGGACTGTCCGACTGGGTGCTCGAGCAGGGCCCCCACCACGATCCGGCCACCCGGGTGCTGCACGAGTACCGGTCGGGC
>Ga0302267_10004794_pt1 | contig 14669 bp, 8 predicted proteins | sample III_Bog_E1_3_FD_194555 | JGI IMG/M metagenome (GOLD analysis project Ga0302267, IMG submission 194555) | Peat permafrost microbial communities from Stordalen Mire near Abisko, Sweden - III_Bog_E1_3 | ecosystem: Environmental > Terrestrial > Soil > Wetlands > Peat | place: Sweden: Abisko... | reverse complement strand
CTGCGGAACCATCGGCGCCGGTGCCCCGACCGACGGCGCGTCCCCGTCCATGTCGGCGCGAAAGGCGCTCGGCCGCGGCGCCCCTCGCGGGGGTGGCCCGCCCGCCGCCGCGCGGTTCACGGGCGGGGGCGGCGGCGGGGGCGGCAGCGGCGCGTCGAACGCAGACGAGGGGGCTCCCGGCGAGCGGGCCTGCATGGTCGTCGAGGCGGCCGGCTGCGGTACGGGCGCCGGAGGGAGCGGGCGCTCGTCGGCGGCAGGGCTCGTCGCGGAGGCTTGCTTGTCCCCGCCCTTGCTCGCCTTGCCAGCGGGGCCGACGTCCTTGGTCCGCTCCCAGGGAAACCCGTTCACCGGCATCTCTTCGGCCGCGACCTTCAGCGCGGCCCGGGTGCGATCGAGCAGCTCGACGCCCACGGGGCCCACCGTGAGGATCTCGGCGAGCGCCTGCCGGTCGATCTTGAAGCGCGCGTAGTCCGCGTCGGTCTCCAGGATGAGCAGGCCCGTGAAGTCCGAGAGCACCCGGTACTTCGTCGACAGCGCGATGACGTGCTGCTTGATGCCCTCGCGCCGGGCGTCGTCGGTCGAGCCCTGGAGCTGGTCCATCAGCCTGCGGATCTCGGCGTTCACGAGGGCCCGCTCCAGCAGCGGCGCCTCGGCCGTGCGGGTGATCAGGGTCTGTCGCGACGGCTTCACCGTGCCTCCCAGCACCACCTCGAAGGGCTTGTCCTCGGGCAGATCGGCGTAGATCACGGTCTGGTCACCCGGCTGGACGCCGTCGAGCACCGCCGGCCACACCCAGGCGCTCCCGGGCACCTCGACCTTGATCCCGGAGACCGCGCGTTGGTTGAGCCGCTCGGCGACCCGCGCGGTCGGGAGCGCCCCGTCCAGGGTCATGCCGTCGCGGGCGAGCCCGCCGACCGCGAGCTGCTTGAGCAGCGCCTCGTCGCGGATCCCGCCGTCGACGAGCGCGTCGAGCCGCTCCACGCCGGCCGCGCGCAGCCCCGCGAGGAGGGGCTTGTAGTCGGCCGCATCGGTCTCCCCGGCGGTCACCACGCCGTCGCTCATCACCAGCACCCGCGCGCGGCGAGCGTGGCTCTGGATGAAGCCGGAGGCCCGGTGGAGGGCCTTGCCCAGATCGGACGCGCCCAGCGGCTTGCGCGCCAGGATCGCGTCGAGCTCCCGCGGCCCGAACGCGCCCGCGGGGCCGTCGTGGATCACCTCGACGTCCTGATCGAAGCAGAGCACCGAGAGCGGCAGATCGGCCCCTCCCACCTTGCGCAGCGCCTCGACGAGCGCGCCGAGCCGCTCCACCTCCGCGCGGAAGCCGAGCGCCCGCGAGGCGCTGGTGTCGAAGAGCACGAGGAGGCTGCCGACCGGGTCCGGCGCGGCCTCCGCGACGGGAGTGATGCGGGCGACCGCGAGGCGATCCCGGCGCAGCCCGTGGGGCGAGGCCTCGGGCATGGGCAGCGGCAGGGCGAAGTCGTGGTCGGGCTTGAAGTCGGTCTGGTGGAGCTCGAAGGAGCGCCGGCCCGCGGAGCCCTCGTCGCGCTTGTCGTAGAGGACCCGCACGTCGAGCGCGCCCAGGCGGGGGAGGCCGTTCAGGTAGAGCCGGTAGGGGTCGCCGGCCCGGGTCAGCTCCTGGGAGTACGAGAAGATGATCTCCTTCTCCCCCGACGCGGCGATGGGGAACACCCGCGCCTGGAAGCGGTTGCCCGCCTGCTTCTCCAGGAGCGCCGGGTCGGTGCGGCGGTGCAGGGCGTCCTCGTAGGCGGCGCGCGCCGCCTGGAGCTCGACCACCTCGCCCTCCTGCCAGCCCCACTCCTGCCGCATGGCGAAGCGGCTGATGGTGGCCCCGGGCGGGAGGGTGATCTCGAAGCGCCCCTCGATGGCGCGGGGCGAGGGGTTCTTGAACGTGAAGTGCAGCTCGGTGAAGGCGAGCGGATCCTCCACCACGGCGGTGGCCTCGAGCGCGCGGACGGCGAGGCCTTCCCCGTCGCTCGAGGTGAGCGACACGGGCGCGCCCTCCGGCTTCGCGGCGGTGCCGTCGGGTCGATCCGGCAGGTTCTCCCAGCGGAGCGCGACCACCGGCAGCACGTGCGCGGCCAGCGCGGGGCGCTCGGGGGGGCCGGAGGTCACCGGAGGGGGGACGGGCGGCGCGGCGGTGCAGCCGGCGGCGAGGAGGAGGACGGCGAGCGCTTTTCTCGATGACATACGGGCTCCTGCCGGCACGTGGCGATGGCGGGAGGTTTTGTGACCGTAGCCGTGATCGGGGCCGGAAGGGCGACGCCCTCCCTGCCTACTCGGGCATCGCGTCCAGCGCGTGGAACTCCGCCAGGATCCCGCGGAGTCCCCCCTCGTCGAGCGTCGCGGCGCGCTCTTGCAACCGGGAAATCTCCTTCTCGCGCTCTGCCAGCGCCTCTCCGCTGCGAACCTGCTGCGCGGCCGTCCGGCGTGCCGCGAGGAGACGTCTCCGCGCCAGGAGCAAGCGCTCCGCCAGCTTCCTGACGGACTTCGCCTTGCTCGCCCGCTCCGGATCGGACGGCGCCTCCGTGAACGCGCTCACGGCCCGACGCAGCGAAGCCTCCAGGTCAGCCACCCGTGTCGCGTGGCTGTTGCCGGTGTACTGCCCCGACCACTGCGCCATCTCCCGCTACCTCCTCACCACCCAGCTCACCTTCCGCGTCGCCACCCCACCGGCCGCCGTCAACGTCGCCACCGCCGCTCCACCCGCGCTCACCGCCAGCGACCCCGACCCCGTCACGTACGCCGTCGCTCCATCCGTGGTCGTCGCCGCGCACGGCGGCGTATTGCTCGTGTCGCACCCGGCGAGCGCCTGCCCATTCCACACCATCGCCAGCGTCCCCGTCGCGTTGCCCTGGTGGGTTGCCTGATACGAGAGCCCTCCTGCCTCCGTGAACGCGCCGTTCGCGCCGAGGAACGCGTACACCACCCGATCGTCCCCGACCGAGCTCGCGTCCGGCACCGCGGTGGAGCCGTGGACCAGCGTCATGACCCCGTCCGGATAGGTCGGCACCACCGAGCCCGCTGCGGCAAAGACCGGGATCTCCGTCACCGCGGCGGCCGCCGTCACCATGCCGGCGCCGGCCATCGCGGGGCCTCCCGCCCACGGATACCAGCGGCCGGTGGGGAGGTAGACCGGGCGACTCACCGCCCCCGCGGTCATCACGGGAGCGACGAGGATGCCGTCGCCGAGGAGCACCTCGTCCTTGATGCCCCACGCGGTCGCGTCCTCGGGGTAGGCGAGCATCAGGCCGCGCCACATGGGGAAGCCGGTGGCGTGAGCGGTGGTCGCGAGGCCCTGGAGATAGGGGGCCAGCGCGATGTGCTGCCGGGCGTAGCGGGCGAAGTGGGCGGTGGTGTCGGCGTCGGATTGCCAGTTCCACTCCAGCAGCGGCTGGGTGCCGTGGTGGGTGCGCATCACCGGGGACCAGGCGCCGACCTCGGTCCAGCGGAAGAAGAGCTCCTTGGTGGAGTCGGGGTTGGTGGCGGACTGGTAGCCGGCGATGTCGGAGCCGTAGGTGGAGATGCCGACGATGCCCAGCCCGATGCCGATGGGGAGGATGGTGGGGAGCCCGTCGTCGGTCTCGAAGTCGGTGCGCTGGTCGCCGGGCCACATCACGTCCATGAGCGGCGCGCTGCCGAGCCAGCCCGAGCGGCCGAAGAAGAGCCGCTCCTGCCCGTCGCTGATGCCGTCGATGGCGGCGCGCGCCGTCTCCTGCCAGCTCACCGGATACTGGTTGTGCCTTTGCAGCGACGGCCCGGCGGCGGTGATGCCGTCCGTGGGCAGCCACTCCGCGAAGTCGTTCATCCAGCCGTCGGCGCCCAGGGCGATGGCCGCCTGCATCTTCTGCACGGCCCAGGCGCGGGCGGCGGGGTTGTCCAGATCGAGCATCCCGGTGGTGGTGCCCTTGGCGCCGGTGAAGGTGTAGGGCGTCCCGTCGGGGTGCTGGACCAGCCAGCCGAAGGGCGCCGTCTCGGGCCAGGCCTTGGAGCTCTCGTAGACGAACGAGTTGAAGTAGACGAAGAAGTCGAACCCCTCGCCGTGGAGCTCGTCGGTCATGCCCTTCATGTCGGGGTAGAGCGTGGTGTCGACCTGCCACTCCTCGTCCAGCTCGTAGTCGTCGCCGTTGAAGCTGCCGCCGCGCCAGTCCTCGGTCCAGATGACGCTGGTGGGGACGCCGGCGGCGCGGAGCTTCTTGGCGACGGCGCGCACGTTGGTGTCGCCGAAGATGGCGTCGAGCCAGGGCGCGAAGGCGACCGGCGGGGGCATCCGCGGGCGGCCGAAGGTGGTGGTGGCGCGGTCGATGGCCTGCGCGGGCGTGGGCCCGTCGAAGACGTGGATGCGGGTGGGGAGGTCGACCTCGATGCGGGCGGCGGTCGGGTTCGACGAGCAGAGGTCGAAGATGCTGCGCAGGTCGGTCTCGGTGGTGAGGATGTAGCCGCGCCGCGACAGGTACTGGGGGATGGGCAGCTCGCTCGCGTGGCGCGTGCCCTCGATGAACCAGATGGGCGGGTAGCTGTCGTCCTGGAGCTTGCCGATGCCGTGCTCCTGGACCCAGGTGGGCACCGAGAACCCGAGGTGATCCACGTCCATGGCCTGCTCGCCGAAGCCGGAGAAGTGGTCCGAAGGGTCGCAGGCGAACCCCCACGAGAAGTGATGCTCGGGCCCGGGCCCCGGCGCGATCTCCGCGACCAGGTGTCCGGGCTCCGGGGCGCTCCACTGGATGCTGGCGAGCAGCGCGCCCGCGCCGTCGAGGATGGAGAGCGAGCCGTCCGTGGCCGGCGTGAGCTGCTGGGCCACCCGCCAGGGGCCGTTGCTGGTCACCGTGGGCATGAAGGTGCCGAACATCATCTGGTAGGTGGTGGTGACGTCGGCCACGGCGAAGCCGACCAGCGGCGGAGCCCCGTCGGTGACGGGGCCGGGCGGGAGCCCGTCGAGCAGCGTGCGCCCGTCGCCGGAGGCGAGGACCAGGCGGTCGCCCTGGATCGTGGCCGCGAAGCCGCCGGGGACCTCGATCGGAAAGGGCGCCGGCGCCACCGACTCGGTGGTGGAACAAGCCGTCAGGGGCAGCGACGCGGCGAGGAGCCAGAGCGGGATGCGCACGCTCGACCAATACGCGGGTGGGCAGGGCAGTCAACCGGTGGGCCGCGACGCTGGCCCGGCCGGCAGCGTACTCTCTCGCCTCTTGGCACGAGCGCACCGATACGTTACGCCGGGGCCTCTGCGCGTGGCCGCGAGGGCGGTCGAGGAGCTCGAACGTGCCCGCTTTGCCCAGTCGTTCCCCGTCCCTAGAGCCCGACGCCGGCGCAGTCGATCGAGGCTCGCCGTCGCCCGAGGCGACGCGCAGAGTGGATTGGTGGGATTGGCTGCTCGTCGTGGCCATCGTGCTCGGGCTGCTGCTGCTCGGGCACGCGACCCTCTTCAGCGCCGTGCTCCGCCCTCTCGTCATGGAGGTGGAGGCGTCGCGCTGGGGTCTGTTCCTCGAGCGCCCCAGCGTGCTCTGGACGGCGATGGGGACGCTCCTGCTCGCGGTCCGCACCGCGCTCTGGTTCCGCTACCGTCCCGCTGCCGCGGCGACGATGGACGACGCGCCGGTGCTCACCGTCATCATCCCGGCGTACAACGAGGGCGCGATGGTGGCATCCTCCATCCACTCGGTCGCGGCGGCCAGGTACCCCCTCGGCAGGCTCGAGATCATCGTCATCGACGACGGCAGCACCGACGACACCTGGGAGCACATCGAGCGCGCCGCCGCGTGCCACCCGGGCGTCGTCACCACGATCCGCTTCCCCGAGAACCGCGGCAAGCGCGCCGGGCTCGCGGCCGGCTTCCGCAGCGCGCGCGGCGAGATCGTGGTCACCATCGACTCCGACAGCGTCATCGAGCCGGGTGCGCTCCTCGCCATGGCGGGGCCGTTCCGCGATCCCAGGGTCGGCGCGGTGGCGGGGCGGGTCGGGGTCTACAACCGCACCGCCGGGTTGATCCCGCGGATGCTCCACGTCCGCTTCGCCCTCTCGTTCGACTTCCTGCGCGCGGCGCAGTCGACGTACGGCACGGTCTACTGCTGCCCCGGCGCGCTCTCCGCCTACCGCACGTCGACCGTGCGCGCGGTCCTCGACGGGTGGCTGAACCAGACCTTCCTCGGCGCGCCCTGCACCTACGGGGAGGACCGCGCGCTGACCAACTGCATCTTCGCCGTCGGCCTGGACTCCGTCTACCAGCGCAACGCGGTGGTCCACACGGTGGTCCCGGAGACGTACCGGCAGCTCTGCAAGATGTTCCTCCGCTGGGATCGCAGCTTCGTGCGCGAGGAGATCCTCTTCGCGCGCATCGTCTGGCGGCGCCCGCTCCGGGCGCGCATCCTCGCCATCTGCGAGACGACCATCACCAACCTGCGCTACCCGATCGCCTACGCGAGCCTGGCGCTCCTGCTGTCGATCGTCGTCCACGACCCCTGGGCCCTCGTCCGGGTGGGCATCGCGATCGGCGTGATGTCGCTCTTCAACATGCTGTACTTCCTGCGCATGGAGCGCTCGTGGGCGTTCCTCCACGGCGTCCTGTATGCGTACTTCTCCTTCGTGGCGCTGCTCTGGATCTTCCCCTACGCGGTGCTCACGGTGCGCTCCCGCTCGTGGATGACGCGGTAGTATCGGCGGTCGGAAGCTCGGCCACGTTCGTGTGCGCCCGGAGCAACCCCAAGCCAACCCCAACCGCGCCCGTAGCGAGCTACCGTGAGCTCCGCGAACGGTAGCTCGCGCAGGAAGCGGGGCCTCCAGTCCGACGATCTTGCCATCGGAAAGCCAGGGTCGCGATGGCTCCGACGACTGACTCTCGTTGCCACTGCACGACCCGCGAAGATGGATGCGTCTGGACGCCCCGCTTCCTGCGCGAGCCGCTGTTCGCCAAGCTCACCGCGGCTCGCTCCGGGCGCGGTTGGGGTTGGCCTTGGGCTCGGGCTGTTGGGCTGGGCGTGGTCCGAGCCCGTCGCTGCAGCTCCTGGAGGGGGAGGGGGCGCCGCGGCCCACCTCCGCGGTCTCCGCAGGCCTCCAGAGGAGGCCGGGGTCTGGGGCCGCTCGCGGCCCCAGCGTCCGTGGCCTCACTCCGGCAAGGAGCGCAGGATCTCTTCCTCCTCCGGGAAGCGGCCCTCCTTGTGCTTGGAGAAGACCAGCTTGCCGTCGACGATCACGTCGAACTGGCCGGGCTTCCCGACGATCAGGGTGGAGTCGACGCCGTTCTCACGCTTGATGGCCGCCGCGAGACTCGCGGCGCGGGGTTTGTAGTTTCAGACCTGGCAGTACGTGATCTGGATGGTGCTCGGCATGCACGGGAGGATGGAGCCGCGCCGTCTCGTTCGCAAGAGGGCGCCTTCTGCTCGCGTGTCCGGCGGGCTCCGTGGCATCCTGGGGAGATGCGGCTGGTCGTCCCCGGGCTCGTGCTCGTCGTGGTGGGTGTTGCGGTCGCTTGCAGCAGTCCCCAGTCCTCCGGCACCGGCGGCGCCGGCACGAGCAGCAGCGTCGCGGGCACCGGCGGCAGCAGCGTGGCCGGCGTGGGCGGCGGGACCGGCGCGGGGGGCGCCGATCCGACCGTCGCCGAGTGCGCCACGTGCCTCGATGCCGAGTGCGCCGCCGAGAAGGCTGCCTGCGGCGCGGATTGCTATGCGATCCAGGCCTGCCTGGACTCGGTCTGCTTCAACCTCTCCGCGACCGGCGCCAGCGACGAGGGGGCGTGCCAGGTCTATTGCCAGTCGCTCTCTCCCAACGGCAAGGCGGCGCACCTCGCGTACGTGAACTGCGCCAACGGCCAGCCCGAGGCGCTCCCCGGCGTGCCGACCTGCGGCACCCCGGGTGACGCGGGCGGGTGCACCTGCCAGCCGCCTTGCGCGGCCTATTCGTACGACTACGACCAGTGCGTCGCCGCGCAGAATGCCGGCGCCTGCCAGTCGGCGCGCGCGGTTTGCCTCGCCAGCAGCGACTGCACCGCCTACCAGACCTGCGCGAGCGGGTGCACGACGCTCGCGGCTTGCCAGGCGTGCGCCGCCACTGCCGGGGGCGCCGCAGGCGAGAAGCTTTACCAGGCCTACCAGCTCTGCCTCGACACCACCTGCCTGGCGCAGGGGTGGCTCCCGCACTTCTAGCGGGTGAGGTAGGCGACCAGAGTGGCGATGGGGACGCCGGTGGGCCGGCCGAACTGCCAGTCCGCGCCCTCCAGCGCGGTGCCGGCGATGTCGAGGTGGACGAAGGGCAGGCGGTCGCCCTGGAGGCCCGAGGCGACGTCGATGAAGGCGAAGGGGAACTGGTGTCCGCGGGGCGTGTTCACCGAGGCGAGGCGGTTGGCCGAGAGCACGTCCTCGGCGCTGGTGCGCGGCGCCACCATGGCGTAGTCCTCGCGGCGGGGACGGCTCTTCTCCAGGGGCTCGGCCCACTGCTCGCCGAGCCGGTCGAGCGCGTCGAGCACGCCGGCCGTGCGCGCGGCGGCGTTGCCGACGGCGCCGGTGTAGGGGCCGTAGGCGCGGTACACGTGCCCGGTGAGGGTGGCGACCGAGAAGAGCTGGGGATCGGGCTGGCCGGCGGCGATCTCGCGTCCGCGGGCGAGGAGATCGGCGAGGACCAGGCGGCCCTCGGCGTCGGTGTTGCCGATGCGCACCCGGACGCCGGCGCGGGAGCGGATGATCTCGTCGCTGACGAACGCCTCCTCGCCGATGCTGTTGCGCACCATGCCGAGCAGGCCGACCACGCGCACCCCGGGGAGCTGGAGCGCCGCGACCGCGCGCACCAGCCCCGCGACCGCGCCGGCGCCGCCCTTGTCGCGCGACATCCCGGCCATGTGGCCGTCGGTCTTGAGATCGGCGCCGCCGGTGTCGTAGGTGACGCCCTTGCCCGCGAGCACCACCGTGCGCTCGATGGGGCCGGCGGGGCGGTAGTCGAGCGTCACCACCGCGGGCCGGTGGCGCTCCACCAGGTTGGAGGCGCGGGCGACGGCGGCGAGGAGCGGGTAGCCGGAGACGTCGCGCTCGACGGTCACGGTCACGCCGGTGCCGGCGAAGGCCTGCTCGCAGAGCTCCGCGGCGCGCAGGGGGGCCATGCGCTCCGGCTCGGTGCCGGTGATGTCGCGGCAGAGCCAGCGGCCGAGGTCGATCGCCTCGAGGCGCGCGGCGGTGGCGGCGTCGAGGCCGAGGACGCCCAGGGAGGCCACGCGGGGGGGCGCCTTCTCCGCCTCGCGCGCCTCGAGCGGGGCCCAGCGGGTGCCGAGCGCGGCGAGGGCGGCCACCTCGACGGCGTGAGCGAAGCGGGGGGTGTCGGGGTGGCCCACGACGAGCAGCGGTCGCGTCGCGCCGGCGTCGACGGCGCGGGCGATGGCGGCGGCGGTCGCCTCGGCGATGGCGCGCGGGTCGTCGATGTCCTCGGTGAGGGGCGCCATGGGCCCGAGCACCAGCCGTCCGCCCGGCACTCCGGCCGCGGGCACGACCACCGGCGGCCTCGCCCGGCGCGACCCGAGCGAGGCGTCCGCCGTCAGGGCGAGCGCCACCGCGGCGGCCACCAGGGGCCCCAGGCCGGCGGCGAAATCGGCGACAGGGGAGGGGGCGACGATCACCAGCGCGTCGTGCCGCGCGACGGTCTCGGGGTCGAGGTGGGTCAGCGCGCGGACAGGGACGCCGTGGAGCACAGGGGTCGACATGGGCGGCGACTCTAGCGCCGACCGCGGCGGGGCCCCTCAGGATTCGTTGATCAGGCTGACCGAGCCGAGCATTGCAGTGAAGCCCGAGGCTCCCGACTGGCGCCGAGGCGAGGCGGCAGCGCGGGTCGGGGCGCTGCTTGACCGGCATCTCGCCGTCGGGCATCGTCAGCTCATGTCCAACCCTCGCCTCCCCGACCGCGACGAAGAGACCTGGAAGGGCGGCTTCGTCCTTGGCTCCCCCCAGCCGGTGCTCGACGTGAGCGGCGCCGGGGGCATGGTGATCGCCGGCGGCGACGCGCTGCTGATGCTCCGGCCCGGCGCCGAGAACTGGAAGCAGGGCACACCGCCGGACGATCTCGGTCCGGTCGTCGCGGTCGCCGCCGAGCAGCGGCCCTCGTGGCGCTACGCGGTCGCCTCGTTTGGAGGGATCACGCTCTTCGGTCTCCCCCGCGATCAGAAGCTGACCTTGCGCGCCGAGCAGACCGAGACCCAGGTGACCCACCTGGCCTGGGCCTCGTTCGGCAAGGAGAGCGTCCTCTACCTCCGCTGGACCGACGGCACGGTGGGCCGGGTCCGGCTCGACCAGGGGACCATCGAATACCTCACGGTCGAGCCCATGGATGCCATCGCCTCCGACGTGACCGGCAGTCTGGCGATGGTCTCTCTCTCGGGCCCGGAGCCGCATGCATTGTTCAGCTCCGACGGACTTCGCTTCGAGGAGCGGCCGGCCGTGGCGCTCCCAGCCAGCGATCCCGAGGCGCGCGTCCACCTCGCCGTCGCGGGCGCGGCCATCGCCTATGCGATCGACGGAGCAGGCGCGCGGCTCAGCCGCGGGATCGACGAGGATTTTGTGCCCTGCGAGGGACTGGGGAACGGCGGGCCGCTGGCGTTCCAGGGGGCCACGCCGGACGCTGCGGTCTTCTGCGCGACCCGGACGCGGGCGATGACCGCGATCCACCGCGTCGACGCGAAGGGCGCCGTGCAGCGCATCGCCGAGATCGGGGCCGAAGCGGGCGAGGCGCCCAGGCTCACGGGGCTGCTCTGGGATCGGTCGCGCCACGTCCTGTGGTCGGTGGGGCCGGTGGTGGGGCTGATGAAGTCCGAGGAGCCCAAGGGCAAGGGCGGCAAGAAGCGGGTGGTGAACTGATCCAGGCCGCGCCCGGGGGAGGGGGAATCACCCCGAGCTGGAGGAGCTGCCGCTGCCCGAGCCGGTGCCGGCGGCCTCGGTGCCGCAGCTCCAGGTCGGCTCGCCCGCCCCGCTGGCGCACTGGCACTCGGTGGCGCTGACGACGCCGGCGTCGAGCCCTCCGCCGTAGTTGCACTGCTGCCCCTGGGCGAAGCCGGTGCAGGGGTCCCCGTTCTGTGGGGGCGTCGTCGGGCACACCATCGCGGCGGCGCCGCCGTGGCCGCCGGTGCCGCTGGTGGAGGCGGTGGAGGAGCTGGAGGCGGTGGCTCCGCCGGTTCCGGTGGTGGTGCCGGTGCTGGTCGCGGGAGCGGTGCTGCCGCAGCCGTACATCGCAGCGGCGGTGAGCAGGGCGGCGGCGAGTGCGGGGTGGGGAGGGCGCACGGTCATGGCCGGGTGATAGCGTGGGGGGCGCGGGGTGCCAAGGCGGCGGAAGGGCTCCGGCGGGCAAGATCTGGGGCTTGACAGCGAGCGAAACCCATGAGTTACTGGAATGGTGGCGATTCTGTAGCATTTGGCACGCTCGCCCGTAGCGGTACACGGAGGGAGGATGTCCGGTGACAGCGGGCGTGAAACCGTGTCGTCTTCTCTCACGTCCGAAATTTCAGCGTGATGAGATAGCCTCCAAAGTTGGGTGCACGGCCGTCTCTGGAGCACGACGATGTCAAAAGGCAACGCGCGATGGTTGGCCGCGGGGATTGAGACGGTCCTCGCGGTCCTCGCAGGCTGCGCGAGCCCCGGCGACTACCCTGGCATCGAGGGAGCGGGCCTGCCCCCGGACCCCACCCCCTCGGAGCCGTGCGCCGTCCCGTCCGAGGGCTGCCCGTGCAGCGACCCCGGCCAGGCGATCACGTGCGGGGATGTCGTCCAGAAGGCGGGCGACTACGTCACCTGTTCGCAAGGCGCGCGGACCTGCGGGAGCGACGGCCAGTGGGGCGCCTGTGTCGGCGATTTCACGTACAAGTCGCGGACTCCGGCCGGGAGAGGGGAGGTCCATTACAAGCTGAACGCGCCGGCTGCCTGCATCAACAACCCCTGCGACCCCGGCTGCGAGACCTTCATGGACGACGGCTCCGGGCTCGACGCCGGGGTGGACTCCGGGCTCAACATCACCGACGCGGGCGTGTCGCTGTACGGAAACCCGGTGCCGCAGTCGGTGTGCTCTTCGCTGTCCGTCGCGCCCACCCCGGGGAGCATCGTGATCACGTCGATGGCGCCGAGCCCCAACACGGCCTCGTTCACGGCCTCGATCGGGCCCGCCAACTGCTACGCCGGGACGCCGACCTACCTGTGGTCGATCAACAAGTACGACGTCGCGCAGATCAGCACGAGCGGCCTCCTCACGGTGGCCGTGCCCTATGCCGTGCCCATCAGCGTCACCGCCTACGCCGGCACGCTCAGCGCCTCGACGGTGTGCAACGTGACGGTGAACGTCGTCGACACCAGCGCGGCGCCTGCGGGCTACAGCAACACGCAGTTTCCTGCGACCACGGGCGTCGCCGACGGCATCAGCATCGTCTATCCCTACCCCGGGACCGTCTTCCCGCTCGGGCTCTCGCCGCCGCTCATCCAGTGGCAGAACAACAACTCGCCGGCCACCACGGCGAGCGCCGTCAAGGTGACGCTCCGGTACCCCTCGACCGGCACGCCGACGTTCAGCTGGGCGGAGATCGTCCCGGAGCTGCAGACGCAGCCCACCCCCACGCTGCCCGGGCAGCCGCGGGCCCTCATCTCCGCGTCGGTCTGGCAGGCGTTCCAGCAGACGGTCGTGCGCAACAGCGGCGCGAGCGGGGGCGACGCCGTCATCGCCGTCCAGCGCTACGTCTCCGGCGCGCTCCGCGGGGAGGTCAACGAGACGATCCACGTCGCGAACGGCCAGCTCAAGGGGAACATCTACTACAACTCCTACGGGACGAACCTTGTCCAGAACTACGGCTACACGCTCGGTGGCGCCGCGTTCGGCGCGGCCACCCTGGCGGTCGCCACCAACGGCACTGTGCCGAACGTCATCGTCGGCTACAACGATCCCACGCTCTCCGGCGCAGGCTGCCGCGTCTGTCACTACGCCTCCGCCGACGGGTCGACCATCATCTCGAACTCGGATCTCGCCAACGGGAACAGCGGCTCGGGCAACGAGGCCACGACGTGGGCGTACAACGCGACGCTGACCACTCCGTCGCTGATCCAGGGCTCCCAGGCCCTCATCGGGACGAGCTACGGCACGAACAAGTTCACCTTCGCCGCGCTCTCGCCCGACGGGACCTACATGCTGACGAGCGCGGCGCCCGCCGGCACCGGCGGGGCGAGCGGCCTCTACACCCTCGCCGGGAACGCCATCACCACCAACTTCCCGAGCTCGCTGGGCGCCGCGACGACCACGTTCTCGTCCGATGCCGCCCACGTGGCGTTCAACTTCTACAGCGGGAAGGCGAGCCCGCTCTCGACGCTGTCGGCCGACGCCAAGTCGATCGCGATGATGGACTTCGCGGCGCCGGGCACGTTCTCGAACTTCCGGGTCCTCTCCACGCCGCCGTCGACCGCGGCCTACTCGCTGTGGCCGACCTTCCTGCCGCCCGGCCAGAACGGCGTCGTCTTCCAGAACGAGATCACGGTCAACGGGCGCGACTGGGGGGGCACGCGATCGCAGTGCGATTCGACGGGCACGTGCAACAACGTGGGCGCGACGGGCGAGCTGTGGTGGGTGAGCACGGGGACGACGCCGGTGGCCACCCGCCTCGCCAACCTCAACGGTGGGTCGTACCTCCCGCGCTCTCCCGCCGGCGCCAACTACCACGGCACGTCCGCGCAGAACTCGACCTACTACGAGGAGGTCTACAACTACGAGCCGAGCGTGCTCCCGGTGACCATCGGCGGCTACTCCTGGGTCGCCTTCACCTCGCGCCGGCTCTACGGCAACGTGGCCACCATCAACCCTTACTGGAGCGACCCCCGCTTTCAGAACCTCACCGTCCAGCCGACCACGAAGAAGATCTGGATCGCGGCCATCGCCACCAACCCGACCCCGGGGACCGACCCGAGCTTCCCGGCCTTCTACCTCCAGGGCCAGGAGCTCCTCGCGGGAAACGCTCGCGCCTACTTCGACGCCGCCCCCTGCGAGCTGCCCGGCCCCCCGACCGCCGCCAACCTCTGCACGAGCAACCTCGACTGCTGCGGCGCGGCGACCAACATGGCCGTGTGCCAGCTCGATCCGCCCCCGCTCGGCAACCCGCCGACGTCCCACTGCGTCGCCGTCACGGGGTCGAGCTGCGTCGCCGACGGCTCGTCGTGCTCGAGCGACACCCAGTGCTGCAACTTCACCACCGGGTCGCGCTGCGGCAGCGGGGTGTGCGACCCCGCGCCGCCGATCGTCGACTACTATCCGGCACCCTTCGTCACGCAGTACCAGGCCACGTGCGCGACGTCGGGCCAGCTGCCGGTGTGGCGGTACTTCTACTGGCAGTCGAACACCCCGAACGGGACGTCGATCGCGTTCACGGCGTCGACGTCGCCGGATGGCGTGAACTGGGGCGTGCCGACGGCCATCGGCACGGCCGCGCCGCCGCCCAACGTGACGGCCACCTGGACCTCCGGACCGCAGACCGTGGACGCGGCGCTCCGCGGCGCCTTGCAGGCGTCGTTGCCCTACCTCAAGGTGACGGCCGTGCTGAGCCCCGACTCGACGAATACGCTGACGCCCGTGTTGACCGCCTGGCAATTGACCTATGACTGCATCAGCGGTGAGTGACCCTGGTGACGAGGGGGGCAGGGCTCCCAAGCTCCCGGGCGCCTGGG
>Ga0302267_10004792_pt1 | contig 14674 bp, 16 predicted proteins | sample III_Bog_E1_3_FD_194555 | JGI IMG/M metagenome (GOLD analysis project Ga0302267, IMG submission 194555) | Peat permafrost microbial communities from Stordalen Mire near Abisko, Sweden - III_Bog_E1_3 | ecosystem: Environmental > Terrestrial > Soil > Wetlands > Peat | place: Sweden: Abisko... | reverse complement strand
GGAATGTTGAAAGGTGTTGAACGGAGTTTAGCTGCGTTGAATTGACGGCGGGGCGTTCGCGCAAATTTCGCGCAACATTCGCGTCTGCGGTCGTGGCCTCAAGCTGTGCTAAGGGAAGATGTCTGACGGTAAATTTGCCGTTTTACACCAGCGTCATTGCTGTGTGTATCACAGTCGGCAGCTTGGTCGCTCCGCTGTTACGCCCGCCCGCTTGCATCGCAAGGAGAATAGAGTCCGTCATCAAATCAGGTTTCATTCGGTCGCCGGTGCGTCACTTCATCAGCGCAGCCTTACGGCGTTTTAACCGGCGGCGTTTGACGCACGCCACAGACTTTACTCCCGGCAGCCGTATTCGCCGTCAGAGGCGGGGTAAGTGTCATGCCGCAAAATTCTATTTTAACCGCTCACTTCCCGGCGTGCTGGCGGTCAGTTCAACGGCTGATTCCGGCGACGTGGACGGCTGACGTTGAACCGTGTTGAAAGCCGTTTAATGGCGTTGAACCGGAAGCGGCAAATTGCGACAACTGCCAGTGAACAAAGGCGACAAAAAGCGGCAAGTTCATTGCCGCCTTTTGTCGCTTTTTGCCGCTCGGGTTTTGCGCGTCTGCTCTGACCTCTACTGACGTAAGGGGATGGTGTCTCGTCACAAATCCTGTTCCCTGATGGTTCGTATCAACTCCGTTTCATGGTTGGCGTGAACGTAGGCGATTGCCAACGTAGCTGTCTGATTACGCGACACCGCTGAAACGTCACCGTGTCAAGACACGGACGAAGCCTTCTCGGGACGTGCCAAAAATGGAGAGCGGGATGGAAATCGTCTTCAAGGTTCCGTCACCAGTGACATTCGTGTAAGACTGCCAGCCTCCTAAAACCAAGTTGGTCCCGTATTGGACGGCATGGGTGAAACCGACTTGCGAGAGAAACTGAAACTGAAAATTCGTCCCGACGGTGTGCGGGATCAATAAATTGACCGTCAAGGGCACGGTCAGGGCGTTGATCAAATTGGTTCCATTCATCGTGCCGAGGCCGGTGCAAAGGTCGTAACCGTTGGTGGCGCAAAATAAATTCGGACTTGCCGACCAAGTGTTGCTGCCGCTCGTGACATCATGGAAAAACGCTGTGTAGTTTGTCCTCGCAGCAATGGCGTAGAGGGCTGGATTGATGAAGCCGGCACTCGGCTGTCCGTTGGCTGCCAACTGCTGATTGACCAGCGCCATGAAACCAGCCCACAACGGCGCGGCTGCACTTGTGCCACTATTGTCATCGAACGGATTATTGCTGTTGTTGTTACCATTGTTATAGATTTCATAGATGTAATCCGCACACGCCGCTACATCGGGAATATTTCTAAAATTGGTTGAACCTCCTCTGCCTGCCATATTGCTGACGTTCGTCTGCCAGCTTGGAATAGAATAATAGCTGCTGATACCACCACTGCTACCGACTTTTGGCTGATTTTGTTCTACAGCCCAGTTCCAAACTATTTCTGAAGCCCATGAATCACCTGCGCTATTCATCTTCAATGTTGTTCCACCAACTTGCGTGATGTATGGATTGCTGGATGGCGCATTAGCGACATTTGGATTATCAACGCCATTGACGGAATTGGAGCCGGTTGTAAAAGCTTGGCTGTCGCCGGACGCGTTGAAAAAAGTTTGCCCCACCGCATCCATGCTCATGAAAATTGCGTCTGTCGTGTTGGTGGGGCCATACCAACCCCAAGAGCAACTCAAGTTGAGTATGTTGCTGCGGGCAAGCATTTGATTCAAAATGTCGTTCGGATTGGCATTATTTTTTCCTATGAAACACACAATACTGGACAGGTTTGGAGCAATCGCCATTGCCATTTCAATGTCCAATTCGAGTTCTCCGGCGCTTCCACTTTGGCGGCCATTAAACGGAGGAATATACACAGATCCAACCTGAATATTCGTCCGTCCGTCACCTGCTAGGTTTGCATAATTAAAAATGTCGTTAGTATAAAAAATTGTGTCACTTAATTCGAACAACCCGACGCTTTGTCCAGCACCATTGAGCGTCGTTCCCGGCACATAGGCGTTACGAAAATCATTACCAAATAAATCGCCGGAACCATCGGGAGCATTGCCGTTTGCAACTTTTTTAGAAGTGGCGTGCGCGCCCTTGCTTTTTTCCCATTTTGAATGCGGCAGTGAAAAATCGCTTAAGCCTTCGATGTCAACCACCGGCATGGCCGCGTCCACCATCGGCTCGGTGTCCGGCGCAAAAAAATCGCGCGCCTCGGTCGGATGCCGGTATGTCCGCAACGTAATGTGAAACGCCTTTTCGACCGCCGCCGCCGGTCCGGTAACATCCAACACCAACCGATCGTCATGTGTCACGGCGATGGCAAGGCCGTTCGTCCGCGCAAAATTTTTGACCGCCTCGTAATCCTGCTCCGTCGGGCCAAAGCGCGCGGTCAATTGCTCCCGCGTCAGATAATGGCGAAAGTTCGGACTGGCCGGGTCGGAAACCTGCGCCACAAAATTCTCCAAGCCAGCCCGGTCGCGCAGCGGCAATCCGATGGCGAGCCATAATTCGTTCGTTGCCGCCAACCGGCCAATTGGTTGCAGGTGCAAGCGCGCTATCGCCTCCGGCACATGACCATGCAAAATCTGCTGTGCGGTCGCACATGGCATGATGCAAACAGTGCCAGCAATTGCCAAAACGACAATTTTGAGCCAGTTTGTTTTCACGGGTTTGTGAATGATTGCGTTAATGATTAAAACTCTCTCCATCCCGCTCGTCCACTTCAAACTGTTATCTGATGGCGACGAAATTGCGGGTGGTCACGCAACGCGAGTTGCGTGGATTGTGAAAAAAACGGAGACGGCCGTGTTGCCGCCTCCGCGATGTGTTTTCGCTGAATTATTTGCCCCCACTCGGCCCATTGGACCTTCCACCTCCCGATGGATTTCCTGGAGAACCGCTCGGCCATCCTCCCCCGTTACCTTGTCCGCGCCCGCCACCACCGCTGCCTTTGCCGCCACCACTCTTGCCACCGCCACCGCCTTTTCCTGCACATGCGATCATATGATTCCTTTGGTTATTACGTTTGGTTGATTTTTTCGCCACCCCTGAAACGCTAACGAGGTGGTGAAGTGTTCTTTCGTATTTGAGATCATGGCATCGGAATTGAATTGAACTGCTTGGTAAGTTCTTGGGCATGCTTACGGTTCCATTCCAAGCATTCTTCGGATATATCGTCTTTTGATTCTCCCGGATTTATGACAACGTTTTTGAGGATTTCCGACCTTTGTTCAGAAAGCATTTTTTCCCGCCGAGAAAATCGCTCTTTATCTTGTTCAAAGAAATGAGTGGCCTCTTTTACGCTGGTTCCCACGTCACGCATCATCGTCTCCAAATTAAAAGTTTGGCAAACCATTGCCATAAGGTTGCCCTCGAATTTAAGTTCGAGGCCAAAATTCGACTGTAAATCACAGGGAAGATCGGGGTTCCAGTCAATGTGCAAATACTTGCACAATTGATGCAGCCAGGCGTAGTTGGGTGGCGTATTGAGTTCAAAATGAGCCTCACACCAAATTGCCGCCATTGGGGCCGCATTCTTCAGCGGGATGATCTGCAAATTTTTTTTGATGGCGATAAACAACCCGGCACTGAACGGGCGAAGTGGCCGCCCTTTTCGAGATTCATATTCGACATCGCCAAGAATCACGCAGCCGTCGCGGTAATCGAGCAGCGGGTTGTTTACCATCATCAAGCGATAGACAGCCGTGTGATCGGTTGCGAGACCGCGTTCATTCAAGAATTCAGCGATTTCACGGTAGCTGTTTCCCTTTCTTCGCAGTTCCCAAATAGTTTCCAAATATGCTTCTAAACCTCGTTTTTCAGGGGCGGCTTTGGCCTGTTCGAGCATTTTGTTAGGAGTCATTGCAACAGATTACAACACATAGTTATTTAATGCAACACTTGTTTTTGTGAGTCCAAAGCCAATGACCTTTACCGCAATCTTTGATCAAAACCGGTCTAGTTAAGTTCGCCGACGGGAACGAATTTCGCCCACCGGCTTCGTGAATTGCGCCGCCGATGATACCGCTCCGTTCCGCTTGGCAAGGATGCTACGGGTCGGCTCAAAAAATCTCGCCGCTTCCGTTCCTCCTTGCCAATGCTCACGTCGCAAGCTGCGGCTGGTTAGGAATTCACGAAGCAGCCCTGCAAGCCTCTGGCTTGGGAGGCTGCTCAAATTATTGGTTGACAATTGTATCTTGTAAGATACTATGTAAGAAATATGGGATTCATTGAGTTTCCATTCATCGAAGTGCCGAAAGATTTACGCAAGATTGTCGGCGAGCCAACGCCCGGCACGCGCGCCTACCGCCGGGAGGGGACGCACGCCGAATGCGGCCAGTGGATTGAAGACCTCGGCTTGCATTACAAGGGCGACGTGGGCATCTCACCCGCCGGCGTAACCATGTTCGTGCCCGTCCAGCGCGCCGCCGTCCATAAGCGCATTAAGGAAGGCAAACTGACCGCGTTCTTTTTTTACATAACCCACGTTGAAAGCACCTTCTTCGGCACGAAACGCAAAGTCAAAATGCGTCCCTACATTCTGTTGTCCTTGAGCGAATGCAAGGCGTGGGTGGCGGAAATGAAACGCCGGATGGGTTATGTGGATGAGCTGGACGAAAGTTTGATGAAACAGCGAAAGAAACTCAAACCGGTGGCGGCGGCAGATGAACCAAAAACCACGAAAGAAGCCATGGAAGCCCTGGACTTTGCAGACATCGATCCGAAGGACAAGGGGAACCGGAAAGTCCGATATGATGAGCCATTGAGCACGGAAAACCGGCAACAGGATATGTTTTTACTGCTGGCCGAGGCGATGGCGGCGATGGCGTCCGACAAAACGAAGGCTGAATTTTATCAGAAGCGACTGGAACGAGGAATGGAATGGGATAAAAATGAAAAGCGATGGAAGTGGAAGGAGTAACATGAACACAGAGAATAAATTCAATGACCGGCTGATACGGTTGCCGGAGCTGGAACAAATTTTTGGCGTGTGCAAGCGGACGGTAAGACGGAAGGCGGAGAACGGCGAGTTGCCACCATTACGGCGGATTGGCCGCGCGGTGGGAATGCTGGAAAGCCAAGTCAAAGCGTATTTTCAAAGATTGAGTCAACCAAGTTAATCGAAAGGAGCATGAAATATGGAAGCCAGAATCTATAAAACAAAACGATTGCGAAATGGCAAGCGCGTGACCGCCCGATTATATCGGGCGCGCGTGAAACTCACCGGCGACAACAAGGTGCGCGACATTTCCCTCGGCGTCTCCGACAAGCAGGTCGCCCAACAGAAGCTCAACAAATTGATTCAGGAACTGGAACACGAATCGGCGGGATTGATTCCGGCGAAAGCTGAACGGGAGGCGGCGCAAAGTCCGTTGCTCGATCTGGTGTCGGAATATGTCAACGAATTGACAGTCCTGGGGCGGTCGGGAGACCACCTGCGCCATGTGGACAAGCGGCTGCGGCGGCTGGTGCGGGAATGCGGCTGGACGAGATTGGCCGATGTGACGCCCGCCTCGTTTCAAATGTGGCGCAAGGAGCAAGCCCACAAAGCACCCAAAACCCTGAATGAATATCTGGCCACACTCTCGGCCTTCTGGACGTGGCTGCGCAAGCAAAGCCGCGTAAGTGTGAACCCTTTTGAACTGGTGGAACGGACAGACACGCGCGGCAAGGAACGGGTTCAGCGGCGGGCGCTGTCTGACAAGGAAGTGGTTGAATTGCTCAAAGTGGCTGGCAAGAATCAACTGGCCTATATGCTGCCCCTGTATGCGGGTTTGCGGCGCAATGAAGTCAAAACGCTGCGCTGGTCGAATCTGGTGCTTGGCGAATCCGGTGGATTGCTGCGTATTCATGCTGCCGTGAACAAGAACCGGAAGGAACAGGCGTTGCCGTTGCATCACGAACTGGCCAAGGCGTTGCAGCAACAGAAACCGGCAGACAGCAAAATGGACGATCTGGTGGTGGCCAACGGCGTTCCGAAGATGAAGGAATTCCGGCAGGACTTGGCAAAAGCGGGCATTCCGTTTCTGGACGAGCGCGGACACCGCATGGATTATCATGCGTTGCGGACTACGTTTATCACCCGACTTTCGACCATGAAAGTGCATCCACGCTTGGCGATGGAACTGGCGCGGCACAGCGATATGCGGCTGACGATGAAGACCTACACGGACGCCGGGCAACTGCCGTTGCGCGAAGTGATGGATGGTTTGCCGGGTTTTGGTGAACGCGCTGACTCCCGAATAGACTCCCGAAATTTAGGCCCGACGGGTCAAACCGTGTCACCTTCTGTTCCCGATATTGGGGCGATGAAAACTAAAAATAGCCCTGTAACCACTGGCGAAAGTCATTGTGACACACAGCTTGTCACCACGAGTCACGAAAAGTCAAAGTGGCGGAGAGAGGGGGATTCGAACCCCCGATACGACTCCCCACTTCAAATCTGCGCTTTTATTGGCAAATCAGCGTCAAAAAACTTGCTCGACACCTGCAAACGTTGCCACTATTGTTGCCACTAGAATTATACGAAAGGCACATCATGGCATCTCTCCGCAAAAAAGACCGCTCGCCGTTCTGGTTCGCCTGCTACTCGCTGCCGGACGGTCGCCGCACGCAACGCAGCACCGGCTCCGAAGATAAGCGCAAGGCGCTCACCATCGCAATCAAATACGAGGACGCCGCCCGCGAAGCCGCCGCCGGTCGCTTCATCGAATCGCGGGCGCGCAAAGTCATCGCCGACATTTACACGCTCGCCAACACCGAAGTTTTGCCGAACTCCAACACCCGAGCATATTTCAAGGTCTGGCTTGACCGAAAATCGCTGGAAGCCGATGCCGGCACTCACGAACGCTATACCGGTATCACCAATCAATTCCTCGAACACCTCGGACGCAAGGCCGATTCGGACATCAAGAAAATCACCCCGACGGATGTTGCCGGATTCCGTGATGCCGCCGCCACGCGCCTGGCCGTCAGTTCGGCCAATTTGATGTTGAAGATTCTGCGCTCCGTTTTTACCGCCGCCCGCCGTGAAGGATTGATTGACGACAATCCCGCCGAACGTGTGACCACCTTGAAGCGGCGGTCGGATTTTGAGCGCCGTCCGTTCACCCTCCCGGAATTGAAACGGCTGATGGAACTTGCGGATGATGAATGGCGCGGCATGATTCTTTTCGGGCTCTATACCGGCCAACGCTTGGGCGACATTGCCACGCTGACAAAAGAGAACCTTGATCTCGGCAGCAAAGAAATCCGATTGACCACCGGCAAGACGGGACGGCGGCAGATTCTGCCACTCGCCGAACCACTGCTTAAATTCATTAAAAAGCTCCCTGCCAGCGACGATCCCGCCGCACCGCTTTTCCCCCGCGCCCATGCCGTAGTGCAGCGGCAAGGTCGTGCTGGAAATTTGAGCAACCAGTTTCACAAGATTCTTGTCGCTGCCGGATTTGCCGACAAACGCAGCCATCACAGCACCGGCAAGGGCCGCAATGTCTCCCGTGAACAAAACGAAATCAGCTTTCACTCGCTGCGCCACACGGCCACCACCTTGCTTAAATCGGCAGGCGTGTCGGACGCCGTGGCGCGGGAATTCATCGGCCACGATTCGCCAACCGTGTCCAAGCAATACACCCACATCCCCACCGACACCCTCCGGCAGGCGGCAAATAAACTGCCGGATATTTTCAAATGAAAGACGGGGCAGATGCCCGGTTTAATTGAAATGACCATGGCGACAGTTGATTAACAATGTCTGGCATAGCGGACAGCCATTGACATTATGACTGATATGGCAGACACTATAATCATGTCGCAACCAGTCGCATCCATGCCGCTGCCCGCCGAACGTGCGCTTCGCAAGTTGGGGCGTGACCTCGCGCTCGCGCGGCGCAAGCGCGGCATCGCCACGAGTGACATGGCCGCGCGTCTCTTTGTCAGCCGTGATACGCTGTGGCGGCTTGAACGTGGCGACCCGACCGTCGCGCTCGGAACCTTGGTGACGGCCGCTTTCATTCTTAATCTGCACGAGCGGATCGCAAATCTGGCCGCGCCCGCCAGTGATGATCTTGGCTTGAGTCTGGATGAGCGCCGTTTGCCGCAGCGGATTCACCGCACCAAAACATGAGCATGGAAGTCCATATTGATTGGCAGAACGAAACCTGCTTGGTTGGGCGGCTTCATGCCGCTGATCGAGGGTCATCCGTCTCGTTCGAGTATGACGCCGAATGGCTTCAGCGTGACGACACCTTTGCGATTGATCCGACCTCGCTCCCCTTGCAACGTGGAGTGCAACATGGGACAACGCTTTTTGGGGCGATACAGGATTGCGGACCAGACCGTTGGGGTCGCGTCTTGATTGAGCGGGCCGTCCGCAAAAAAGTTCTCACACAAAAGCCGTATCACGAAATTGATTATGTGCTGGCGCTGGACGATGCGTCGCGCATCGGTGCGCTGCGCTTTCGCCCTGATGCCGCCAGTCCATTTCTCGCGGCCACCAGTGGGAAGCTGCCGCCATTGGTCCGGCTCAGTGCGCTGCTTCACGCCACGAACGCAATTCACAGCGAGACGGAAACCGCCCAGGATTTGCGCTTCTTGCTTGGCGCAGGTTCGCCGCTCGGCGGTGCCCGACCCAAGTCCGCCGTCGCCTTGGCCGATGACCGGCTGGCCATCGCGAAGTTCCCAAAGCCCGATGACATCCGCGACATCGCGGCGGGCGAAATTCTTGCTCTTACGCTGGCGGAACAGGCCGGCATTCAAGTCGCGGAACATCGGCTCGTCCCGGTGGGCAGCCAAAGCGTCGCCATCATCACCCGCTTTGATCGCACGGGAAAAATCCGCATCCCATTTATTTCTGCCGCCAGCTTGTTAGGACTGCCGCAAGGCGAGCTTGGTGCCTACACCATGCTGGCGGATGGCATCCGTCAATTCGGAAACGATGTTGCTGGCGACCTCCGAGAATTATGGCGTCGCCTCATCTTCTCGCTGCTCGCCAGCAACTACGACGACCACCTGCGCAATCATGGTTTCCTCATGCACGAACCGGGACGCTGGTCGCTCTCGCCGGCCTACGACCTCAACCCGGTGCCGGAAATGGATCGTGCCCGCGTGAGCAAGACCGCCATCACTGAGGGGCAGGAAGAACCGACCATCGCCGGTGCGCTGGCAGCCGCCACCCGTTTTGGTCTCAAGGCTGCCGAGTCGAAGAAAATTTTTCGGGAAGTGTTCACTGTCGTTGCTGGCTGGCGGAAGATCGGTCGGCAACTGCGCCTCAAGGCGGCCACGCTCGACTCTTATGCCAGTGCCTTTGAGCATTCGCTCATGGATGAAGCCAGACACCTGATTGGCAAATAACTCCGATTCGCCGTGACCAACGCGCTTTCCTGCTCCACTTCACCGGCCGCTGTTCGGCCAAATCCCCTCACGACCGCGCCGGTTCCGTTCCGCAAAAAAGCGCGCCCGTCACGAGCTGCATTTCAACTGCCGAATGATCGGCGGGCTTCCGCCTGCGGTTCCGCGACGGTCGTTTCGCTGCGGCTCCGTTCCCTCCGTCTCTCCACCTCCGCTTCACTTTCCCGTTCGCCGAACCGCAGGCCGAAACCTTCGGTGGACAGCAGGAAAAACTCATGATCATGCAGCCCAGTCCGATGGACGAGATTTCCAGATGGCTTATTTACAAGTAAAGCCCAAACGCACAATTTCTGTAGGAGTCATCGCCTTTGTCGCTCGGCGGAACTCTGCATCAATCATGTTCCTTGGCGTGACGAACTGTTCTTCAAAACTTTGTCCGCCGTTGAACACTCGCAGAAGCTCTGCTACAACAATCGCACCTGCCATTGCTCCGACAAAACTGGTCGAGACGGCCTTGCCAGCCATATCAATAGCGATTTGTCCGCAAGCCTGTTTTCCCTCGGTGAACAATACGAGGTCTTTCTCCTCGATTTTTTTCGGACCATCCTCAATATGTCCCCAGAGCGCTTCGGGGGAATTATTCTCGCTTGGAAAGGTATGCGTGTGTATTTGGTCGAAGTCTGCCAGCGTGTCACCCAAACCGCATTCAACAATCAATTCGAACCCGGTCTTTCCCAAAAAACTACGAGGCCGTCCACGGTCAAATCCACAAAGTGCAATCTTGGGATCATCTTCCGTTCGACGGTCGTGTTCCGTGTATTTTCGCTCACTTATTGAGGTTTGGAATCCTAAGTGGTCGAGCCACCCGGCACAGTGACGAGTTTTCTTCTGTCCCACCAACCCGTCATTGCACAAAAGGCCTGAACTAAAATTGCCGGCTTCGATTGCATCGAAGTCCTGTAACAGAAAGCTAACCTCGTCTCGGTTTGGGAATGGCAGCATCGCAAGATTCCAGAGAAATGCCTGTCCCAAATGCCCAAGTCCGAGCACCCAAAATTGGTTCGGTAGGTTGTGAAGCAGTGGAGAAATTGACACCGGATTGCGCCAATCATCTCCCGGCGACCACAATGACAAGCCAAATGGGGCTTCCAAGGATCTCGCCGGAATGTCTGTCGCCTTCAAAAAGCACCGATGGACGGACAATGCTCCAGCTAAAACACCACCCGGAGATATGTCGTCACTCTGCCCGTAATTGAAATTTGAGGGGTTATCAAAATCCGACACGGCTCCGCGCCAGCCATCACAGTCCATTCGGCAACTGTTTGTCTCAGGATTTATCGGTGAGTGGCCGAGATAAATTATTTGCGATGGAGTGCTAATTTTCTGCGGAGTGAAGCCAGTAATTTGCAAAGCTTCGTTAAGCGAGGCATAGCCCGGTAGTGGTAGAAGCAATTTGACATTGGTGGGCATTTCAACGCTAACGCCGCCGAGAAAAGCGCGATTGCCTGTATTGAAGGCTGTGAGTAACGCGGCTTGAAACGCCACGCTTTGACACGAAGCTGCGTCAATCACGAGCTTGAGTGACAAGGAGCGTAGAATCGCTTCCGCCTCGCGATAATGGATTCGGCGTTGTCGTGCCAAGCCCAAGGCTAGGCGGTTTGCGGTCTTTGCTGTCAGTTCTTCGTTCATAAGCAAGTTAAAGAAACAATTCCTGAACGGGATGGCCATTGTCGCCACTGGCCGTCGCCGAGATATTCAAAAATACCGACGCCGCGCAGTGAGAAGCGCAGGCGACGTGCGTAGTTCGGGATTATCAACGCCATGTGACCCTTCTGTGCAATCATTGGGTTGGCATCATCCGATTCGCTTTGGTCCGTCCATGTCGAGGGGTGGGTGTGAACGTCAGCAATGACGCGAAGCTTTTCATCCTGACATATTTTCCAGAGCGGGACGAATCCCGCGCCATTGAAATGGATGTAACCGCGATCCAAACAATTTGGGTCAAGGTCATCATAAAAAACCACGCGGACAATCCTGGCGCTTTCCTCGCGGCCCAAGAGAAACGCCCCGCTTTCGCGCTTGTTCCGGCCACGCCGATGCAGCTCTCTGGTAAGGTTGAACCAAAACAGGCGGGTGATTTCAATTTTAGCAGCCATGGTAATCATCGGAGTGCAGAATTTCTCTGGTTAGGCGTAGATAGTGAACGATGGTGCGAGAGGCATTCCATTCAAAGCCCGGATAATTTTTTATCCAATTGGCATCGTGTTTTTCGACCGTAAAACGATCCCACGGCGCATAAAGCGCCATGGCCCCCTCCCAATCGCGGAACATTTTAGCAACATCACCGAGTCCTTTTGGCCATTTGGCGAATTCCAATTTCACATTTTTTTCGAAGTTCCATGGCACTGCCGTTGGCCCTTTTGAAGGGTAATCCTGCAAGTTGAATCGCAGGAGTAATTTGTCCGGGCTGTTCGCCTTCGCGGGCAAATCAATCCAGGTGATTACATACGGCCATTCAACGTCGTCGCGCGGGGCAATATCCCAATAGCCCCGCGCAACTCCATCTTGGAATGGTGGTGACGCTAAGTGCTCGTTGAAGCATGCTTGGTCGAGTCTCATCCCTCGATTTTAACTTTAGGTGTAAGGTAGAACGTGACTTCGCAATGCGGATGGCGGACGTAGCTGCCAACGTGGGAGTCCGGGTCAAGCGGTTCGGACTCGGTGCTGCCGAGACGAAGGACCAGCTTTTCTTTTTTGTCCACGCCGAACTTGTCACGTGCCCATTCAATCACCTTGCGCAGAGTAGTGCCCGGCGGGAATGAGTGCGTCTTCGTCGCCCCGTTAAAGATGACGTTGACCGCGACCTTTTTGCAGCGGCAGATGTGGATGCGGTGATGCTTGCCGTGTTCGAGGCGACAATCATGTGCCAGTTCTTCATCAGAATCCTCAACGCAGACAGACCATTCCTCGGGCTTGAATTCTCCCAAATGGCCCTCTTTGCAAAGGCGCTTGATTAACGAACCGACAGTTTCATTCTCTGCAAGCTCAAAGCCGCAGACCTCGTTTTGTCCACCGATGTGGACGTGTATTTTATTTTTCATAGCTGTTTAGCGGTTACCCCCTTGCGAACGTCGCTGAGGGCATACCAGCCAATTGCGGCAGACAACCACAATTAGCCTTCACTAAGAACTCGCTATTGACGGTCGGTGGGACTAAAATATTTTAACTTTTTTTAGTCCTGTCCGCTCTGGAGGACGAATACTGCGTATGAATGGCAAAGATGCGACAAATCAAGCTGCTGCCGCTTTCGACGACACGGAGCTTAAATGCCTGTTGCTCGGTGACGAAAACGAGCGGCAGAAGGCAGGCGATACGCTTCTGCAACAGTTCGGCTTTCGGCTTATGGGCAAGCTGCGTCGTTTCACCCTGTTGTCGGACGATGAAAAGGGATCAGTCATTCACGACACCATCATCGAAGTGCTCAAAAAAGCGGAAAAAGCTGACCTGGACTTGGACCAGCCTCTCATTGGGCTGTTGCTCTGGATTTGCCAATGCAAGGCCATTGACCTCACTCGGCAGAAAACGCGCGAAACCGGCAAGGATGATGAACTCACCGAGGAGATCGGCGAAGCCCTTGCTGACACCCAGGTGGGAGTCGCATGGAAACATGCCACCAGCAACGAAGACGCTCCGGCCATCCGCGCGGAGTTTCTCGCCTTTGTCCAAACTCTCCCACCACGACAAAAACTCGTTGGTGCTGTGCTGGCTGACAACTTTGGGTTCACGTTGTCGCAGGAAGAAATTGCTCAAAAGATTTATCAATCTACAGGCAGAACTGTGAGCAAGATTGAGATCAAAGGCGCCCTGGCGGCGGTTCGCCAGAAGTTCAAAATGATCCTGAAACGCAAGTTCCCTGACCTACCACTACCCTTATGAGTGACGATCCAAAAGCCAATCGCGAGGAAAGGGCCGTTGACGCCCTGATCACCGGCGCGCTGCATTCTTGGTCGCCCAAGGATGTCTCCGAAGCTGAAGTGAACGAATTCCTTTCCAGCAACGTGGAGCTGACCGAATCCGAAAAGGCGGCGTTAAAGCGCGTGCATGAGCAATTCCTCGCCGGTCAAACCAACGCCGAGCCGTCGAACGAATTCATCGAGGAACAGACGATGGAGTCACCCTACATGGCGATGAACCGGGAAAATGCGAAGGATCAAGTAGCCGCCGAAACCCGCCAGGAGGTAGAGCGAAAGCGCGCAGAATTACTGGCCAAATTGAAAGCCAAGAAACGTTCCGCTGGATGATTAATCGAGCCATTGAAAAACTTGCCGACGAAGTTCGCGCGTCTTATGGGCAGACGATTGCTCCGGTAAATCTGGAGGTCATCGCCGAAGGGGAAAGCATTTCCTTAGTTCCCATCGAAAAGAGCGAGGGATTCCACGGCCGAATCGAATTTCTCCGCGAAGCAGCCAGCTTCGTGATTTATTATCCCGACCCAAATTTTGCTCCGAGTCGGCAGCGGATTCGGTTTTCAATCGCCCACGAACTTGGCCACTACTTCATTGAGTCCCATCGCGAATTGCTTGTTGCAGGCAAAAGCCACGATTCCACGCCCGGATTTATTTGCGACAATGCACTAGAAGTCGAGGCTGACGAGTTTGCTGCTGCGCTATTGATACCTGTCTCTCACATTGAGCAAAGGCTACGACGGCGGTCATTCATGACCCTTGCTGAAATTCTCAAGATGGGTGACGACTGGCAAAGTTCGGCTCGTAGCGCAGCCATTCGTTATGTGCGATACACTGGAGAAGCCTGTGCGATGGTGGTTTCCAAACAAGGCAAGCTCACCCGATACATTCCGTCCGACGAAGCAGATGGCCTTGGCTACCGTTTCACCGGCACAAAAATTGTGCCGGAAAGTTCGGCTGCGCACCGCTTAAACAATGACCCATCGAAGCATGAAGTTGAGGAATCTCATTCCACGACGAAAAGGTGGTTTCCATATTTGCGAGATGAACACGATTTACATGAGGAATCCTTTCGCCTGGGAGGAAGTGGCTATGTTCTTACGCTTCTGAGCATTTCATACGATGAAGACGAACGCGAGTAATGATGTTGCTCTCGTCGGTAAATTCAATCGCTTTGCCCCGGCTTTTTGTTGGTTGGTTTCGCCTCGGTCACGACAATGCCTTGAATCAAGGGCGCGCCATCAGCGGGCGGAAGTTGATAGTTGGATGACACTTTGGCGATGAAGGCCAGTTCCTTTTTCTGCATCGCGATC
>Ga0302267_10004786_pt1 | contig 14685 bp, 18 predicted proteins | sample III_Bog_E1_3_FD_194555 | JGI IMG/M metagenome (GOLD analysis project Ga0302267, IMG submission 194555) | Peat permafrost microbial communities from Stordalen Mire near Abisko, Sweden - III_Bog_E1_3 | ecosystem: Environmental > Terrestrial > Soil > Wetlands > Peat | place: Sweden: Abisko... | reverse complement strand
TCGCCGACCAAGGCTTGGACCTCGGCAAAACTACGCCGCCTGTGAATCGCTCCCACTTCGCTCATAGCTCCAGTGCAACACTAAACGCGGAGCAAGAACAGGGTGCGTTGCTCAGACGGATACGATAGAGTGGCCCCCAGACGATCACAACCTGCGCAGCGATCACGAGTAAGGCGATGAGTGTTGACGCCACCCAATGTTTTCTCATCGCGTCGAGACCCCACACAAGCCCGACCGCAATGAGCGTGAATAGGGCAACGAAAATTGACTCGCCCAACGAAACAAGCCAGCCCGGGCCATTTGTCCCGTAATACCTCGTAAGGGACTCAAATGCTCTACCGAGCAGGCTGACCAAATGTCCTCTCCATTCCATCGGATAGATAGACCACCACACTAGACATCCCACGGCACACAGAGTGCATAACACTGTGAGCAGATGGCGGAGCGGTCCAGAGATTTTATGCATGCCCTATTGTCCGCCCGCTGTTATTTGGAGGCAAGAGTTTAGTTGGGACGGTAAGGTCGGGAAAAATCGCAATACTACGAAACATGAAGTGCGCGTCAAATGCGTAATTGTCCCAAAGGTCCTAAAGTTCGGCGGCCATTTGGGCGAGTTTGGCGATGGTGTTCATGTTGCGGGCGGTGCCGTGTTTTAGGGCGGGGATGATGAGTCGGGACTGGCCCTGGCCGTCGGGGTAGTAGACGTAGATTTCGCGGAGGCCGAGGCGGAGCTCTTCTTTGGTTTGGTTCTTGAGGTTCAAGTGGGCGTCGGCGGCGGGGGGTGCGTCGAGGAAGATGGCCATGGTGCGGTCGGGCGGGGTGTGGGGGAATGGATTGGCGGCGAGGACGGCGGCGATTTCAGGGGCGGTGCGGACGAGAACGCCGACAGGGCGGCCCATCCGTTTGGTGAGGGCGGCTTCGAGGATGGACTTGACGGCGGATTCGGACTTGCGGGATTGAAGGACGACGTTGCCGCTGGCGATCCAGGTGCGGACGGATTGAAAGCCGAGGTCCTCGCAGATGGTGGTGAGTTCGGTCATGGGAAGGCCGCGGGTTCCCATCAGGTTGAGTGCGCGGAGTAGGGCGATGTAGGCGGGCATGGAAGTGGTCTCCCCAAGTCTAGAGTGTTCTCTCAATTCTCTGAAGGCTGCTCGACGTGTTCGATGACAAGGACCTCGACTGGCTCTTTGGCCGATTCAAGTTTCAGCCCGAGCTGTTCCCTTAGCGCGGTGAAAATCGAGGCCCCGGTTGGATCGATTGTGGCGCCAGAACCCGGGGAGCCTTCCGGCATGTCGGCGGTCCATTTCAGTTGTAAATCAAATCCTCCAGTGAGCCCTGTTCTGTCGACGATGGGTCTGTCGAGCCCGGATCGAGATAAGGTAGCGGCCAGCTTTCCAACGGTTACGCCATTCCCCTCAAGCGTCCAGTTAAGCCCGTCGCCTGTGAGCCGGGGAAAGTCACAATAGGTTGGGCGGGGTGCGTCTTGAGCGGCGAGCGGGGGCGGCGCATCCATGGCATACGGAGTGCAATTGCCTTCCCTGGACGGATGCATTTTGACGCCGCCCTTGTCGACGGTCAGGTCATAGGCGGGTCGCTCCATTAGCTCACGATGAACCTTCAGATGGAACCTCTCCTCAAGAAGCGCCCGCAGCATTGGACCCTCCACCTGTTTCACAGTTGCGTCGGTCGCCGATGTGGCCTGGATATCGAAGTGGTCGGATTCCATCCAGGACTGAACACCCGAAACCTGGTTTCTCGGAACATCGTAGGCAAAGAGGATGATCTGTTTGAGCGAGAAGTTTTGCATGACAAGCCTGCCCTGAAAGGCTTGAACGAATGCCTTGTTGTCAGTGCTTGAGTGGGGCCTGATGGAAGCTACTTCGAATTCGGAGCGCGGGGCTGGCTGTTGCGATTGGCAGAAGGCGGAAGCGGTCGCCGCAACGGCGATCAGCGAGAGTATTCGACCGAAGGCGTTATTGGCCTGCATCTATTTTCGCTCTGCCGCTGCTGCGGCGGCTTTCTGGGCGCGGCGGTTCTCGATCTTGCGGAGGGTCTCGCGGAGACGCTTGGACTTGGTGGGAGCGAGGGTGTCTTCGACGGCCTTGCGATAGCCGCCGAGGTAGATGGCATAGAGGGTTGCGAGCGAGCAGCCGATGCCCCATAGGAAGCCGAGACAGAGTCCGAGGATTGCGGCGGGGCCGAAGTCGGTCATAGGTAGGGTCTCGGGTCTAGGGTCTAGGGTGGCGGGTCTTGGGTGGCGGGGCTTGGGTGTGGGGTGGGCTAAATGCATTCGACAAGATCAGAGTAGACCTTCAATTGCGAATCGGCGGTGAGTAGGCGCATGTGCTCGGAGACTGCTTGCGCGATGAGGAGGCGGTCGAAGGGGTCGCGGTGGTGGAGAGGGAGGGAGGACACTGCCATGGCGTGCTGCCGTGATATCTGCAGCTCGGAAATGCCCGCAAGGTCGAGCAAGCTAACGAGTCGCCCGATGTCCATTCGCAACTTGCCAAGACCTATTTTGATGGAGAGTTCCCAGATGCTTGCCGTTGAAGCAAATACCTGGGACTCAGCCGCGATTATCGATTTCACGGGTGGGGTCAGGAGCGGGTTATCGTCCATGAGCCAGACAAGAATGTGCGAATCGAGCAGGATGCTCACGATCGGTCTTTCCTCATTGCACTTTCGGCGGGTTCAGCGACACTCTGCGTGGCTTTTTCCGGCGGAAAGATTGGGCCATCCTCGAAATCGGCAAGAACTTCATCAGGAAGCGGTGCGTCGAAATCGTCTGCAATCCAGATCTGGCCCTTCATGAGTCCGAAGCGGATGGGCTTTTTAACCGGGACGAGCGGAGCGATGCGGGCGACGGGCTTGCCGTTGCGGGCGAGGATGGTCTCGTGGCCCTGCTCGGCGAGGGCGACGAGCTTGGAGAGGTTGGTTTTGGCTTCGAAGATGTTGACAGTGGTTTCCATGCGATCCTCGACTTAGCTAAGTCTAGCTTAGCACCGGGGGCTCTTCCCAGCAACTACGAAGTGTCGGCCACGACTAGACTTCGCCTGTCAGAAGCCACAGCGCGGCGGGCCCGGTCTCGCAGGAACCGTCTCTCGTTCGAGTTCCAGTTCCAATCGCCCACGAATGCACCAACCAATATCCACCACACTGCGCTGAACACCGCGGAAGGCCAGACCTGTTTGTGGTCAGCGATGTCGAAAAGTAGATTGAACAGGAATAGTGCTCCGCCGTAGAGAAGCACACCATTCAATAAAACCCAGCGGAGCTCTCCACGCTTCCTTGTGACTTCCCATTTTTTCTCGTCCCAATTCCAACTAAAGTGCGTGATCATTGTTGGCTCCAACGTTCTTCGAGGCGGAAAACTACACGGCCACGGTGAAGGTGTCTTCGGTGCGTGTGACGGCGTGGTAGAGGGTGTCGCGCTCGACGGGGACGCGGCCGGCCTCGGTGATGAGGCGGCAGAGGTCTTTGCGGGTCATGCCCTGCGGGGTGGTTGCGCCGGCGTCGTGGTAGATTTTTTCTTCGATGACGGTGCCGTCGAGGTCGTCGGCGCCGAAGCGGAGGGCGATCTGCGCGATCTTGGGCGTGAGCATCTGCCAGTAGGCCTTGATGTGGGGGAAGTTGTCGAGCAGCAGGCGGCTGACGGCGATCTGACGAATGTCGGTGAGGCCGGTGGTGACGGGCAGGTGATCGAGCGGGGTGTTCTCAGGGTGGAAGGCCAGGGGGATGAAGGTCTGGAAGCCGCCGGTCTCGTCCTGGACCTCGCGGAGCTTGAGAAGGTGGTCGACGCGGTCTTCGTCGTTCTCAATGTGGCCGTAGAGCATGGTTGCATTGGAGCGGAAGCCGAGTTTGTGGGCGAGGCGCGCGGTCTCGAGCCATTCGCTGCCGTCGATCTTGTGATCGCAGATGATGGAGCGGACGCGGGGGGCGAAGATCTCTGCGCCGCCACCGGGCATGGAGTCGACACCGGCGTCGCGGAGCTTGATGAGGGTTTGCTCGATGGTGAGGTGGGCACGGCGGGCGAAGAAGGCCACCTCGACCATGGTGAAGGCCTTGATGTGGACCTTGGGAAAACGAACCTTCAGGCCGCGGACGAGATCGAGGAAGTACTCGAGGGGCAGGTCGGGATGGAGGCCGCCGACGATGTGGAACTCGGTTACGGCTTCAGAGTAGCCTGAGGCTGCGGTTTCGTAGGCCTCTTCGAGGGCCATGGTGTAGCCGAGTGGGTCGCCCTTTTTGCGGCCAAAGGCGCAGAGCTTGCAGGCGGCGACGCAAACGTTGGTGGGGTTAATGTGGCGATTGACGTTGAAGTAAGTGATGTCGCCGTGGAGGCGCTCGCGGACGAAGTTGGCCAGCCAGCCGACGGCAAGGACGTCGGAGGAACCGTAGAGGACCAGACCGTCGGCGAAGTCGAGGCGCTGACCGGCGAGGACCTTGGCGGCGATTGGCTCGAGGCGTGGGTCGTGGGTTCGAAAGGCGGCGGCGGCGTGGGCGTCCCCGTTTGAGGTGGGCATATAGAGATGATACCGAATTTGCGGTCCTTGGTTTGCTTTTTGACCCGCGCTTCGATTCCCTACACTCCAATGCGCCGGCCCATCTGCGTGGTTGGGCTTCGGTGATTGGACTCAATTTTGCTCTTATACGAGATTTGTCGTTGACATACGATAACTATCGTAGTACGTTTTTCCAATGACGCGAAGAACACCAGAGTCCAAGCCGGTTCCGCTTCCAACTGAGGCGGAGCTGGAGATTCTCAGCATCTTGTGGGCAACCGGTCCGGGGACGGTGCGTGAGGTCCACAATGCATTAAAGAAGAAACAAATCGGCTATACAACCGTCTTGAAACAAATGCAGGTGATGGTTGAAAAGGGGCTGCTGGCGCGGAGCGAACGATTTCGATCGCATGTGTACGAGGCACGGCTGCCAAAGCTCGAAACACAGATGCAACTGACACGAAATCTTCTTCACCGGGCATTCGAGGGTTCTGCCAAGAGCCTGGTTCTGGGCGCCCTTTCGTCTCAGCGTGTGTCGCACGAGGAGCTCGCAGAGATACGGCGGATGCTCGACGAATTTGAACGGAAGGTGCAATGATGATGGTCGCTCAGCTCTACGGACACCCTCTTTTTCACGCTCTCGGCTGGAGTCTTCTGCATTTCTGCTGGCAGGGCACATTGGTGGCGATGCTTCTTGCGATCGCCCTGGGTATATTGCGTGGCCGGTCGCCAAGAATACGCTATGCGGCCTGTTGTTTTGCTTTGGGCCTGATGGCCGCGCTGCCGGTTATCACGTTTGCGAGATTAGCTTCAAATTCAGGTGTAATTGAAAAAGCTGAAATGGTCTCTCAGGATCATGAGACGACTTTTCCAACGCAGACAACCGGATTCACGCATGCGGAGCCCTGGCTGCGACGGATATCGACTGCGATTGATAGTTCACTGCCGATTGTCACACTGGTGTGGATCTTGGGCGTGATCCTTCTATTGGGTTGGTTGAATGTCGGGATCGTCATCACGGGGAGGATGAAATCGTTTGCGGCGCAACCCGCTCCTCACGAGCTGCAACTGGTGCTGAAGGATCTAATACGACGATTGAAGGTGACGCAAGCGGTGCGGCTGGTCCACTCTGCGATGGTGCAGGTTCCCACCGTGATCGGATGGCTACGCCCTGTCATCCTGATTCCCGCCGGCTGCATGGCGGGCTTGTCCGCGGCGCAAGTAGGGGCTTTGATTGCCCACGAATTAGCGCATGTGCGGCGGCACGATTATCTCGTCAACCTTTTTCAGTCTTTGGTTGAGGCTTTGCTCTTTTATCACCCTTGCGTCTGGTGGGTTTCGAAGCAGATTCGCAACGAACGCGAACACTGCTGCGACGATCTAGCGGTGGCCGTCTGCGGGGATCCCCTATCGTATGCAAAGGCTCTGTCGTTTGTGGAAGAGAGGCGATTCTCAATTTCTGCGGTTGCTGTTGGTTTGGATGGAGGAGTTTTGACAATGAGAATTAGACGTTTGCTTGGTTCGAAAGAGGGCCCGGCGGTTTCTCGAGTGGCAGCTTTAACGATGTTGACTTTCGCGCTTGTAACGACAGGATTCTGCATTGCCGTGGTCGCCCACGCCCAGGCAGTCGACGCCGACAAGCAAGTTGCCAAGAACGGCGCCAGCGCGTCGGAACTATCGGGGCCTTACCGTCAGTGGCTGGATGAGGATGTCCGCTGGATCATCAGTCCGGAAGAGCGTGCGGCGTATATGCGGTTGCCGGACAATGCTGAGCGCCTGGAGTTTATCAAGCAATTCTGGGATCGGCGCAACCCAAAGCCTGGTAGCGCGGAGAACACGATTAAAGAGGAACATTATCGCCGCATCGCCTACGCCAATGTTCATTTTGCGGCGGGTAAGGCTGGATGGATGACGGATCGCGGCCGAATTTACATAGTGAATGGGCGGCCGGATTCAATTGACTCCCATCCCACCGGCGGTCTCGGCGAAACGAAGCCTTACGAGGTGTGGGAATACGGCCAAACGCAGATGAAGTTTGTGGATCGCTGCGCCTGCGGCGACTATGAGTTGGAGGCTCCGGCGAAATAGCGGGCTATCCAGGGCCGCGAGTGTGAATATCCTTGGATGGCGACCAAGGGCAACCACAGGTCCTTCTGCTTCGGTCGCTGCGGCGGACTTCGCTACTGATGTGTGGGGCTTCGCCGCTCCCCTACGGGGCGCGAGGGTATTTTCATGCCGCGTTCCCAGGGTTTCACCCTGGGCTATTCTCGTAGCCTCCCTCCGGGAGGCACGGCTTTCATCCGCGGGCGCAACTCGGCACAGCGGGTAAGGATGCTCTGGGTGACAGACTTATTTTCGTCCACTCGCCTTTGGTTCGACGATGACGCCGTCGAAGACTGAGGCGGCGATGAGGTGGCCATCGGCGAAGCGGACGAGGGCGACTTTGTAGCCGGTATTGAACCACTTCCAACTGAGGTTTTTGGGGTCGATGGAGTAGATCTGCTCGCTGCGGCGGGAGCTGGCGAGGATGCGCCCGGCAGCGGCGTCGAGGCTGAGATCGTCGGCCTCGCGGAAGGGCAGGCGCTCGATCCAGAGCCAGGTTTTGCCCAGGTCGTGAGTGAAGTAGACGCCTTCGCGCGCGCCTAGCCAGAGGGTTCCATCGGGAGCGAAGAGCACGCAGTGGATGCTCGTGAGCATGGTGGGGATGGACATGAGCTTCCAGGTTTGTCCAGCGTCGAGGGAGAGGACGACCCCCTCGGAACGTGCGGCGGCCATCTGCGTGCCGTGGACGGCGACGGAGAGAAATTCGCCGGGGCCCATGACCGGGCCACCCTGCCATGTGGCGCCTTTGTCGTGGCTGGTGAGCAGGCCGTAAGCGGTAGAGGCGAGCCAGACGTCGGTGGAGACGTCGAGGGCGGTGACGCGGCTTTCGAGTTGAATCACCGGGGCATCGACCTGCTTTTGAATGTGGATGCGCTTGCCGGCGTGGGTCACGATGGAGGTTTTCAGCATCGTATTGGCGATGACGTTGCGAGGCTGCCAGGAGGCAGAGGCGTCGGTAGTGGCGGGCTGAAGGGCAAAGATGCCGTGGCCGGTGCCGGCGACGATGGTGGCTGGGATTGGAGTTCCATCTTCAGCCTGGGATGGCGCGGTCTGTGAAAGGGCGAAGACGTCGCGACCTTCGAGGCCAGACTCAACCTGGGCCCACGAGGCTCCGCCGTTGGAAGAAGTGAATACGCCGCCGAAGCTCTTGTCGTTGACGACGCCGGCGTAGAGACGATCAGGGTTGTCGCGATCGACGAGGAGGGCCTCGACCTCGCGGCCGGAGAAGCCGGTGTTGGAAGAAGCGAAGGTGACGCCGGCGTCGTCGCTGGCCTGGACGCCGCCGCGGTCTGTGGCGAGGAGGACGTGCTTTGGATCGGTGGGGTCGACGAAGACGTCGTTGACGATGACATCGTCCGCGGTCATCGGCTTGAAGTTGCGGCCGCCGTCTTCAGTCTTATACAGGCCCTCGGTGGTTCCGGCATAGACGACTTCGCGGTTGGAAGGATCCTGCATGAGGACGCGAGTGCGGCGCGCGGTGGACGGGATGCCCTGGATCTTGTGGAAGAGGCTGCCGGCGTTTTCGCTCTTGTAGATGCCGCTGCATGCGCTGAGGAAGACGGTGCGCGGGCGCTCAGGGTCAATGATGATGGAGAAGACGTCGGAGTCTTCGATGACGCCATCCTTGATGTTCTTCCAGTTTTTGCCGCCGTCTTCGGTCTTCCAAGGCAGGTGCCAGGTTCCTGCGTAGACGATGTCGGGGTCGGTAGGGTCGACGGCAAGCGACTCGACCTCGTGAATCTCTTTGCTGGCGGGCGGGCTGATGAGTTCCCAATCAGCGCCGGCGTTGGTGGAGCGATAGACGCCGAGGAGAGTTCCAGCAAAGAGAACCTTTGGGTCAGAAGGCGCCTGGGCAAAGGAGAAGATCGACTGGCCTTTGAGAGCCGGGACAGGCTGCCATTGCACGCCGCCGTCGGGGCTGCTCCAGAGGCCGCCGTCGGGCTTGTCCGGCTTCCAGCCCGAAGCCCAGACGCGCTCAGGATTGGCAGCGTCAACGAGGATGTTGTCGACGACGAGGTCTTCAGTGGGGTCGAGGAGCGCGAGGCGATGCCAGGTGACGCCCTTGTCGAAGGATTCGTAGATCCAGCCGTGGGTGGTGCCGAGGTAGATGTGGCTTGGGGATCCGGGCACCGAGGCGAAGGAACGTGCGTCGCCGCCGTCTGGACCGACTGCGCTCCACTTGGCTTGCGCAGATAGGTGAGACGCGAGGAGTGCGGCAGCAAAAAAGAGGGCAGCGGCGGGCACGAGGCGGGAATGGTAGCTTCCCACCCTAGCCACAAAACCAAGAACGTGGCGAGGATGGGGCACCCGCAGGAAAGTGAGATAGGTCCGCAAGCGGATCATTCGAACGGAAAGCTCCATGAAACAGATGAGACCGGCAGAAGTGCCGCAAAAAGCGAAAGAGGCTGACCGGGGCTTCCCGGTCAGCCTCAAACGAAAAAGGAGGAATCGTTCAGCCTTTGGAACGTCAAGCCTTCCGGGAAGGAAGGCTTGAAGCACCGGTGAGTTGCCCAGCAGCGTGCTACTGCTTAGTGGTCGGTGAAGGAGCCGGGGGCTTTACCGAGCCGACCTTTGGGACATGCTTGCCGTGATGGCGCTGGGGAAGCGGCTTGCGGACGATCGGCTTTACCATGGTTTCGTCCACAGGAGTGGTGCCGTGGACATCGTTGGTGAAGGTAGCGCCAGAAGGCACGAGGTAGGTTTCAACCGTTTGCGCATCCGCCGTACCGGTAGCGACGCTGATGCGGGTAGCATCAATGCCCTTATCGGTGACCAGGTATTCCTTGGCGTTAACACCGCGGAGAGCTGCAGAGTCTTCAACCTTAAGCTTCGACCTCTTGTGCTTCTGGACGTATGCCTCTTGCTTGGCGGTTGCTTCCTTTTCCTTGGCATCGGACTCGCCCACAACCACGGCCGTTGCATTGGCCGTATTCTGCAGGTCAAGAGCCACCTGATCGAGGCAGGCCTTGGCTTCGTTGTCGACGCGGGTCGGGCGCTTCTTATCCTTGTCGAAGGACACGGTGCAAAGCGCCTGAGTGGGCGGCGGCGGCGGGATGTACGGAGCAAGGATGGTCACGCCGGTTTGGGCCGTGACGGTGTGTCCCTTGTCGTCGCTGACACTGCAAGTGATGCCGACTGCGCCAGTGGGCGCGCCGGAGGAGTTGTAGGCGGCGGTGGAACCGCTGCCGGAGATGGAGCCGGCAGTCGCCGAGTAAGAGTAGGTGAGCGGACGATTCTGCGGGCTGACGGCCACGGCAGTAACGGTGCTTGTGTCGTTGGGCTTGAGGGTGGTCGGGTCAGCCGAGCAACTGAGTGTCGGCGGCTCGTATTCCCTGACGGTGAAGCTTGCTGAGCAGGTGGCAACGTCTCCGGCTCCGATGCCGCCGCCGCCGCAATGGTCGCAAAGGGCTGCCAGGCCATGCCTGGCCGGCTTGGACTCGACGATCGTGGCCTTGACGGTGTAGTTGCCCGGAGCGAGCGAGCCGGTTGCAACCGTAGCTGTGTTCCCGTTGCCGGTTACGCCGGTTCCCGACCAGGTGTAGCTGGCGGAGTCCTTCGGATTCAGGCTGCCGGCGGTTGCCGTGATGCTCATCGGGTCGCCGGGGAAGATCGCGGCGGTGGTGCTGGCGGCGCAAGTGAGGGTCACCGGAGGAGGTGGCTCAACCGAACCGAAGTGGAAGACCAGGCCATCGCTCAAGCGATACTCGTTGAAGTTTCCATGGCCGTTGACGCCGAAGTTCACATGGCTGTACTGATAGTCGGCCTGGATGAAGCGCCAGGAGACGAACTGATTGATGCGGAAATCAACTCCGCCGCCCACCGAAAACAGAGCACCGATGTTTCCCTGCTGGTAGGGGCCGCCGACATGCTGGAAGCCGAACCCACCGTGAATAAAGGGAGTGTAGGAGCCCGCGGGAGCGCGATAGATAAGGCCAGTCTGGCCGCCCCACATGCCGTCGTTGTGCCCCTCGGTCCGGGGGTGGGTATCCATACTCCACTCCAGGCCGATGTTCTTGTTGAAGTAGCGGTCGACTGTACCGATCAGACCGAAGTCATTGCTTTGGAACTGGTGCCCATTCACCTCGGTCGATGGCGGCAGGTAGAGATAGCTATACCCCCCGAAAATGTCCCATCGCGAGTCGTTCTGCGTAGGCCCCTTGGCAGCGGGAGCAACCTGGGAAAACAGGACCGCAGGCATAGTAACCACCAAAGCCAGAATCAAAACCCGAAATGGAGTCCTGAGAAGACGAGAGTGCATGCGTTTTTCCTCCACAAAAAAGCTGAACCACCAGAAGACCTGGGTCCCGTTAGAAAATCAGTACCAATACCGAGCTGCCGGAGCGCCCCATTTGCTGCTCAACACGAAGCCCAGTTAGAACTTACAGCACTACTAAAAATACCATAGGCAGTTTAGGGCAGGAGACATTTTTTCAACAAGTTGCATTCTGGCGGCTTATTGAAGCCTTCCAGGCCCGTGAGATTACTTCGGTAATTCCAATTTGGAGTCACTGCGGTACTGCCTCGGCTTAGCCCACATTCAGCGTCTTGAGAAGGCTGCGCGGCTCGCGCTGGATCTTCTCTTGCAACAGGGTGATGGCATAGATGAGTTGCTCGGGCCGCGGTGGGCACCCGGGGACGTAAACATCGACGGGAATGACCTGATTTACACCCTGCAGGAGAGCGTAGTTGTTGAAAACGCCCCCAGAGGTGGCGCAGGCCCCCATGGAGATTACCCATTTCGGCTCGGGCATTTGATCGTAAAGACGGCGAATGACGGGCGCCATCTTGTTGGAGACGCGGCCCGCGACCACCATCAAGTCAGACTGGCGAGGAGAGGGCCGGAAGACCTCAGCGCCGAAGCGTGCAATGTCGAACCGGGAGGCGCCCATCGACATCATTTCGATGGCGCAACAGGCCAGGCCAAAAGTCATGGGCCAGACGGAGCTCTTGCGTATCCAGTTGACCGCGAAATCCATCGAGGTGAGGAAGACGCCTTCCTGTCCCTCGAAACCGTAGTTCACTTCCTGAAGTTTGACGCGGTTTTTCGCGCTTGAATCCAGCGCTCCGAATAGATACCGGTCTCGCTCTGCTGTTGCCGCCATGTTTTTACTATACCGCGAGGCGGGGATGGCTGCGAATGAGCGGCGGGACGAGGGCGTCAATCGACCATCGATCGGGGAACTCTCAGCGGCCGTTATGCGATTGCTGGGTGGTTATTTCCGAGTAGCCGGTTAGAACGAAGCCGCAGGCGCCGCGGTCGCTGCGGTATTGGCTGACGAGTAGTTTTGCGGCCGGGGTAGTGTGTGAGTCACAGGAGGTAACACACTGTGACTCGTCTTCGCAAAATGATGCTCGAAGAGCTTGAGCGTCGCAACTACTCTGCCGGCACGACGCGGCGTTATCTGCGTTTCGTCGAACGGTTCGCCCAACACTTCCACAAGTCGCCGGACAAGCTCGGTCCGGATCATCTGCGCAGCTACCAGGCCTATCTGCTCACGGAGCTCAAGCTCTGCCCGGGATCTGTCGAGAACCACGTGGCCGCACTGCGGTTCTTCTTCGTGCGCACGCTGCGTCGCCATGAGTTCCGCGAGTTCCTGCCCTATCCGAAGAGTCCGAGGAAGCTGCCCAGCATTCTCAGCCAGGAAGAAGTCGCACGGCTGATCGACGCCAGCACGAGTCTGTTTCAGCGCATGCTGCTGATGGTGCTTTACGGAACCGGCATGCGCCGCTCCGAACTCGCCCGGCTCAAGATCGATCACATCGACAGCCAGCGCATGATCATCCACGTTGTCGATGGCAAGGGACACAAGGATCGCGACCTGCCTCTGAGCCCGACCCTGCTCGAGAACCTGCGTGTCTACTGGCGACAGCTCAAGCCGCGCACCTATCTGTTCCCGTCACGGCTGCATCGCGACCACGAGCAGCCCATCACCGACAAGACCGTATGGCTGGCGTGCACCGAAGCAGCGAAGAAGGCCGGCATCCGCAAGAGAGTTTCGCCGCACCTGGTTCGCCACGCGTGGGCCACGCACTTGCTCGAAGCCGGCACCGACCTGCGCACCATCCAGCTTCTGCTCGGCCATGAGGACCTGGAGGTGACGGCCCGGTATCTGCACCTGTCCGCGCAGCACCTGCAGAAGGTCGCCAACCCCATCGAGGAACTGAAGCTCGCCAGCGTCGACCAGACTCGACCCCTCTACCACCGTCCGCGTTCATGAAGCGGCCGACCATCGAAGTGGCCGACATCGTCCGTCGCATGGGCAAGCAGTTTCTGGAGCGCTTCAAGGCCGTTCTCAGCTATCAACAGCTGAAGGCATACCGGGCCGTGAAGCGTTGCCGTACTGCTGCCCTCGGCGGGCATCGGGATACGTGTGAGGACTGTACGTACGAAGCCCCCTTCTCTTACAACTCATGCCGATCCAGATGCTGTCCGAAGTGTCAGGCACAGGCCCGCAGGCGATGGCTCCAGATCCAGCAACGCGATCTGTTGAACACCAGCTACTTCCATGTTGTCTTCACCCTGCCCCACGAACTGAACCCGCTGGCACTGACCTCACGCAGGCCGCTGCTTGAACTGCTCTTCGATGCCAGTTCCCAGACCCTGCTCGAAGTGGCCGCCGATCCCAAGCGCCTCGGCGCAGAGATCGGCTTCCTCTCCATCCTGCACACATGGGGATCGAACCTGCTGCCCCATTACCATATCCACGCAGTCGTTCCCGGCGGCGGACTGTCAGCCGATCACCAGCGCTGGATCCATACCAGCCATCCGATGTTCCTCCTGCCGGTTCCCGTCCTGCGCACCGTCTTCCGTAAGAAGTTCCTCGCCGGACTCTGCCACCTCTACCGCAAGGGAGCGCTCAACCTCAGAGGTTCTGCTGCTGCTCTCGGCGATCCCCGCTTGTTCGAGCAACTGATCGAGAAGCTCGGCAACAAGAACTGGTACGTCCACGCCGAGCCGCCCTTCGGCGGCCCCGAACATGTGCTGCGCTACCTCGGCCGCTACACCCATCGCATGGCCATCAGCAATCACCGCATCACCGCCTTCGACGGGGAGCGCGTCAGCTTCCTCTGGCGCGATTATGCCCACGGCGGCAAGCAGCGCGTCATGACCCTCGACGCCGTGAACTTCCTCTGCCGCTTTTTCCTGCATGTGCTGCCAAAAGGTTTTGTGCGCATCCGCCGCTACGGCCTGCTGTCCAACCGCTTCCGCAAACAACTGCTGCCCTTGGCGCGCACACTGCTCGCCGAACAGGGACGCGAACCGCTGCCTCTCCCGCCGCTGCCCGATTGCGCTCCGTGGCACTGCCCCCGCTGCGGAAAGGCCATGCGCGTCGTCCAGCGCTTCACCACTGCAGAACTCTACTTCGCAGCCTTCGATTCCTCATGAACACCGTCGCCAACACGCTCCGACGGCTTGCTCCCTGCACGTCTCCGCTGCAGTGTGCGCATCGCGCTCGGAACAGCTTCATGGCTACGCTCAATCGCATCCTGAAGTCGCCACATGCAAGTCGGGCCGCCCTCAACTCAACGTCGTCCATCGTCAACGTCGAAAAACCCGCTCCACAGAATCACTCACCGGAAGTCCGGATCCTATTCAATATCCATAATCCCAGTCAGCATCACCGCGACCGCAGCGCCTGCGCCTTCCTTCTTACCTCCTAATCGAAAACGTCTCGCAAACACATCTCACCCTCCTCGCAGCTGTCGTGCGCGAGACGTTTACGATGTAGGCTAGCGGTCAACCGCCCGGAATCAGGCCAATCCGTGGACAGCTTGCCTACGTTTATCCTTTGCCAATCACGGATTGATATCGGAACAGTGCAAGATGTAGGACCTAGCACGAACCGAATCGGTGCCGACCACCTCGCGATAATGAACTGCAGAAGAATCGCGCATGAAGTGGAAGCTGACCGGGTGCGGTACATATGGGGTCAAGTCGGCGGAAATTCTATTCACGCGCCACCGGTGCGCGAGCTCATGCGGGGATAGCTTGGTCCACAGGGGCAGTTCCAGTCGAATTTCGCCAGTCACGTACTCACCCTCCTGACACTCCGGAGGGAGAATATCTACGGTGCTCGAT
>Ga0302267_10004784_pt1 | contig 14688 bp, 10 predicted proteins | sample III_Bog_E1_3_FD_194555 | JGI IMG/M metagenome (GOLD analysis project Ga0302267, IMG submission 194555) | Peat permafrost microbial communities from Stordalen Mire near Abisko, Sweden - III_Bog_E1_3 | ecosystem: Environmental > Terrestrial > Soil > Wetlands > Peat | place: Sweden: Abisko... | reverse complement strand
TCCAGAGACCAGATTGACGCCCCTCACGGAGTTGTTCCTGGTGCGCTCAGTCCGCCGTGATGCTCTCGGCAACCCGCATCTCGTCCTGGAGGGTGCGCAATGCTCCGCGGAGCGCTCGCTCCGCATCCAGTCCCTTTGCGCTGGCATTCGCCACGATTACCAGGAGCTGTTCTCCGAGTTCGCGTTCGGTGGCCGCCCCGTCGCTGTCGCTTGTGATTTGCGGTGCAGCGGGGGGCGCCATCCCCAGTTTGCTGGCCTTTCCGAGCAGCTTGTCGGCGAGCGCGAGGGCGGGCATCCCCTGCGGGACGCCGTCGAGCACACTCGTTCGCGTGGGCTTCTCGAGCTTTTTGAGTTCATCCCATCGGGCGTTCACGTCAGCGGCCGAGTCGGTGACTTCCGCTGCAGCCAGTTCGGCGGCCAGTTCGCCGTAGACGTGCGGGTGGCGTCCCACCATTTTCGCGGTCATGTGCGCTGCAACATCTTCGATGGTGAATTCCTCCCCGGGAGTGTGGGCGGCAATATCGGAGTGGAAGATGACCTGGTAGAGCACGTCCCCGAGCTCCTCGATGAGTTCGTCGCGATTACCGCCCTCGATGGCATCGATGAGCTCGTAGGTCTCCTCGACGAGGTAGCGGACGAGTGACTCGTGGGTCTGTTCTGCATCCCAGGCGCATCCGCCTGGCGCGCGTAGCTGGTGCAGCACCGCGATCAGTTGCTCGAGCTCGGGGTGTGGTTGGGGTGTTGCCAGTCCGGGCTGCTCCTGCTGCGTCATGGAACTATCTTGCTCTCTCGCTACTGTGCCTGGCTGCCGGGGTCATGGAGCCCGCGCCAGCTCCCTCAGCCGCTGCGGAGGGTGTCACGCAACTCCAGGAGCTTCCCCAGAATCGCCTCCGAGTCGCGCATCGATCGTTGCGCGTCGCCCAGTGCGCGCCGGGAGGCGGCGGAGAGTTGTGGATGCGCGAGCACGAGGTGCGCGCACTCCTGCACGAGCTGTATCCACTGGCCGGGCTTCCGGGATGTCTTTCGCCACCTAGTCACGCGTTCGTATGCGCTCCATGGCGCAGCGACCTCATCGAGTCGTCCGAGGGCGACATCTAAAACGTGCCCGGTGGCCGGGCTCGTGTTAGCGGCGTAGTTGCTCAGTGCCCGGAGTGCGTCGGCAACGCGGCGTCGAATTACCTCGTCCGATCGCACGGGTAACACGAACCACGACGCTGCGAGGCCGCAGACGGCACCGAGGATGATCGCGAGGATCCGGACCCAGAGCTGTTCGATCCCGGTATCCGAGGCCGCTCCGGCCGCTAACGTGAGGTGGATCAGCGTTCCCTGCAGCAGCGTAATGACCAGCGTCATCACGACTGCCCACGCGGCGTAGGTCCATTCTCGAAGCCAGAGGCCCAGGCTGATGATTGCGAGGAGTATGACGACCAATGCGGGTCCTTCGAAGAAAACGTTCGACGATGGAGTGGCGGGCGTCAACCACAGCAGGTCCAATGAACCGAGAATTGTTCCAATTGCGGCACCGACGACCCGCAACCCGCTCTTGTAGACCACGTCGGCGCGACCCCGATTGCCGCTGCACACGATGAAAGCTGTCAGTACGACCCAGGTCACGTGCGAGGGAAAGAGCACGCCGCCAGCGATGAATGCAGCGGCCAGGGCGATCGCCATTTGGATGGCCATCCGGGTGCTGGCAATTGGACGCATACCGCGCGGTGTGGGGTTCGGGTTCCGCCCGGCGACGACTCCCGGCGATTGTGGTGGTTCGGTCGCTTGCGGGGGGATGGTCGCGCCTCGCGGACCACTCGCACGCTGCGGGTCAACCGGGTCTTGGGGGTCGGTCATGCGCGGCAGGAAACCGGTCGCTTCGGCGAGCAGGCGCAATCCGACCACGAGCACGAGGACGCCGATCGACAACAGTGCAACCTCGAGCGGTGACAGTCCTGCTCCTGCTCCTGGAGCGATGAGCAATGTGATGAACGGGAGCGCAATCAGTGATCCGACCCTGGTCCAAACCGCTCCGAAACGGCGGAGAAATATCGACAGGAACATCGCGACCACGAACGCGAGTGCGCCGACGAGCGGCAGCGATACGAGGAGATTTCCCACGCCTGCGGTGGCAAGCGCTATGAACGGCAGAAGTACTACTGCCTCGATTCGTCCGCGCCAGCTTCGGACGAGTTTGTTTCTCGCAATCGTGATTGCGAGAACGGCGGCAAGGACGAGTGGGCCCGGCCGTGCATCGACCAGCGCCATCAGTCCAACCGAGACCGACATGCCGATCGAGACGACGAGTGGCTGTCTCCAGTTCGTCAGCAGTGGATGAGTCGGTCGAATATCGCCGCCCTGGGGTGTCGCTGCTCTCACGCCAAAACTTTAGCCACCCGCTCGATGCCGGCCGGGAAGATTTCTCGCTCTCGACCCAGGAGCCGTGCATCCGATCGAGACGCCGGGGCATCGCTGCTTCGTACCGAAGCTCTCTGCGTGCGAATGCCCATTTCGCTCATGAATCGCCTGGGGGTTGCCCCTCAACCGCACTGGGGATATCGAGTTGGTCGAGTTCGCGTTGGAGGTCGATCATGTTGCGGGTTTTGGGCGTCAGCAGGCGAGGTACGTGGTCGTGGTCGTGGTTGTGGTTGTGGCCATTGGGTGGGTTCAGCCAGTAGTTGCCGTCGGGGTCCCGGGTCACTTTCCAGCCGGTGTTATGCACCATCAGGTGGTGGTGCTTACACAGTGGGACGGCGTCATCGATATTGGTTTGTCCGCCGTGTTTGAGCCACTCGTCAATATGGTGTCCTTCTGTCCAGGACACGGGGGCATCACATCCGGGTGCGGCGCAGCCTCCCCATTTCACTCCGAGGGCGGTGCGTTGCGGCGGGCTGAACAAGCGTTGGGTGCGCCCCAAATCCAGAGGCCGCAGGTTCTCATCGAAGAGCAGCAACTGCACCTCCCCGGTGCAGGACAGTCGTTTCAGGGTGCGCATGGTGAACAGTCCCGAATACCCCTCAACCCGCACGATGCCGTCCCCGGCCTGGAGGGCTTTCAGGGTTGTGGTGACACGGATCTGGGGTGCCCCGGAACCCAGCAGGCATTCCGGGTTCGCTCCCGCCCCGAGCATCAGGACCTGTTCGAGAGCGTCAGCGGCAACCTGGGCCGGGGTGCGGTCATCAGCCAAAATGCTGTCGGCTTTCGCCTGCTCGGTCGGGTCGGTGAACCGCACCGACTTCAGCTTCGGGGACACCGCCCGGTCGTACACCTGCTTCACCAACAGGAACGTTTCGGGTTGCATGTCCCACACCAGGCGCCCCATCCCGTTGGCTTGTTCGAACAGCTTCACCCCGCGGGCGGCGTAGTGTTCGTCTTCGCGGACCCGCACGGCATCCAGGTCGAGTTCTTCGCGACGCACCCGCGCTAGTTTCAGCAGCTGGTCAACATCGACCCCGGCCGACCCATCCGGGCGCACCCGGGCCGCGTCAACGAGTTCGGCGACCAGGGCCTGCAACTGTTCGGCGGTCACGGCGCTGTTCGGGACCCCAACACCGGAACGGATCGCGTCTCCCGCCTGCACCGACAAGTCCCCCGCACGCAGGACCTCGGCCAGGGGATGCAGCCACGGTTGCGCTGGGGATGACAACTCCCCGGTGGTCGTATCGAGGGTTCCCTGATCGGCGCTCTCCTCGAGCAGCACCCCTGCGCGCACCGCGGTGACCGCCTCCCGGCGGCTCGACCCCGTCGTCACTGTGATGAACTGCTCCGGAGTGCGGTGACCAAACCGTTGCGCCAAACCCTGGGAACCCAGCTCGGGTGCGGACAGGCGGGCAATCTGCCCCGCAATCAGCGCCCCCTGGGTGTGGGCGAGCCGCGCCGCCTCCGCATTCAACCGGGCCAGGGAGAGCAACGACGCCTCGTCGAGGGCCCGATACCCGGACACCTCCATCGGCACGGCCCGCAGGGCCTCAACAGCTATCTCAAGGCTACGAACCAGAACACCAGCCGGACCCTCCGGTCCGGGACCGACAGCCCTCGCACCACCGGAGATGGGAACCGTGAGGCTCGCAGCGCCCGACAGGGGAACGATGGGCACGACACCAACAACGCCGTCGCCAGCATCGGCGCCAGGCCCAGCACCAGCGCCAGCGCCAGCCCCAGCCCCAGCCTCGAGGGCTACCGCCGTGTCGATCAGATCCACACATCAATTATCGAACACACGTTCGAATCCCCGGGACCCGGAGTCTCACTCTGTGGACAACTATTTTCCAACCCACCCCGGGAAGGAACATGCGCACCACAGCGGGAGGCGATCTCAGAGTGGGCGGTCGGCAGGAGCGTCTGTAGCGAAGGCCCGCCAGTCAGTGCCCAATTCAGCAGGCCCGTCAGTCAGTGCCCAATTCAGCAGGCCCGGCAGACAGCCCCAAGACCTATGCGGCAGCCGCCTCCGGCACCGCGACCCGCGTGCGCGGCATGTTCAGCGCCGCAACAAACGTCGCCAGCACGACCACCGCGACTGCGACGAACACCGCCGTCGACGAGGACACGATGATGTGGATGGAGGCCCTCGACGACGTTCCGATGATGGCGTTCGCGATGGCCCCGAAGATTGCGACGCCCACCGCGCTGCCGATTGACCGCGAGAACAGCTGTGCGCCGGTGACGACCCCGCGTTCGTTCCAGTCCACGCTCGATTGTGCCGCCACGAGCGATGGCACAGCGATGAGCCCCATTCCGATTCCGATGATGAAGCACGCGACGGAGACGATGGCGACGGACGGCGCGTGGGCGGTACCCGCCAGGGCCACCGATCCGATGAGGGCGAACCCCAACCCCAGCAGCACTGTGTTGCGGAATCCGATGCGCAGGTAGAAGCGGCCGGAGAGGGCGGCCGAGATCGGCCATCCGATGGTCAATGCCGCCAGCGACAGGCCGGCGACGATCGGCGGAACGTTCAGCGTCCCCTCGAGGTAGGTCGGCACGTAGGCCGAAAGTCCGATCACAACGCCGCCCACACCCAGGTTGACGAACGCGGATGACACGAGCACCCGCCGCGAGAACACCCACAGCGGCAGCACCGGCTCGGTCGCCTTCGTCTCGACGTAGACGAACCCGGCGAGCATCAGCCCACCGAGAGCGAACGCGGCGATGCTGACGGGCGCATCCCAGGCCCAGGCGACGCCGCCCTCGAGCACCGCCAGGATGATGAGGGTGAGCCCGAAGGTGACGAGGGCGGCCCCAAGGTAGTCGACCTTGTGCCGCGTTTTGGCGATGTTCTCGTGCAGGGTGCGCACAATCATGAACGCGGCGATGAGTACGAGCGGCACATTGACGTAGAAGATCCAGCGCCAGGTCACGTATTGCGAGAAGACCCCGCCGAGCGTCGGCCCGACGACGGATGCGATGGCCCAGACGCTCGCTATGTAGCCTTGGGCTTTGGCGCGCTCCTGCACGGTGTAGATGTCGCCCGCGATCGTGATGGCCATGGGTGCGACGGCTCCGGCGCCGAGCCCCTGCACAACACGGAACGCGATCAGGGCACCCATGCTCCACGCGAATCCGCAGAGTACCGAGCCGAGCAGGAACAGCCCCATTCCGATGAGCATGATCGGCTTGCGCCCCACGGTGTCGGCGAGCTTCGAATACACCGGAACGGTGACAGCCTGCACAAGCAGGTAGACGGAGAACAGCCACGGGTACGCGGCGGCACTGCCGACATCCTTGACGATGGATGGCACGGCTGTGGCGATGATCGTGCCGTCGATTGCGACCAGTCCTGTAGAGAGCATGAGCGCGATGAGGATCGGCCCTCGTTCAGAGCGGAATCCAACATCGGCAGAGGTCACAGTCACTATGAAATCAAGAGCGTACGACTCCCGGTAATTCCCGAGGCCGTGGAATCAGGATGCGCCGCACCAACGCGCCGACCGTAAACCCACAACCGGTGCCGCAACCTTAGGACCGATCCCCCGCCACGGTCTCCCCCAGCGCAACTTTCTCGCTGCCCGCCTCTTCGACGAGCGGCGGCGCAAAGCGGCGGTAGTAGATGTAGATTCCCACGCACAGCGCCGCGAAGATCGCGAGCACGAGGATCCAGATCCACAGCGACGCGCCGAGCGCATCCCAGTTGCCTTCCCATGGCACCACCGCGAGCACGAAGACGATGAGGGTGAGCAGGTAGTAGATTCCCCACAGCACGCGCGAGTGGGCGTACACGCGCTCGCCTTCCAGAAACCGCAGTGGCAGCAGTTCAACGAGCAGGGCGACGACGCCTTCTGTTGTGATCGCTACCAGTGTCTCGACCAGCAGCTCTGACCCAAATGTTCCGCCCTCGTTGCCGCCGAGCGTGAGGGTGGAGTATCCGATCCAGGCGGCGATCGCCATCAACAGCACGATGCTCGATCGCAGCACCACGGTGCGCCAGGCGAATCCGGCGGCCGATTTGCCCTGGATCGTGAGTCCCAGGATGAGCCCGATGAGGAAGCCGGGCGAGAAGTGCAGGATGCGCGAGATGATGACCCCGACCACGGTGAGGATGAGGCCGTATGGCCTGGTTGAGACCGCCGCGACGATGTTCCATTGGGTGCGCGCGATGAGCGCGGTTAACGCGTTCGCGACGTATCCGACCAGGAACAGCGCGATCCCGCACGCGAGGACGAGCCGCAGCGACGCGAGCGTGAATCCGAACTTGGGGTCGGCGAAGCCGAACAGGATGGCCGTGGCCAGCGTCACGACCAGGCCGCCGACAAGGGGCGCTGACCTGAACCAGACGGCGAGGCGGGCCATCCATCCCGGTGTGTGCACCGTGCCGAACCGGCGCTCGAAGCGGTCCGACTGCTCGGCGATGGTCGCGTTGAGGAGGTGCGCGGGCAGCACAGCGAGCAGCAGGAGTACGAGCCCGATCTCGAACGCGGAGACGATCTTGTTCGGGTGCACCACGACATCCGCGATCGGAGTTAGTGCGCGGGTGAGGATGTTGGGGGCGAGGCCGGTGCCCGCTGTGCTGCCGTCCCCGTGGGACGCTGTCGGCGCGGGTGCCGTGACGGTTGACTTTCCGGTGGAGCCTGACGCTGCTGCGGGCGGCGAGGTGACGGTGATTGCCTGCTGCTTCATGGTGGTGATGAGTCCCGGGCCGGATGCGGTGACCTGGATGGTGTGGGCACCGATGTCGACCCCGAGCGGGATGATGTCGGTCTGGGTGAAGGTTCCGTCTGCGGCCGCGACGACGGTGCCGAGATCGGTCGGCGTCGAGTGCAGTACGACGTCGAGCGTGGTACCCGGCGGGAGCCCCGACCCGCTCACGGTGATGGTGTCGCCGGGGTGCAGGTCGGTGAGGTCGCCGGTGACCGTGAACGACCAGTTCGGCGTGATGTCGGTGACGCCGCCGATGGTGGGTGCGGCGGCTGGTGGCGCGGGGAAGTCGACCGTGCCGACGGTCGTTGCGGACGAGAGCCCGCCGTCCACGTAGTAGCCGTAACCCACGTTCTGGGCGGACAGCTCATAGGGCTCGCTGCCCTGGCCCTGGTCTTCGACAGCGGCTGTGAGGTCATAGCTGCCATACGGAAGGGTGGGCGTCGTGCAGGACCAGTCGTCGACGTAGGGATCGCTCGGATCGGTGCTGAAGCTGGTCGTGCTGCAGAGAATCCCGCCAGCGGCATCCAGGATGTCCACGGCGCCGTCCGTGACCTCGCCGTTTGTCACAGCGGAAGTGCCGACCGACCCGACGACCGTCACGGTTCGTGCGGCCGCATCCGAGGTGTAGCTGATGGCCGGCGATCCCTCCTGGTTGAGGGCGTTGGAGGGCACGTAGAAGACCCCGTTGGATTCGTCTGTCGAGGCGGTCAGCGAGCCGCCGGTGACTGTCGCCTGGCGCGAGCGTGCCAGCCCCGCTGTGCCGTCGTAGTCGATCGTTCCGGTGCAGGTCGTCGGGGATGTCGGGGTAACGCCGAATGGATGGTCGCTGTTGAGGCCGGCCGGGCACGCGCCAATGCTCTGGATGCCGCCTTCGCCGAGGTCCTCGGTGATCGTGGTTGCGGCCGCATTGCCACCGCTCACCGCTGTGGCGGTCGTTACGACCCCGTCCGGTGAAAACCGGTACGACACGACCGGGGTGTCCGCGGTGACGGCCGGGGCCTCCCCGAACGCATAGATCACGAAGGCGAGCACGGTGTGGGTGACCGTGTAGTCGGGGTCTTGTTCGGCGACCTGGAGGCTGTAGTTGCCGATGCTGAAACCATCACCGGGTGTCGACACACACGACCAGCTCGAGCTTCCTTCACCGGTTCCCGCACAGGTGGTGGATGCCCGGCCAGCGTCGGTGCTCGCATCCGTCAGTACCGAGCTGCTCGTTTTTGTTCCACCGAAGTCGATCGCGGTCGATACATCGGTGATGGGGCCGTTGGTGATCGCGATCGTGAACGAGGTGTCCGCGTCCGCCGGCGCTGCCAATCCGACGCCCACGCCGACGGCAAGGCCGAGCGACAGAAGGGCCATGACGGCAGGGCGGACAAAGCGGTGCATTGTGCGGGTCACAATCGGGGGCGAAGAGGGGCTGTGGGGGGGCAGAAAACTCTCTCGAGAGCGATTATGGCGGAAATGGTGCCCCTTTCATCTAGGTACTTGGTACACACTGCGACAATTGCCCAGTGCAGTCCGCCCTCCTCGCCCTCTTCGTCGTTGTCGCGGTGTTGCTGGTGGTGCGCGCTGTTTACCGCGAACGCCACGACTACCGTCGCTTCAAGCGACTGACGACGACCCGCGAGCGCCAGCACGTTTTCGCGCGGTGGCTACGCGATTCGTTCCTGATCAATGGTGGGCTCACGGCGGTCGTGTTGCTCGCGGCGTGGAACGACATTTCCGGGGTATCGCGCAACGCCCTGGAGTGGCCGCCGCTGCAGTCGCTGCATGAGTATCTGAGCGGTGGCTTCGGCATCGGTGTCGGTATCGGGGTCGCGCTGGTTGTGGCCATCATCCTCGTGTTGCCCGTCTTCATTCTCGGCCGGCAGGGGGCCGAAGTCCCCGCTGTCGGGGACATCACCGCGCTGCTCCCCCGCACCCGCGGCGAACTCAAGTACGGCGCGGGCCTCTCGATCAATGCGGGGTTGGTCGAGGAGTTGCTGTTCCGGCTCGGGATGCCCGCCCTGCTGTTCGGGATCACGAGCAATGCCATCTTCTCGTTTCTTGTCGCATCCGTTCTGTTCGGGATGCTGCACATCTACCAGAGGGTGTGGGGTGTGCTCGGCGCGATCATTCTCGGCCTCATCTTTTCGCTTGTGTACCTGCTCACCGGGTCGATCTGGGTGGTCGTGGTCGCGCACGCCCTGATCGACCTGCGATCCCTGGTGCTGCTGCCGCTGGTGTTGCACGGGGTGTGGCGCAAGACCGGGGATGTCGCGGCGTAGAGTTCCGCACATGGAACCTCTCGCCCCAGGGATGCGGCGCGTTGGCAAGGTCATGCGTCGCATGCCCGGTGCCTCGGTCGCGAAGGCAACGCCGAAGGAAATTGAGCGAAACAGCGGTGGCGGCGCGCCCGAGTTTTTCGCCTCGATCCTGCAAGGGAAGAAGCCGGCCGGGGTGACCTCGGAGGATCTCAGCGCGGACGGGATCCCGGTGCGGGTCTACCGTGGGGCGTCGTCTCCTGCGGGTGCGGCCACGGCGAAGCCTCTCGTCGTGTACTTCCACGGCGGCGGTTTCGTTTACGGCGACCTTCGGGGCGGCGACTGGATCTGCGGAACGGTCGCGGAGGGGCTGGATGCGGTGGTCGTTTCGGTCGATTATGCGCTTGCTCCGAAGCATCCGTTCCCTGCCGGGGTCGACGACTGTTACGCCGCGACGGTGTGGGCGGTGGCGAACGCCGCGCAGCTGGGTGCCGATCCTGGGCGTGTCGGCGTGATGGGCGAGAGCGCGGGCGGCAACCTGGCCGCGGTCGTCGCGCTGATGGCGCGTGACAAGGGTGGGCCGGCCATCCATCACCAGGCGCTGCTGTACCCGGTGACGGGGGCGCACGACTCGGAGTCGCGGCGGGCGAACGCGGATGCGTTCATCCTGACCGCGGCGGATATGAAGAAGTTCGACGAACTCTATAAGGGACCAAAAACCGATTGGCGCGTGTCCCCTCTGCTCGCCGAATCGTTGGCGGATCTTCCGCCGGCCATCATCGAGGTCGCCGGGCATGACCCGCTGCATGATGACGGTGTGCGCTATGCGGAGGCGCTGCAGGCCGCCGGTGTCGCGGTCGAGTTGAGGGACTATCCGGCGATGCCGCACGGTTTTCTGAACTTCCCGAGGTTCGCGCGGGATGCCCGCCCCGGCATCGAGGCGGTCGTGGCGTCGCAGCGTGCCGCGCTCGGCGGGTCGTAGCGTCTGGGGTTAATCCATGTCAGTTGTTCTGGGTACGCCCGGAGCCGGCGACCGGGGTGACGCCGTCGACGGCCTGGCCGACGCGGTCGCGGCGCTACGCGACTGGCAGCGCGATGGCGGCGCGTTCCAGCTGCATCCGGGCGACGTGGGCTGGTTTTGGCGGTTCGGCGCGGAGGCGACCGCGTCGGCGGTGCGCACCTGGAGCCGGGATGGGCGGATGCTTGCGGTCGGGCTTCTGGATGGGCCGGACCTCTTGCGGCTGGCGATCGCCCCTGAGGCACGGCAGGACGACGAGCTGGTGCGCCGGCTGGCGTCGGACGTTTCGGACCCAACAAACGGGGTGCTGCCGCCGGGGGTCGTCTCGGTCGAGGCTCCGTCGGACTCGTCGCTGCTGGGCACGCTGACGGCGCAGGGCTGGGCCGTGGGCGAGGCCTGGACGCCCCTGCACTTCGACCTGCGTCAGCCGGTGGCGGATGCGGGCATCCGGGTCGAGGTTGTCGGTGTGGAACTGGCGGAGGCCCGGGTGGCGGAGGCCCGGCTGGCGGAGGCCCGGGTGGCGATTCAGCGGGCATCCTTTGAGCGGTCGACTTTCACCGTGGAGCGCTGGCGTGCGATGGTGGCCGGTCTGCCCTACGCGGACGCCCGGTGCCTGCTCGGATTCGACGAGCTCGGCACCCCGGTGGCGGCGATCACGGTCTGGTCGGCGGGGGTGGGTAAGCCCGGCCTGATCGAGCCGCTGGCGGTGCATCCGGATCATCGCGGCCATCGTTTCGGCACGGCGATCACCCTCGCTGGTGCTGCGGCGCTGCGCGAGCTCGGCTCCTCGAGTGCCATGGTGTGCACGGAGAGCTCGAATGTGCGGGCCGTCGCTACCTATAGGTCCGCCGGCTTCGAGGCGCGCGCCGAGATACACGATCGGGTTCGGAGCAATTAGCCAAGCCGAACGAGGAAACGCCGACCGGTACCGCAAATCCCCCCACCTCGGGGCACAGCGCCAGCGCCCCCGGTCCCGCAGAATGAACCTGCAGCAAACCAGTGGGGCGCGCTGTAAATTCGGGGGAATTTGTAATGCCAGCTGGTCATTCCGCAGCCGACCAGGCTGCCCGGTTCAAGCTTGAATTTGAGCAGGCGGAATACGCAGCACGCACGTCCCGTGAGATGCACCGCCGCTACCTGGCCGCCGCTGATTCGGAGGCCCGACTTGGCCGAATGCTGGAGCCGCTCGAGGAGCAGGGCTTTCACATCCTGAGCGACCGCGTCTGGCCCGGTTCACACAATGCGAGCGTCGATTTCATCGTGGTGGGGCCGACCGGCGTGATCATCATTGACGCCAAGTCGTGGGGTGACATCAGCCTCACCGATAACAAAATTCTGCAGGGCGGGGCCGACATCACGGATCGGTTCGAGAACCTGGCCAGCCTCGCCGAACGCGCACAGGTCTCGCTTGCCGAGATCGGGATGGCGCCCGGCGAAATCCGCGTCGTCGCCGTCCTCATGGGTAAGAGCCGCCTCCACGGCAGTGCGGGCGGCGTCGACCTCATTGGTGAGGATGCTGCACTGCACTACATCCTGGGTCGTGGTGCCCGGCTTCGGCCCGGCGCCGTGGATGCGGCCCTCCGCGTGATCGAGCAGCTGTTCGGACCGCAGGCGGGCGGCGAGGTCGATGTTGCGGCCTCCATTGTGGACGGGTGGTCGCAGCTGGACGATCAGCGGGGGCCGAACGAGAATCAGTATCAGACCGGGCAGCACGACGTGCAGCTGGAGACCCCGGAATCCCAGCCTGCACCTGCTGTGGATTCCGAGCCGGTTGTAACGGCGGAACTGCTGGAGCGTGCTCTGCTCGCATCCATCCTGGCGAAGCCCATCGAGGACTGGATGGCGCTGCTCGCGCCCGACCAGGCGAAGCTGGCGCGGCGATCGTTCAATGGCCCGTCGCGTATTCGTGGCGCTGCAGGTACCGGCAAGACTGTTGTCGGCTTGCACCGCGCCGCCTACCTCGCCCGCAACCAGCCCGGCAAGGTGCTGGTGACGACGCTGGTGCGCACGCTTCCGACCGTGCTGTCGTCGCTCATGGAGCGTATGGCACCGGATGTGGCGCACCGAGTCGAGTTCGTCGGCATCCACTCGTTCGCGAACGGACTGCTTCGCGCTCGCGGCGTTCCCGTGCAGGTGAATGATCGCGCCGCCGACTATGCGTTCGACGCCGCATGGGAGAGCGTTGGCGCGCACGGCATCTTGGGTGATATCGACCCGAACATGAAGTACTGGAAGGAAGAGGTGCTGAGCGTCATCAAGGGACGCGGCCTCACCCGCTTCGACCAGTACGCCGAGCTGACCCGCGCGGGGCGCCGTCGCCCGCTGTCGGTCGACAGTCGCCGGGCGGTCTGGGAGCTGTACAGCGAGTACTCGGTGAACCTGCGCGAGGCGGGCATCCACGATTTCTCGGATCTCATTCTTTTGGCCGAGAAGTCGCTGCGGGCGGTGCCGCTCGATGGCTACAGCGCGGTAATCGCGGACGAGGCACAAGACCTGTCGTGCTCGATGATCCGGATGCTGCATGCGATTGTCGGGGATCGTCCCGACGGACTCAACCTCATCGGTGACGGCCAGCAGACCATCTACGCGGGCGGGTACACGCTCGCGGAGGCGGATGTCTCAATCTCGGGGCGAGGCGTGGTGATGACGACGAACTATAGGAACACGGTCGAGATCGCCGAGTTCGCGGCATCCATGGTGCTCGGTGACGAGTTCATGGACATCGAGGGCGAGCACTCGAAGCCGGATGTCGCCACCGAGGTCGTGCGGCACGGCAAGCGTCCCCGCGTGTCGCGCTTCAACTCCCATGTCGGCCACGACCGTTCGCTGGTTGCGCAGGTGCAGTCGCTCATCGGCTCGGGTGTTTCGGGCGGCGATATCGCGGTGCTGACCCAGACCGAGTTTGTTGCGCGGGAGGTTCTGGAGGCACTGTCGGAGGCGGGCATCCTGTGCATGAGTCTTGTCGACTATGACGGGCTGGTGACATCCGCCGTGAAGGTCGGGACGATTAAGCGCGCGAAGGGTCTCGAGTTCAAACAGGTGCTGGTTGCACGGGCATCCGCTGCTCTTCTCGAGACGGCCTGGTCGTCGACGGATGACGCGGAGGCCGAGCGCCGCGAGCTGGACCGCCGCGAACTCTACGTCGCCATGACGCGTGCCCGGGATGGTGTTTGGGTGGGTGTCGCGTGAGCGTCCCGCCAGCCGGCTGGTACCCGGACCCGGCCGGACCAAACTCACAGCGATGGTGGGATGGCGTGCAGTGGAGCCAGCAGACGCGGCCCATAGTCGTAGCGCCGCCACCACCCCCACCGCCGCCGCCCTCGCAGCCGGCCGCGCATCCGTACGCGTTTCATTCACAGCCCGGGTACTCGTTCGTGGCCGCTCCCGTGCAGGAACAAGTGACAGGGGCCGCCAGCACACGACTGATGCGCACCAACACCGTCGGGTTTGTCGGCGCGCTGCTCGCGCTCGTGTCGCTGCTATTCAACCTGTTCAGTCTCGTCAGCATCGCGGCCGTCATACTCTGCATCATCGGCCTGGTGGCGGATGAGCGGAAACGCAACATGGGTGCCCCCCACGGTGGTCGCGGATGGATGATCGCCGGGCTGGTCATCGGGTCGCTGTCGAGCATCTGGACCGTGGTGAACACGATCGGGGTTATTCACCGGTTGACGGGGACGGGGTAGGCGCGCGGACTCGTCAATCATTTGGGCACAGAGTAGGCGAACTCGTTGTCGCGTTTGTGCGATGTAGCGATATTTCGCTCTCGCATGGTGGTAGACAGTCGATATGGACAGTCCGGAGCGTCAGGCGGCGATCCGAATTGCGGTTTTCACCTGGCTGGACAAGAAGCTGGCAGAGGGACGCTATGAACTAACGAGAACCGAGCTGGAAGCATTCCAGTACGAGGGCGAGCGACTCCCGCTACTTGACACCGCGAGAGGCATACGCAACCCTCGAAACTTCGAAGCTTCGCTCTCATTAATGACGAGCTACGACAGCCCCTATTCTGACGTCGTTGGCGAAGACGGCCTCATCCACTATCGATACCAATCCCGAGCTGGAGGAGATAACGTCAAAGTCAGTCGAGCTCGGGAGCTGGGTGCACCGCTCGTCTATTTCCAAGGCGTTCGTTCCGCGGTCTTCACCGCCCACTACCCTGCTTACGTAGTCGGCGAGAGCGAAGAGCTACGAACCTTCTTTGTCGCGCTCGACGAATCGTTTAAGTTTTTTGGAGACCCGCTCCAAATGACGGGTGACCAGCGAAGCTACGCCGAGCGAGTTGTACAAAAGAGATTGCACCAG
>Ga0302267_10004780_pt1 | contig 14690 bp, 12 predicted proteins | sample III_Bog_E1_3_FD_194555 | JGI IMG/M metagenome (GOLD analysis project Ga0302267, IMG submission 194555) | Peat permafrost microbial communities from Stordalen Mire near Abisko, Sweden - III_Bog_E1_3 | ecosystem: Environmental > Terrestrial > Soil > Wetlands > Peat | place: Sweden: Abisko... | reverse complement strand
TGTTAGCGATCGCGAAGAAGCGCGGAAATCTGGTGAAGGAGGCGGGGGCCGACCAGCGTGACGCGTGGGGCGGGCTGGTTGGAGTGGTTCGCGGTGCCGTCGAGGGCGATGGCGTGGAAGGCAACTGGCGCGCGGTGCTCGTGTGCGCCGATGCCCGCCAATAGGGTGGTGTGGTCGCGGGCGAAGAGCTGGGCGCCCTCGGGGTAGCTGTCGTCGCGTTGGTGAGGGGTGGCGCGTGAGTCGCTACGGCTTGCGCTTGGTGCTGCGAGCCTTGGTCTTGGAGGTGGCGCGTTCGGTGGCCTCCTTGAGCCGGAAGCTGTCGCCCTCGATGGGGAGGATTTCGGATCGGTGCAGGAGCCGGTCGACGAGGGTGACGACGCAGGCCGCGTTGGGGAAGACCTGGGACCACTCGGAGAAGGGCTTGTTGGTGCTCAACACGATCGAGCGGGGTCCCTCGTAGCGACGGGTGACGACCTCGAAGAAGAGGTCGGCGTAGCGGCTGTCGTAGGAGAGGTAGCCGACCTCATCGATGCACAGGAGCTTGGGCTGGCAGTAGCGGCGGAGCCGTCGTTTGAGGGCCGCGGAAGACTCCTGGGCGGCGAGGTCGCTGAGCATGTCGCTGGCGGTGGTGAAACGGACGGTGTGCCCGCGCTGGACGGCCAGGTGAGCGATGTTGCGCAGGAGCATGGTCTTGCCGACCCCGTTGGGGCCGAGCATGATGGCGTTGACGCCCTCGTCGACGAAGCCGAGCGAGAGCAGGTCGAGGGCGGCGTCCTTGTCGATCTTCTTCGGCCAGGACCAGTCGAAGTCGGCCATGGCCTTGAAGGCGCCGATACGCGCGTAGCGCAGGCGTCTCTCGAGGCTGCGGCGATGACGCTCGCGCTCCTCGTAGGCGCAGAGGTCGGCGACCCAGGGCTTATCGGCGACCTCGACCCAGTGGGCGAGCAGGCCGTGCAGGGCGAGGCGCTGGACACGGCTCTTGAGCATGTCGGGCGTCGCGGGGAGCTGGCTTTCATCCAGCGTCTTCATCGTCGGTGATCCTTTGAAGTTGGTCATAGGTCGAGAGCGCGTGGGGGCGGACCACGAGCCCTTCGAGACGCGGGTCCGCAGGCAGATGAGGCTCGACGGCAGGGGGCTGCCCGCGGTCCTTTCGAGCGCGGTCGAGCAGATGGCGCACGGCTCCGAGATGAGGCGTGCCGCGGGCCAGGGATTCCTCGACGGCGGCATTGACGTGGTCGGCGGTCTCCGTCTCGAGCAGCTTGGAGAGCCCCCAGGTGGCGCTGCCCAGGTTGCCGCCGCGCTCGGCGATGGCGGCGAGCCAAGCACGACTGTGAGGCACGGCCGCGTGCAGCCGATCGATGGCCCGGTGTTGCTTGCCGGCGCGCTTGTGCTGGACGAGGGCCTCGATGTGCGAAGGGTCCTCGATCTGTTGATCCCGGTCCCAGGATCGCGCGTGGCTGCAAAGGGCGACGTCCTGGGCCTGGTCAGGGTCGAGGATGCGGACCGTGGTCGGCGTCGCGAGCACGACGAGCGAGCGTCGGACGTGCCTGTGCGGGACCGAGTAGTCGTTGAGGTCGAAGCGGACGTAGGGGGTCTTGCCCACCTCGACGACGACGCGCTCCTCGGTCGGGTAGGGATTGTCCGGCAGGGTGAGCAGCTTGCCGCGCTCCTCGGCGAAGACCTCCCGGACGGTGCGCTGCCGATCCTCGGGGCACTGCCGATCGGCGGCGATCCCCTGCGTCCAGGTGAGCGCCTGCGCGTTGAGGTCGTCGAGGTCCGTGAAGGTGCGCGCGGCGAAGAAGTTGTCGCGGATGTAACGGATGGCGCGCTCGACCCGCCCCTTCTGGTTGCCCCGTGCCGGCGCGACGGGACGGGGCAGGTAGTGGTAGTGGGCCGACAGCTCGAGCAAGGTCGGATGGAAGCGGATCGCGTCGCCTGCGCGCTCGAGCACGGCGCTCTTGAGGTTGTCGTACAGGAGCACGCGGGGGACACCGCCGAAGAAGTCGAAGGCTTCGACGTGCCCCCGGACGAAGCTCGGCATCGCCGCGCTCAGGTAGAAGCGCAGGAAGATCTGGCGGCACCACGAGAGCACCATCACGAAGGCCCACAGCACCCGCAGAGCCAGGCCGACGCGGATCTTGCCGAAGTGCCCCCAGTCGACTTGTGCCTGCTCACCGGGCAGCGTGCGCAGGCGCAGATAGGCCTCCGTGGGCGCACGGGGACGGTAGCGCGCCACGACCGTCCGGAAGTGATCGGAGCCGCCCGGGTAACCGCGGGCCTTGACCATCTCGAAGAGCCGGCTGGCACGCAGGCGCGGATACTGCTTCAGCGTCTCCACGATGAAGGGCACATACAGGTCCGCCATCGACGGCCGCACCGACACGCGCCCGGCGTCGAGCCCGGCCTGCGCGAGCACCCGTCGCACGGTGCTGTGGTGGTGGTCGAGCTGGGTCGCGATGGTGCCCACGCGCCACTTCTCGGCGTGGTGCAGGCGCAGGATCTCCGCCTCTCGATCGCGGCCGATCATGACATCCCCCTCTCCCGGAAGTGGGCGCGGACGTCGTGAAGGGGACGCTCGACGTGCCCTTTCGACGAGGGGCGCTTCTCCACCGCCGACGCATCCTGTCCAAGGGCTTGGTGCAACATCTCGCTCACCGCGAAGCCGCTGAACCCGGTCATCCTCGCGACCCTGTGGAGGCTCAAGCCTTCGACCTGGTGGAGGTAGAGGACCTGAGCGCGTTGCTGGAGCGTGGCTCTCACCACTCACCTCCACGCGGCTCGACGCGCAGCCCGCGGAAGTCACCCAGGCCCACGAGGCGGCCCCGCCGGCTGACGCGGGCTCCGACCTCGTACCGCACGAGCGGACTCTCCCCGGGCCACAGCTCGTCGCCGAACAGGCCCGAGTCGGACCAGCAGGGACGTCCGTCGCCCGCAGAGGTCGCAGACACCGCGACTCGCAGCGGTTGACCCCGCCACAGCGCGAGGCCCTCCAGAAGCGTCAGCAGGGCCCGCGGGTGCTGCGCTCCCAGCGGCAGCCGCGCCTTCAGCAGGTCGCCCTGCTCCGGGTCCACCACCAGGACCCTCACCTCGCGCGGCGTCGCGCGTACCGACCCCTTCCACGGTCTCATCATGATGGCCGTCCTCCTCGCTCGCGGCGCCCGTCCGACCCTCTGCCGTCGTCGCCGAGCATGAGGGCGTCATCGCCGTGCCCGCGGCTTGCGTCGAACCCTGCTCTGTCCCTTTGTGAGCCGATAGCTGGGCCCGCACCCTCGCTGCCCGGTACCCTCGCCGCCGAGCGGAGCGCTTCCGCTTGGCCTCGTCCGTCACCCGATAGAGCGCGTCCGAGCGGCGCCCCGACTCGCGGCGACGGATCCTGCGGCACTCCCCCGCACAGTAGATCTGGCCCCGGTCGCAGTGCCTACAGATGCAGGTCTGCTCGCCGCAGCGCTGGCAGTTGTACAGCCGTCCCGACTCCTCGATCACCGCGTCCCGCGCCGCGCCGTTTTCTGGACACCCGCGCCGCGACCGGCGATACGCCCTCGTGACAGCCGTCGATCACCGCGATGGTCCAGAAGGCCCGGGCGCCAACCCGGGCCTTCGCTTTACAGGGCCCCATGATCGATCCCCCGCCGCGCTCCGGCCAACATGTCGCCCGCGCTGACGGCGGCCACGGGCGGGGCCAGCGCGCTCTCCACCGCCGCCCACAACTTGCCGGTCTCCTCCCTCGACCCCCCCCTCATCCACCGGTAGCCGCGTCGGCTGCTCTCCCTGGCGACCTGCGCGACGACGGCGTTGTTTCACTTGGTGAAGAGATTTGGGGGCGATCCGCGATCTTCACCAGATCCGCGCGCATCTTGGGCCCCATCGACAGCAAGCCACATGCCAGCCAGGTTCCCCGGAAAGCTCGAGTAACCGGGACAAGTAGTAACCGGATCTTCACCCGGGGCTGTCGCGGTAGGGGCGGCCCGAGCCGACGAGCTCGCCTCGTCGAAGGACGACGTCGCCATGCTGCGGGGCCCGAGATCTGCGGGGCCGGCAGCGGAGCCGTCGAGCTGCGGAGGGTCGCGTGGGGTTCGCCTCGCGACGCTCGCCTCGCGCGCGAGCGCCGCTACGCTCACCCCGTGGTCCCGCCCCCGTTCCAGACCCTCCGCGCCCTGCGCACCCTCAACATCGCGGCGGTCGCCTGCGCGATGGCGTCCCTCACCGCGGTCGCGTTCTCGTACCTCATGGGGCCCCTCGGGCACGAGTCCGGCCCGGGCGAGGTCGTCGCGCTCGTCACGGGAGCATCGACGGCGCTCCTGGGCGCGCTCTGGGCCTGGGTGCTGCGGTCGCCGAAGACGGTCGGCCCGCGCAAGCTCCGCTGGGGCTGGGTCCTGTCCTTGCCGCTGGCCATCCTCAATGAAGCCCTCGCCTGCGGCCTGCTCCTCGCGTACGAAGCTGCCTACAACGGCTCGCAGTCGGTCCTGGACGGCTTCCTCACGGGCGCCGCAGTGGGCGCGTTCATGGGCGTCATCGTCTGGCTCCCCGCGCTCGCCGCCGTGCTGGTCTGCTTCGGCATGCCCATCGCTCACGCGCAGCGGCTCGCGCAGAAGGGGCTGGCGGGCGAAGAGGACGGCGAGCGGGTCGTCGGCAGCTACTGCGCGGCGCTCAGCCTCGCCGCGTGCGCGCTCAACCTCCAGCCGCTGTCCCGCCCCACGCCGGTCGAGGTCGTCGGCAGCTGGTTCACGGCGCTCCTCGCCGTGAGCGGCGTCCTGGCGGGCGGGGCGGCGGTGGTGCTCGCGACTCGGCGCGAGCGGCGGCGACGAGGCTTCGTCGCCGGGGTCGAGGCGGGAGAGGTGCCCGGCTACCGCGTGGACGCGACGGACGAGGGGAAGGTGCTGGTGCGCGTGACGCGGGGAGAGAGCTACCGCGTGGCCGACTTCGAGGAGCAGGTCTTCGAGCTGGACGAGGACGGGGTGGCGGTGAGGGCGAGGGTGGTTGGTTGAGGCGCGCTCTCGGGTGAGCGCCCGAGCCCCGGCGACCTGGGCAGCCCAACGGCGAACATGGCAGGCGCAAGAGCTGCCCAGGGTCCGACGACGCGAGCGAGCAGCAGGCGGAGCTCAAGGTGGACCGCAGGCTCCTCGAAGGACGAAGCCCACCGCACCGTTGCCGGTGGGCGGGCTCCTGGTCCGTGGCGCGGTGGGGGGCCCGCGGGGACTGCAGCCTCCGCGTCGCGCCTTCTGGCGGGGTCGAGCGCCGATCTCGCCCGGACCGCGCCATCAGGGAAGTGGCAACGTCGGGCTCCACCTGGTCTGGCTGATCGTCTCGGCAAACGAAGAGAACATCACGTTGAAGCGGATGCTCACGCGCGTGATGGCCGAGGTGTTGGCCTCGACGAAGTGCACGAGCCAGGAGGGGAAAAGGATCAGCGTGCCCGCCTGCACGGTCATCACCACGGTATTCGACAGCTCGGGTCGCTGCTCCTTCAGCTGCGGGGCGATGATGGTCCAGTGCGGCCGCGGATCGTCGAAGCTGATGGTGTCAGCGTCCTCCGCCACCGCCGCGTAGTAGACGCCGCTGAGGAAGTTGTTCGGATGGCAGTGGCGCGGGTGGCTCGCGCCCGGGGGGTTGAGGTTGGCCCAGCAGCCGGTAATCTCGAAGCCCGCGTGCTCGACCGTCAGGAACTCGAGCACGCCCCGGGTCGCCGTCTCGATGGCCTCCACCAGCGCCGTGGCCTCCGGCAGGCGATGGAACGTCGAGGAGGTCTGCAGCTGCGCGCCTGCCGGCGCCCCGGCGTCCCTGGCCACCTTGTCGAGCACCGCGAGGATCGTCTCGTTGAGCGGTTGGTAGCGCTCCTTCTCGAACTGATGGACGAAGACCTGGGTGGGGAAGAGCTCACGAACGCCGTTCATTTCGAACATGGGCGCGCAGTCTAACGGGTGCGCGGCCTCCTGGATGCAGGAGACGCGGGCGCGACGCCGCCGGACGCCCAGGCGATGCGACCGCCGACCGCTCCTGTTGAACAGAAGCGGCTTTTCTCGTGTCCCCTGCCCAGCGGACATGACGAAGGCTCTCCCCGCGCTCATCCGGGACCGCACGTTGAGCGCCTCAGTGTTCAGACGTTGCCCACCGGCTCCACCGCCGCTCCTCGTAGAGGAAGTAGACCACGACTGCGACCGCCGCCATCGCCGCGGCGGCAACGAGCACGCTCACGAAATGGTCCTTCCTCGCATGTCCTCGTTCTTCTCAGGTGAAGAGCTCGTAGGAGTCGACCGGCGCCAGCTCCACCAGCTCGGGCCCCTCGACGCAGCGCGCCTTGATGTCCTTCTGGAACGCGATGAACGACGCCATGGACGTGAGGGCGGCCTCGGCGGAGGGCGTCTCCATGTTCGTGACGTGGATGAACGTGACGCCGTCCTCGAGGCGGAACGTGCCGTACTTCAGCCCCGCCGGTCGGACGATCCGAACCTCGTCGTAGACGGCGTGCACGAGCGCCTCGTTGGCAGCGGCCTGGTCTTTCCTCGTCTTGTACCGGATCATGACGGTTTTCATGTCTGCGTGTACCTCCTCGTGTCCATCAAATAGCCGGCCGCTGTCGGCGCTTGCACCGTGAACCGTCGCCTGGCCTGCCACTGAGCTCGCGGCCCTGGCCATCGCCCCGGCGATCTGGTAAACCACCTTGACGACGGAAGGTACAGCAGGTTGACGACATGGTCAATCAGCTTGATGATGTATTCGCACTGTGACGATGTAGGTGCCCGTGATGAGTAGCTCGAAGGAAGACGACATCCCACCGGCCCTGGGTCGCGCCGTCCGCGCGATGAGCGCCACCATGATGGCCAAGGTTGCCAGTCGTGGGTTCAACGGCATGACGCCCGCCTTCGCGAGCCTCGTGCCGCTGCTGGATGCGACCGGCGTCCGTCCCACCACCCTGGCGCAGCGCGCCGGAATCACCAAACAGGCGATTAGTCAGCTGGTTCGGGAACTGGAAACACGCGGCTATGTGGAGCAGGTACCCGACTCAACCGACACACGCGCCAAGATCGTGCGCCTGACGGAGCGCGGGGTCGCCTTACACGCGGCGTGTGCGGAGGTGAGACTGGAACTGCACTCCGTTGCCATCGCGAAGCTCGGCAAATCGGGAGTATCGCGGTTGCGACGGGATCTTATTGAGCTTGCCGCCGCTCTCGAGGAAATGCGCTTGCGCTGAAAACGTGAAGTGGGTTCTGGTACCTGGTCGCCGCCGGCATCGGTGCCGGCTTCCTCACGCCGGAGCACCACGTCCCCCCCGGCCGCCCGAGATTCACGTCGGCCACGATGACCCCCTCCGGCTGCGCCACGAGCCCCATGCCGAAGGGGGAGCGCGCGGCGCAGCTCCGGGACGAGAATCGACCCACCTGGTGGGAGTCCGGCTCTTGCCCGCGTGGCCGGCTCCCCTATCGTCCTGGCCGATGCCGCTCGAGCTCCTCTCTCACTTCCCTTCGCGCCCCTCCGGCAAGACGCCGCTTCTCTTCGTCCACGGCGCGTGGCACGGCGCCTGGTGCTGGGAGAAGAAATTCCTCCCCTACTTTGCCGACCACGGCTACGAGGCGCACGCGCCGAGCCTGTGCGGGCACGGCGGCAACGACCGCACGGGGCTCCGCTGGAAGCGCATCGACGACTACGTGGAGGATGTCGCCGACGCGACGGCGCGCATGGATCGCCCGCCGGTGCTGATCGGCCACTCGATGGGCGGCCTCCTCGTCCAGCGCTACCTGGAGCGCGGGCCCGTGCCGGGTGCCGTGCTGCTCGCTTCCGTGCCGGTGGGCGGCATCTTCGGCGTGATGATGCGGCTCGCGCTGCGCCATCCATTGCTCTACCTGTGGGCGAACGCGACGATGAGCCTCTACCCCTACATCGCCACCCCGGAGCTGGCGCGCGAGGCGTTCTTCTCCCGCGACATGCCGCTCGAGGAGACGACGCGGCTGTGGAAGCACCTCCAGGACGAGTCGTACCTGGCCTTCCTCGATATGCTCCTCTTCCGCCACGCGCGCCCGCGGCTCGCGGTCCGGGGAGGCACGCCGATGCTGGTGCTGGGCGCGGCGGAGGACCGCACCTTCATCCCGAGCGAGGTGCGGCGTACGGGCGCGGCGTACGGCGTCGACGCGGAGATCTTCCCGCAGATGGCGCACGACATGATGCTGGAGCGCGGCTGGCAGGCCGTGGCCGGTCGCATCCTCGGCTGGCTCGGCGAGCGCGGGCTCTGATCTACTTCTTCCTCCGATCTCGAGCTCGTCCCCGACCTCGCCCGCAAGTCGGTCGGCGATCGCCTCTGGATCCTCGACGTAGGCGAGACGCGCCGGTTGGTCTGACGCTACTTCACGCTTCCATCGAAGTACCGTGACGCTCGCGCGACGGCGTCGACGCCTACGAGGTGGCCGAGCTTCCGACCTGCCTGGTCGTCGGGCCAGATGTGGATGCCGCCCCAGATGCGCGACTGGCCGGCCTCGTCCGAGGCGTCGTAGTACGACGCCCACTGCAGCCGGATCTCGCGCGACGGCCCCTTCTCGAACGTGAGAAACCCGTCCTTCGGCATGACGTATTCGGCGAAGCCGCCGGGGAAGTACGGGCTACCGGTCAGGCTGGCGAGCACCTCGGCGCCCGCGCGGCTGAAGGTGCTGTGACCCGAGATGAACGCCGGGAACGCGGGCGTGACGAACGTGCGGCGCTGGTAGGTGATCCAGTCGACGGCGCGCACCCACCCCACGCCGCCCACCTGCATCTTGCGGTCGGCGGGCTCCCCGAGCCAGTCGCGGACGGCGATCTGGCCGACGAACGCCGACAGCGCCTCGTGACGCTGCCCCGACGCGCTGCTGTCCGCCGTGATGACCTCGATGAGCCCGGGCACCAGCGGCAGGCCCATGGGATCGTAGGAGGGGCCGTGAGGGTCGGACGACTGCCCCTTGGCCCCCATCCAGCGGATGAGCGAGATGGGGCGCACCGTCGTGTCCCGCCGCTTCAGATCCCACGCCGTGATCGCCGCGTCGTGCGCCGCGCCGTTGAGCGCCAAATAGACGCGCACGTCCCAGGAGAGCGGATCGAGCGCGGGTCCCTTGCCGAACAGCTTGCGCTCGAAGCCGGGCGAGTCGGCGACGAGGTTGGCGATGACGTTCCAGTGCCCGGGCGGCGTCTCCGACTTCGGGCCGTCCGCCCAGAACTCCGCCATGACGCGCGCGAAGTCCGACATCGGCACGACCTGCGGCGCGTAGGGCTGGCCGGTCACCGGGTTCTCCGCCCAGCCGTGGCCGTCGTTGGCGCCGAGCGAGTTGTGCCCGTAGGCGCCCGGCGAGATGTCGATCGTGGCGGGGTCGGTGGCGTCGATCTGGGCCGTCTTGCGGATCACCTCGACGATCCAGTCCTTCATCGCCGGCATCGACGGCGAGGGCACGGGCCCGGGGTCGTGCCACGGCACCGCGTCCGACGTACGCTTCATCGCGAACGGCGCGACCTTGCCCCACGTCGATCCGATGTACGACTGCACGCCGGCGGGCAGGATGATGCCGTTCTGCGTGGCGGCGACGGCGAGGTTGATGGGCTGCCAGTGAGCGGGGTCGTCCAGCGGGGCGCCGGCGTTATCGAACACCAGCGCGGCGTTGGGCGAGTCGTAGTCGTGCGGCGGATCGTAGCCGCCGGCTTCGTCGGCGCCGTCCTTCAGCGTCGTCGCGACGACAGAGTGTCCGATGCGGTTGCCGACCGCTGTGGGGTCGTCGCCCGTGTCGTGCACGTCGCTGGGGTCGAGGCCCAGGTCCTTCATGACTGCGGCGAAGCACGCGAGCGACGTCGCGCCGCCGATCGCCTTCGCGTACCGGTGGGAGAGCAGGTCGTACGCCGCATAGCTGATGGCGGTGCGGCGCGCGGCCCCGACGTCGACCGCCGTGTGCCGCTCGTGGACGTACACGCCCGCCGCCTTCGTGTCGTACGCCGCCCACGCATCCCACATCGCGGCGGACGCGTGGAAGAGGTTGCGGGCGTGCACGGTCGGGCGCGGCAGGTCGAGGCGGATCGCGGCGAGCGCCTGCTCGTCCCAGCGCCTCGCCACCGAGCCGCTCTTGCCGGCGCTCACGACCTCGGCAGGACAGGTCACGGGCGGCGGCTTCGCCTCGGCGGGATCGGCGTAATCCACCTTCGCAACGGGCGGCCCGTAGTGCAGCAGCACGCCGCCGTCGAGCGCGGGCGTCAGCACGTTGCCGCCGGCGGACCAGACGCCGCCGGTCGGGTCGACGTAGATGGAGTGCAGCGACGACGTGGGCGGCAGCGTCCGCCCGTGGTCGACGGGCGCGAACGCGCCGCCGGCCACGCGCTCGTACACCATCCCGCGCTCGCCGCTCGCCCAGTCGCCGAACGTGTCGGTCGCGAAGACACCCTGGATGAGCCCCGCACCCACCGGCGAGCGGTCGTTCATCGCCGACGTGGGTTCCTTCATCTCGAGCAGCACGCCGTTGCTGGACCCGCCCACCGCGAGGCAGCGCTCCGGCGTGCCATGGATGGTGAAGAGCGTCTCCTTGGTGCCCGTCGGGACGACCTCGAAGGGGCCCGTCCCCTTGCGGTGCATGAAGCTGCCGCTCGAGCCCACGACCCACACGTCGTCGCCCGTACCCCAGACCTTGAAGAAGCCGGGCAGCTCCCCCGCCGCGGTGCGAGGCAGGTTGCGCGGGAGCTTTTCCGTCTCGAACTCTCCGCCGTGATAGTGCCACAGGAAGCCGTCGCGGCCGGCCGCGCTGCCCACAGCATAGAAGTCGTCGCCGGACTTGCCCCACACGCCGTAGATGGTCTGCTTCGCGAGGCCCGGCGTGGGCAGGCGCGTGAAGTCGTCGTGCGTCTTGCCGTGCGTCTTGCCGCCGTCATAGCGCAGGATCATCCCGTCAGCGCCGGCCATGATGGTCGCGTCGGGCAGGGTCTGCACCCACCACAGGTCGCCGCTCTCGTGCGTATCGAGGCGGATCCAGCTCTCGCCGTCGTAGTGCAGCACGAGCGGGCCGTGGCCCTTGTCGGCGCCGACGGCGTAGACGTCGACCGGTGAGCGCGCCGCTACCGACATGAGCGACGACGGCAGATCGCTGGCGAGCAGCTGCCACTCGGCCGCCTCCGGCGCGGAGGCCGGCGCGGGCCGGGTGCGGCACGCGCTCGGTCCCATCGTCAGCGCGAGCACGCCGGCGGCGAGGCACGTCATCGAGGCCAGCGAGGCCAGCGCAACAAGAGCATTCGAGCGGATCATGGTCCCTTCAGGGGTTCACGAGCGTGGGCGCGACGTTGATACGCATGGTGGCCTTCGCCGACGCGCCCATTGGATCGGTCACGGTGACGGTGACGTCGAGCGGCTTGCCGAGGAACGGCCGGTAGTCGATGCCCCCGGTGTCCAGCTGGTAGCGCATCCCGTACACCTTGCAGAAGCCCCCCTCGGACGGAGTATACGTGAAGACGAACGTGCTCGGCGCGACGGTCGTACCGGTGTCCGGCTGCACGCCCTCGATCCGCGTGGTGGAGAGACTCTGCTTGAGGTTCTTCATGCGCACCGCGATCCAGATGTGGTGGCCGCCCTGCGGCCCCGCCTCGGCCTGCAGCGTCTGGCCGGGTGCGAGCGGGAGGTAGTCGGCCTGGCCCGTGCCAATCTGTAGCGCGGGGGGACCGGGGTTCTTGCCCTTGCAGCGGTCGGGCGCGTTGCTCGGCCACTTCGCGATGTAAGGCTCGAGGTCCGTCGGCGCGATGGCGCCGGACTGGCAGACGCCGAGGATGCACGTCGATGGCGGCGCGCACGTCGGGCCGCTGAGCTGCCAGGGGAAGAGCGTCTTCGCGGCAGCGCCCGGAGAAGGCGTCGGAGGTGGGGGGTGGATCACGCAGCGCGACTCGAGCGGCACGCGCATCAGTTGCTCCGCGGGGCCGGCCGCGATGCGCGTCGACGCGACGCGCGTGAGCGCGGGCGACTTCAGCTCGGGGCCGAAGCCCTCGATGACGACGTCGACGCGCGCGCCCGGCGCGATCGACGGCAGCTTGCGCTCCCACGGCAGCACGAGGCTCATCGCCCCGTGCGGCGGCCGCAGCGTCTCGTCCGTCGCGACGACGCCGTCGACCTTCGCCACGATGTGCAGGGAGGTCACCGAGCGGCCCATCGGATCGCTCTGCACCCCGAGCACGAGCTGCGCCGTCTGCGGCGACCGGCACGGCGAGAGGGTCACGGTGGCCAGCACGACGAGGCCCGCCCGCGAGGCGCGCTCCCACAACCCCCACCCTGTCCCTCCCCCCGCTTCGGAGGAGGACGCCGATCCCTCGTTTCTCATCGTTGGGGGACTCGTGTGCCGCACCGTGCCGACTGTGATCGGAAGGGTAGCGCGGGCGGGTCTGGGCTCATCGTCCTTTCGCGCACTTGGCGCCGGCCTGGCCCGACGCCGCGCCGTGGGCGGTCCGCTTCATGGCGCCGCGGCGGTCGCCGTGCCCTGGAGCTCCACCGGCGAGGGGCCCATCTCCTCCGTATCCAGCACCAGCGTGGCCGTGGAGCTCCCGGTGTGCGAGGGCGTGAACCGGATCGTCAGGGAGATCTGGGTGCCCGCCGCGATCGGGATCGGGAAGGTGGAGAGCACTTCGAAGTCCGCCGCGTCCGGCCCCGAGATCGTCGCATCCTTCAGCGTCTCGCTCGCGGCCGGGTTACTGTCTGCGAACGGGAGCGTCAGATCCTCCGATTTCCCCTCGGCCACCGAGCTGAAGGTCACCGTGCCGTTCAGGGTACCGTTCGGGGAGTTGGGCTCGTTCACGGGACCGACGCCGCAGGGGTTCTCGCCGAGCCCCCCACAGCCGAGCATGGACGCAGACGCCGCCACCACCGCCAGAACCGCCAGGCCAAGTCGGATGTTCATCGTGCGAGCCGCTTGAGCAAGGTCCGTGCTAGAGCACGAACGCTGCGATCTCGCGAGATCTCGGCCTGACCCGTGTGCCAAGCTGAGCGCGGGCAGAGCGCCTCGACGTCCTCGGGATCAGGGGCTGGTCATCACGGCGACATGGACGGGGGCGGGCGACGACGGCACGGCCGGATGGGCTCGCCTCCCTTGCCGCCCTGCGGATCCCGTCGCATCCACTCGACATGATGTCGAAGCGCAAGGCCACGCCGCTCGATGCCGACGACGTGCTCGCGGGCCGGGTCAAGGCGAGCGCCGCCGAGCTCCTCCAGCTCATCCACCGCGAGAACCCCACCGGCCGCGAGCTCGGCGCGCGTGAGACCGAGCAGCGCTACGCGCGCAAGGCGCGCCTCCAGAGCTTGCTCGTGCGCCGCTTCGCCGACGAGCTGGAGGTCGCGCTCGATCCAGCGCAGCCCGGCACCGTGTCCCTCCACCACCGGGGCCACGGGCGCGATGGGTGCCACGCGCTGCTCGCCTCGCTCGACGAGGACGCGCGGTCCTGGGTGCAGCGGGAGCTGGATCTGGCGGCGTCGACGCTCCCGGTGGCTCCCGCGGAGCCCTCCGCGCGGCTGAGCGGGCGCGGCGCACCTGCCAAGGCGCGGGACGAGGAAGACGCGACGCCCGAGGGGCTGGTGCGGCGCGCGGAGGCGGCGATCGCGTCGTACGACTACGAGGCGGCGCGCGCGGCGCTGGAGGAGGCGCTCGAGGCCAGCCACGGCTCGGCGGGACCGGCCACCGCGCTGCTGGCGCTGCTCGTGGAGACGCTCGGCGACGACGCGGGGGCGCTCGCGATCGAGGCGAGGATCGACGACGCGGCGCTCGCGGACGCGCGGGTACGGGCGCCGCTGGCGCTCGCGGCGGCGCGCTCGGGGGAGGAACCGCGAGCGCTCATGATGGCGCGGAAGCTCGACGACGCACCGGCGGCGGCGGTGTTGGCCGCGCTCGCGACGAGCGCGCTGGCGAGGGGGGACCTCGACCGTGCGGCCGGGCACCTCGAGCAGGCGAGGCGGCGCGATCCGGCGTGCCCGGGGCTCGTGAGCGTCGCGGGCGAGGTGGCGGCCGCCCAGGCGAAGGCGCGCGCCCCCGCCGAGGCCGAGATCGAGGCGCTGCTCGCCGCGGGGCGCGACGCCGAGGCCAAGCAGAAGGCGGACCTCGTGCTGGCGTCGTGGCCCGCAAGCGCGGCGGCGCGGCGGGCGCTGCGCGCGGTCGAGGAGCGCCGGCGCACGGCCGAGGCGGCGCGGCTGGCGGCGGAGGCCGAGGAGGCGGAGGCGCGGGGAGACTCCGCCGTTGCGCTGGCGAGGCTGGCGCAGGCGGCGGCAGCCGCGCGCGGGGCGGAGCGAGAGGCGATCGACGAGCGCGCCCGTCGGCTCGAAGCGTCCGAGCGAGACCGCAGGGAAACCGAGCGGGTGGAGCAGACGATCCGGCTCCTCCAAGCTGGGAATCCGGACGAGGGGCTGACCGCCTACCTGGCGCTCGAGGAGACGCTGCGCGCGCGGGTGCGGGCGAGCGCCGTGAGGCCCGAGGTCGGATGGATCGACCGGATGGCGGGGGGGCGAGGCGGCGATCGCGCCAAGGTCGACGCGGCCCTGGCGATCGCCCTGGCACGCGAGGCGCTGGCGCGCGACCCGGAGGAGGCGGTAGCCCTGCTCGCGCCGCACGACGCGTGGCTGGAGCGCGTGCCCGAGGCGCGGCGGATCGCGCGCGAGGCGGAGGCGACGCTCCTTGCGGGGCGGCTCTCGCGGGCGCGCGCGGCGATCGAGGCGGCGCAGGTGGACCTCGCCGCCG
>Ga0302267_10004774_pt1 | contig 14695 bp, 15 predicted proteins | sample III_Bog_E1_3_FD_194555 | JGI IMG/M metagenome (GOLD analysis project Ga0302267, IMG submission 194555) | Peat permafrost microbial communities from Stordalen Mire near Abisko, Sweden - III_Bog_E1_3 | ecosystem: Environmental > Terrestrial > Soil > Wetlands > Peat | place: Sweden: Abisko... | reverse complement strand
CCGCCCCATCCAAACGAACTCCACCTCTATGAAGAGATCCTAGTCGGCCTCGGCGCCGTCCTTCCCTACAGCCCGTCCACTGGGACCCTTCGCCATAGAGTGAGAGCCCTATGCCGGCAGATGAATGTCCGGATGCTCATCATCGATGAGATTCATTGCCTGCTGGCCGGCACCTATCGAGAACAACGAATTATTCTCAACTGTATCCGCTTCCTCGCAAACGACCTGCGGATACCGCTCGTCTGCGCGGGGACGCAGGAAGCCAGAACCGCCCTGCTGACCGATGAACAACTCGCCGACCGCTTTGAAGCCTTCGAGCTCGCCCCCTGGCAGGACGATACGGATTTTCACCAATTGTTGGTGAGCTACGCTGCGTTGCTCCCGCTTCGCCGCCCCTCCACGTTGCGGGACGCGAAAGTGAGGAAGAGGCTTCTCGCCATGACCGACGGTGTGACCGTGCGCATTTGCAGAGTACTCGAGGACGCAGCGATCATGGCGATCAATCAGAACATCGAACAGATCGATTTGGACAGTCTTCATGACGGCCTTGCGGTGCAATCGTTGGCCTCGGTCTCGGACCGCCGCAAACGACGAGCGACCGGGCTGAGAGGGTGAATGTTGGTTTACGACCTCGCCGTTCCTCCATTGCCATTTGCCCCGCGACCCTTTTCCGATGAGCTGCTATTGTCGTGGCTCTGCCGGCTCGCCGCGGCAAACCATGTGAGACTGAGCGGCTTCTTCCCCGAAGTGCAAGCCATGAGTCGTTACCGGCTCAATTGCGATCCGGGAGAAGAAATCATCGCTCGATTGGCAGCGATGGCCCGCCTTCCCCAATCCGCGTTGCATCGCCTGCTGTTGCCAAATCAATTCCCAAATCTTTCGTTGCTCTCGTTCTTGCGAGTGCCAAAACCATCGGTCGTCTCCAGCCACGAAGATCCATCGGACTCCATTTCCCTTCCCTTTTGCAGTGACTGCGCAGGTGAAGGAGAACACACTCACCGCAGCCTCTACTGGCAGGCAGAAGCTGGATTGTTTACAACGCTCCTCTGCCAAAGGCATGGAACTCCTGTCGGCCGCTATTGCCCGGGATGCAATCGATCTCCGCTGACTTTAGCCTGGAGCCAAACACACCCGATTGTGCGTTGCTTACGATGTGACTGGCGACCGGTTACGCCTCCGAAGAGAGAGCCGGTCTCGTCTAATCCTCTGGGATCACGCCAACTACTCTTTCGTCTTCAATGCGATATCGTCGCCGCCCTGCGTGACCAGGCACCGAGCAGCTTCTGGTGCGGGCCGATCACGGCGGTTCAATTTCTTCGCGTTGTCGATGACCTGTATTGGCTATTGAGGACTCCCGGGCTATCTGCCCTCTGCGCGAAGAAGTTTACGTTCACCGAGGGCTTTTCCTGGACCAGCTCCTACCGCGATTCACGAACCCTCTTCAACCGCATCCAATACTTGCCCTTCTCGGCATGGGATATCTTTTCCAGAGCGGAGTTGCTCGTTGCCATAGCCACCACCGTGCTGGGAAATCGCGCCTTTGGAACGCTCGGGCGCCAGCCTTACTACCCGGAACCAACCGCCTGCTACCCGTGGGACTGGATAATGCCATCGATGCGCAAGGCCAGTGCTCAAGAGCTCATGAGGCGCGTCGCCAAGTGGCCACCCGCGATGCGACTGCCCATAACCATCACCGGTGGCGAGTTGGCTCGGTCGGGCTTGTTCGCCACCGATTCTACTAGTTAGCGCCCATCTTCTACTAGTTAAGAGGGGAATTTCTACTAGTTAGCGCCCGTACCGTACTATATTCTACTAGTTAAGAGGATCGCGACAGTGCCGTTGAAGCCGGGCTCGATCGTCGAAGCTCGCGTCTATTCGACGACCGTCGAGTTTCGTCACCACGGCAGCCGGATCGCCAGCCATGAGCGTTGCTACGGCCGATTGCAGAAGATCTTCGATCTGGAACACTACCTCGATGTGCTGGACCGGAAGCCTGGAGCGTTGCGCGGATCGCTGCGCACCGACGGCTGGCAGTCGCAGCGCCTTGCAGTTCTGAGCGATACTTGCGATCTGGAGGCTCATGCCTGCACCGCCTGTAACAGCCGGTCATACTCGACCATGGTTGGCAGAGGCCGTTCATAAGCACATAGCGCACCGATCTCAATCGGCTCGCCAACGGTGTGCCGCAGCTGATCGGACATGAGTAGATGGCGGATCGCGGCCACATCTTCGCAGCCCAGATCGAGCGCCTGCTCGACGGCAGCCGTCAGGCTCTCATAGCCGAACTCGCGGCCCATGCGGATGAGCGACACCATGGCGCGGGTGCCGGGCTGGCGTCCTTGCCGCTCGATCGCATCGCTCGCCGAGGAAGCCACCCAGCGCAAGCACTCTCATCCGCACTATCTCGAAGCTCTGCTCCAGGCGGAGATGGAAGACCGGGAACGACGCTCGATCGAGTTGAGGATGAAGGAGGCGCATCTGCCCAGGATCAAGACGCTCGAGGATTTCGACTTTGCTCAGTCGCCGCACATCCCCGCCGCCCGCATCCGAGCCCTGGCCGAAGGCGGCTACCTAGAACGCGCCGAGCCGGTCCTGCTGGTCGGCGATCCAGGCACAGGCAAGAGTCATCTTGCCACTGGCCTGGCGATTGCTGCCTGCCGTCAACGCAAGCGAGTGCGCTTTACCACTGCCGCCGCTTTGGTCAACCAGCTGGTCGAAGCGCAACGGGAACAGAGCCTGAGCCGGATGCTGGCACGCTGGTCCCGTGTGGAACTGATCGTCATCGATGAGCTTGGTTATGTTCCGCTTGCCGAAGTAGCCGCCGAGTTACTCTTCCAGGTGATCGCCGAGAGAGCTGAGAAGGCTGCCATCATCGTGACCACCAACCTGCCCTTCTCGGAGTGGCCCCAGGTCTTCACCAACGCCCGGCTCTGCAAGGCCGTGCTCGATCGGCTCACCGATCAGGCACACATCATCGAGACTGGATCGGAGTCCTATCGCTTCCGTAGAACCCTGCGGAAGAAGACAAAAGAGTAAGCCCTGGGAGTTAGGTTCTGCTTCCGCTACGCCCTCCGGGCTACGCTCCAGCAGAACCCAACTCCCTCAACATCAACGTCCCAGAGGGTGGGCCAAAACAAACCGCCGAAGTGGGCCAAGCCAAGTTGCCAAACTCAATCCAAGACCTTCTTGCCAAAGGGTCTCGTTCAAAGATCTTTATGTCAGCCTGTTTCAGAGAGCGATGTACCGGTCGGGCGAACTCTGGGCGACGAACAAGATCTCAGTGGCCACTGAACATCTTGCCACTACAATCACCCTGAGCATGATGGCACTGGTCCATCCGACGCTGCTCGACTCGCCGAGGAATGGAAAGAGGGCGGTAGTAACTTGTGTGGACACTGAGCTTCACCAACTGGGCGCCCAGATGGTGTCCGACACCTTCGAGTTCCTTGGTTGGGACTCATCCTTCCTGGGAGCAAACACGCCGGTCGAGGATCTGCTGGAGTTTCTCCAGGAGAAGCAGCCGGATGCGCTCTGTCTTTCAGTGAGCCTCAGCAGCCATATCCCCCGATTCAAAGCGACTGTGAAGAAGACGCGTGCTCGCTTTCCGGGACTGGAGATTCTCGCTGGAGGTCAGGCCTTCTTGCAAAGTAGGACCGCGGTAGACAGCGACCCGCACGTGCGATATCTAGTTTCGCTGGATGAATTGGAGACTTGGATCGCGAACTGCTGAGCCAATCATGGCAATTCTCGACCCTGAATACCGGCTGACCCGCCCCGTCGCAAAATCGCTGGAGCACAGCCATAGCGTGAGTAGCTGAAGCACCTCATCCAGCGACGAACGAACGACTTCATCGTCATCCACAAGCAGAATCTTGATAGGCGGCATCGCATCTCCTTTACGGGTCTGCGATGAATTCTCCTTGGCCCCGTGACAAGGGGCGAGCTTCGCACAGACCAAACACATGGCCTGGATAAGCCATTCATATCTTATGAAGCTCTGGAGGGATGCCTTCATCAGGCTAGAGAGAATGCTCTGCGAACCAGTGATAGCTATGATACCCAGGGACGATCCTATGTTGCTTACCGGACGCCCGCACTGCCGCAGAGAAGAATCCGATAAGAGGTGGAACAGTGAACAGACTGTGCGATGCAGAATTCTCTAGACTGTTCTCGTTCCACCGATTTGGCGCACGCTTCAAAGCTGTCGGGTCTCTGTTTCACAGGGAAGCAAGGCAGGATCGACGATAGATACTGACTCGACTGCCTGACCGAGAGCACACTGCGACGTCTCAAGTTTAACCACAAGAGGATTCAGCCTTGCGACCAGACCCTATGAAGACGCTGAAGTAAAACCATTGAAAGCTCGGCCTTGCATCATGACGACTTGGTATCACCCCCTGCGCCCCAATGAGCTTACCAGTATCGAAGCTACCGAGTAGTGGAGAACCATGCCGCAGGGACTGGGACAACCTCTATAGACATCTCGTCTGGAAGTTTCGACCATGAGCTTGACGATGTTGGTGATTGCTTCGGCAATCGTCTGTGAAGGTGCGGACGCAACATGTGCAGTCTGAGTCTCTCAGGCTGCGCAGATTGCCGAAGTCAGTGCCGGCCTGATGGAATACCGAGGCATATTTTCAACTCATCCAAGCCGCCCTGAACGCAGGCAAGTTCTGCTTGATATCGATTGAGTCTTTCGGCGTCTTCAACTTTCGCGATGACTCTCTCGATGGCGTTAGCAGCGTCTTCGACCAGCCATGCGTCGCGACAGGCCGAGTCCAACTCCCCGTAGGCTGCCAAAGCGTTGCCCCGAGAGAGCGCCGACCGGCAAAAAGTCAACTCAGCGTCCAAGTGGCGGCATCGGCGTGCAAACGCCACGGGCGTCGTTGCTGCGGTTTTCCTGCCGGGAACATCCATAAGCACAATCCCTCATTGGCACTCTGGCTATCTATGCTGCTCTCGACCGCCTCAGCCTGGTTCGCCAACCGGTTCGCCAGATTGGTATGCACAAGGCTGAAGATCCAAACTCATGCTACTGTGTTCTCAGCATTGAAATGCATGGACAGAATCGCCATACTTCTACGGTCGTACGGGGGTGCTAAGGCGGCTGCGTGGGCATCGCGTTCATCTCCGTCGCCTAGTCGAAGCTCTTGAGGGTGTCTGATAAAGGGGCGGAGACTTCGTTCGGAACACCATCGCAATGGCCGAAGCAGAGAGGTCGCATGGCTGAAATCCCTTTCGGCTTCGGGAGTTGACCTTTCCGCCACAAGGCTAATGCGCTCTGTCTGACCTGTCTGTTCAATCTTGCTCATATGCTATGCGCGACTCTACGGCCTATTTCATCGTGGGGAATTTTCTTGGACGCACAGCAAATCTGCCCCGACAATCTCATCCGCGTCGTCGAAGCTCGCTCTCCGCCCATAGGCGAATGCTGGGCAAAACAGATGTGGAACGCCGAGTCTGGGCTCGTTTTGCGCGTAGTCAGTTCACCCCGGCAACTAAGCGCTATTCCTGCGCAGCGCCTCCTCCATCTGTTTGCGCTCCTGAATGTCCTCTACGCTGCCATACCAGCGAGTAACTTTCCCGGCGGATTCATCGCACGGCGATCCCCGGGAGCGAACCCATCTCCAGCCGCCGTCAACACTCTTCACCCTGTACTCGACATCGATGGGCGTTCCAGTGCTCATCCCCACCCGCAAGGCCTTCAAAGTAGGCTGCACGTCTTCAGGATGCAATGCGTCCAGCCACCCCAGATTGCGCGTGTTCTCTTTGCTCAAGCCGGTGAGCTTCGTCCATCGAGAACTGACGTCCAGGTTCTTGCCATCGGCATCCATAACCCATGGAATCTCGGGATTGTGCTCGACAATATTCCGGAGATGTTCTTCGCTCTCGCGAAGAGCCTCTTCGGTTCGCTTCCTCCCTGTAATGTCTACCACGGAGACCGAGACTCCGATTACTTCTTTTGCCTCGTCGAAAGCCGGCTGGTAGGACAACAGCGTCGTCCTGTCTGCTTCGCCGGCTTTCGGGGACGGCGCGGAAATCTCCATCTCCAAGATTGCCTCGCCCTTTAGGGCGCGGTGGAGGTACGGCTCAAAGAATGGAAACTGCCTGGGAAGCATCTCTTGCACGTTTTTCCCCATATACGCAGCAACGGAATTGCCATCCATATCGGCAAGGCGCCGATTGAGGCTCACATAGCGAAGATTGCAATCAAGGAAACATAAGCCCACTGGAGCACCGTCGTAGATCGCCTGTAACTGAGCCAGGCGCTGCGCGGGTTGAGCTTCCAGGCTGGACACAACCCAGCCATCTCCGTGGATTGACAAGGTGGTTGCCAGCTTTCGCGGGGTAGCCGCTACGACATCGGGAATTCGATCGGCCGTCAAAGGCCTTCCATAGAACCACCCCTGACCAAACTCGCAGCCTAGCCAAAGCAGCATCTCCGCCTGTTCCTCTGTCTCGATCCCCTCGCCTACTGTCATCAGGCCAAGGCTGCGTCCCAAGCCAACGATAGCCGCCACAATCTTCCGACTTTCGCGTGTATTGGTCATGGCGCTGACGAAGCTGCGATCGACCTTCAACTGATCGAAGGAGAGCGCCTGAAGGTAGCGCAGGCTAGAGTATTCCGTGCCAAAATCGTCCAGAGACAGGCGGCAGCCGAGCGCTTTCAGTTTGCTTGTAGTTGTTTGCGCCCGTTCAAAGTTGTCGACAAGCCCAGTCTCGGTGATCTCTACCGTCAGCCGCTTCAGCGGAAACCCTGACTCCTCCGCGGCTTGGCAAATCTGATCTGGGAGGGTGACGTCGCGCAACTGGGAGGGGGATACGTTCACGGCCAGCACCAGCGGTTCCGGGATCAGTCCAACCGACAGAAATGCCTTGCGCAGGATCTGCTGCATCAGCAGACCCATCAGGCCGTTCTCATCGGCCAGCGAAATGAAATTCTCAGGCAGCACCAAGCCGAGTTGCGGGTGGCTCCAGCGTGCCAGGATCTCAAAACCTGCCAACCGGCCGGTGTGCAACGCAACTATAGGCTGGAAACAAGGCACGAGAGCATCGTTGTCAAGCGCGCTTCGGACGTCCGCGAGATCCACTTGCATACTTGGGAATCCAGGCGCTGATGGTGACGATTCCTGTTCAGTTTGGCCGCAATACATTGTGCCCATGCGTAGATATCAATACGCGGCTTGTGGCAGGGCACTCGGCAGCGTGTTCGACTGTCACCGACGATTGTCGGTCGTAGGGAGTAGGACCGTCTGGTCAAGATTGCTCAAAGCGATCTGTAGCGAACTTCGTGAGAAATTACTCAATGCTGCGGGGCGCTGAAATGGTGGCGCACGTCCAGCAGCACGACCAGATACTGCACAAGATGACGGATTGGAGGCCCGGCTGGATGCGGTCTTCATTCCCGTCAACCCGGCTTGGACGATGGGATGGGCGTGATCGCGAAGCCACACCGGAAGGATTTCTCGACGGATTTCGTCTGACCACTTCTTCTCCAGGCTGCGAGTCTGTGGAATTGCGTCGATTCCGCCGGGAGCATCGCGAACCAGTCCTTTCCGGTGGAATGCGAGGACTGCCACCCAAGGAAAATCCGCCCCGCACTATCGCCAGGTTGCAGATGGCTGATGACGACCTACTGGTCAGTCTGGTACAGGCATTGTTAGACAGGCAATGCTAGGATCGTGCCTGCTCGGACATTGCGAGGCCAATTGAGGTTCCCCAATGGGTACGGACCATCGACCGCTCGTTTTGCTAACGGGAGCCTCGGGTTATATCGGAGGTCGCCTCCTCAGGGCGCTTGAAGCAGCAGGCCGGCCCGTCCGCTGTCTTGCCCGGAATCCTGAGTTTCTTCGGTCGCGGGTTTCTTCCTCTACGGAGGTGATTCAGGCCGATTGCCTGGACCGCGCTTCGCTTACACCGGCAATGGCTGGAGTGCAAACAGCGTACTACTTCGTCCATTCCATGGGCTCGGCGGGACAGTTCGAGGAGGAAGACCGGCAAGCCGCCCAGAATTTCGCCGACGCTGCTCGCGAACAGGGAGTCGAGCGCATTGTCTACCTGGGCGGCTTGGGAAATCAAGATCAAGCGTTATCCGCACATCTGCGGAGCCGCCATGAAGTGGCAGATATCCTGCGCAGTTCGGCGGTGCCGACGATCGAGTTTCGAGCCTCGATCGTCATCGGCTCCGGAAGCCTCTCATTTGAAATGATTCGTGCTCTGGTGCAGCGCCTGCCGGTCATGATTTGCCCGCGATGGGTCGAGGTCAAAGCCCAGCCGATTGCGATCGAAGACGTAGTCGCTTATCTTGTGGCAGCGCTGGAGCTGCCTGTTGGAGAGTCCGCAATCGTTGAGATCGGCGGTCCCGACCAGGTCAGCTATGGCGAAATCATGCAGGAGTACGCGCGGCAATGCGGACTGCGGCGATGGATGATTCCGGTGCCTGTTCTGACGCCGCATTTGTCGAGTCTGTGGTTGGGACTGGTCACTCCCATCTATGCTCGCGTTGGGCGCAAGCTTATCGAGAGCATGAGGAACCCGACGCTGGTCCGCGATAAGTCGGCGCTGACCATCTTCCATATTCAGCCAATGGGGTTGAGAGAAGCCGTCGAGAGGGCCCTTCACCATGAAAACCTGGAGTATGCCGCGACCTTCTGGTCCGACTCTCTCTCCTCCAGCGGGAAGCCCGCGGCGTGGGGCGGTGTGCGCTTTGGGACAAGGCTCGTCGATTCCCGGACCACGCAAGTGTCCGTCCCTCCGGCCCTCGCCTTTGCTCCCATCCAGCGGATTGGAGGTTCGAACGGATGGTACTTCGCGAATCTCCTATGGCAAGTCCGAGGGTTCTTCGATCTTCTTGTGGGCGGCGTGGGACTGCGCCGGGGCCGCCGTGATCCTAATACACTCGTCGTTGGCGATGCCCTGGATTTCTGGCGCGTCGAGAGCTTTGAACCGGGCCGCAGGTTGGGCCTGGTGGCGGAGATGAAGGTGCCGGGCCGTGCGTGGCTTCAGTTTGAAGTTGAACCGACCAACGGCGGATCAGTGATTCGGCAAACCGCAATCTTCGATCCAGCCGGACTCGGCGGGCTTCTTTATTGGTACGCTCTTTATCCCATCCATTACTGCATCTTCAAAGGGATGCTCCACCAAATTGCAGCCATTACACAGCGCAGGTCAGCCGCAGTTTCGGCCCCGGCATAAGGCCAATCTCCGGAGGTCCATTCCGGCCATACCGCATGAGGATCCCCACCTAGTTACGCTGCGCCGCCACTGCTAGCGCCACAAGACAGGCAATGTCCAGGATGAAACAGAAACTGCTCGATTGAGCAATTTTGTGCATCGGGATATCGGATTTTCGGGCAGAGTTGGGACAAGCCGACAAAACAATCGGATTGGAGGAACGATGCCTAATCTGAAAGTAAGACTGTTGATCGTTGACGACGAACCCTCGACGAGGACTCTACTCAGTCAAATATTTGGTAACCTTGGCTACCCTGTACGGGCCGCCGAAGACGGTTTTTCTGCTCTGGAGCAGATACGGGAAGAAGAACCGGATATCCTACTCTCCGATCTCAACATGCCAGGAATGTCCGGCTTTGAACTGCTCTCCGTGGTTCGGCGGAGGATTCCTCGGATCTACGTGATTGCGACGAGCGCAGCCTTCTCGGGCGAGGGTGTTCCGCACGGAATAGCTGCGGATGCATTCCACGAAAAGGCGACGGGCCTGGACAGCCTGTTTCAGCTCGTGAAGACGGCCGCGAAGCTTGAGAAGCACATTCGGGCAGCGGCTGACGCATCGGCTCCGATCTGGATCTCGCCCGTCAGTCGGAACGCATCGTCTGGGGAATCGGTCCTGATAACGTGCCCGGAATGCCTGCGAGCCTTCTCGCTCTCCGTCGGTGCGGCAGATTTTGTTATTCATGAGACAAGTTGTGTGTACTGCGACACCGCAATTCACTATGCGACCGTCCAACCGATGAATCCGCAGGTTCCGCACCGCTTTCGCGCTCATTCGAATGGAGCTCAGACTTCCCTTGCTCTGCAGCATCAGACGCCTACAGGGTTGGCAAGATGACTGACAAGTCAACTCGCCTTCTACATCGGCGAAACGAAGATGGGGCATACAACTCGATTTGCCGGACGTGCCTTGCGGCTGTCGCCTGTTCCATGGCTACGGCGGAACTCGCTGAGAATCAGAAGACCCGCGTCTGCAATTCGGCTTTTCTCGCGGAACGCGGCTGCATGAGCCGGGCCGAATCCATGAGACCTCCTGCTGCGCCGACGTTTCAATGCTATCCTCGGACGGATTAAGGTCGGGGGACGCCCCTAAGCATCGGCGACGATCATTATCCCGACAGACCCCGTAATCGAACCTGCCCCGCCCGACCCGACCCGTCTCATAGGTCAGTAAATAGAACCGAGGCCACATGCTGAAAAGTGATCAAATTTGAACAGACTGACGGCGACGGGATTCTTAAAGTTTGAACCACGACCGAATGGAAGCTACGGTTGGCCCGGCAGAACGCCGGAAAGGCGCACGCATGCATTGCCCAATCTGTAGGAACCTGGAACAAGCGTATGAGGCTAGGCTGAGCGAGTACATCAAGGCTCGTTCCTCAGCATGTTTTCGGCTCTGCACGAAGCTTGCGGCCAGGAAGAACGTCGAGATGGAACGCGCCAGGTACAGTGTGGAAGAGCACCGGCTGGTATGCGCCTCTGCCGTCAAGGTGTTGGCACTGTTGCCGGGACGGGCCGTGCCTTCAAGTTTGAGACCACTGGCTGCATAGTCTTCTGTAGGTTCTCTACTGCCGCCGGTTCCCGGTGTGGGCAACCTATTCAAATAATTCGCACATTACTATGTCGCATGGATTACATTAGGGGCGTAGCATTCTCGCGGATGTCCGGTTTTCGGGAATCCGCCCTTCCGGGGAATGGGTCATGGGTACCCAAGCCATTCGGTAATTCCAGAGGCCAAAGCCCATTTTGCCGTGCAGTGTTGATTTTGAAGTGCGCGCGGCGACGAAGGATAGAGTGCCGTCCCGAGCAGTCGCATCTGCACAGAGGCGATTCGTCATGACCGTAGTCACAGATTCAAAGTTCGATATCGGCGCCTTCCTCTCCAGCGCTGGATTGGGACGGCAGCTCGTCCGTCTCAGCGCCAAGCAGGCGTTCTTCTCGCAGGGACACCCGGCCGACTCCGTTTTCTACCTGCAGATCGGTCGTGCCAAGCTTACGGTCGTTTCCGAAAGCGGCAAGGAGGCTACCATCAGCATGATCGCCCCCGGCGAGTTCATTGGAGAAGAGTCAATCGCCAGCGTCCCCGGCCTGCGCCTAGCCACCGCCACCGCCGTCACCGCATGCACCGCGCTCAGGATTAAGCGCGACGAGATGATCCGCGTCATGCACAAGCACCAGGGCTTCTCCGACCTCTTCGTCAAGTTCCTGCTCGACCGCGCGATGCGGACTCAGGCCGATTTGGTGGATCAACTCTTCAACTCCAGCGAGAAGCGCCTAGCGCGCATCCTGCTGTTGATGGCGGAGTTCGGCAAGCCCGGTGAACCGGAGAGGCTGATTCCGGACATCACTCAGGAGACGCTCGCCGAGATGATTGGCACCACGCGCTCCCGCGTCAGCTACTTCATGAACAAGTTTCGCCAGCACGGCTTTATCGAATACAACGGCCGCATCCGGGTGCACAAATCACTGCTCAACGTGGTTCTTCACTATCAGTCCCCTGGGCAAAACTCGACAAGTGCTCCTCTTGTGGAAACCGGACCGGGGAAATCTGAAAAAGCCCTGAGAAGGGCTGCTGCCGTTGGTGTCAAGGTTAGACATCATGACAGTCTAAAGGACTGAGCGGAGAAACAGGAGTGTCAGGCTCAAAGTAAAGTGCCGAGGATGACAAATCGCTCGTGCAAGAGATTGAGTAGTCCACGAACTCGCCTCGGGCCCTTGGCACCACCTGGATGAAGCGCAACGGTCGTTTCATGTTCGCGTTTGAGCAGAACAGAACAGTCTTTGTATCCCCTTGACCGGATACTCTTAGTGAGCCGAAGTCGATCGCTGAATTGTCTTGGTGCTCGAAGACCTTTCCCTCTTGCGAATCTGCGGCTTGCTATCCATGCACCACAAAGCCATGAAGAGACTTGAGATAACGGAGTAGAAGTGCGGTCGAGAGAACGATGACAGCACCCGATACGAATTCTGTAGCAGAAGAATCAGCCGGGAAAAGCGGCCCGGCCGGCGTTGGCCCCTCGGGAACTCCGGTGACTGCGGACAAGTCTTCGACTGTTGCAAAGGTCAAGAGCCAGAACATTCGTGTTTCCTCTGCCGTCCTCGACGCGGCAGCGAAGGACGGCGATGCGCTGCTTCAGTCGCTGCACACGACTCCCGTGGGCCTGACGCAACAGGAGGCCGAAGCGAGAGTGCGTACCACCGGCCCCAACGAAGTTGCGCAGGAACGCCGGCGCGGCTGGTTTATGCGGCTTTTGATCATCCTTCGCAACCCGCTGGTGATTCTGCTGACAGCCCTTTCGGCGATCTCCTTTGCCACGGGCGATGCTCGAGCCGGGACCGTGATGGCATGCATGGTGGTGCTCAGCGCCACGCTGCGTTTCGTGCAGGAAGCCCGCGCCGATACGGCCGCAGCCGCGCTCAAAGCCATGATCCACGTGACCGCTGCTGTCTTTCGTGATGGCAAGGCACTGGAGATGCCGCTGCGCGATCTCGTCCCTGGGGACATCATCAACCTTCACGCCGGCGATATGATCCCCGGCGATGTGCGGGTTCTGACTGCGAAAGACTTGTTCGTGAGCCAGGGTACGCTTACCGGCGAGTCCTATCCGGTCGAGAAGTTCCACGACTCAGGCCCCAAGGCCTCCAATTCGCCGATCGACCTGAAGAACATCTGCTTCATGGGGACGAGCGTTGAAAGCGGGACTGCAATCGCCGTCGTGGTTGTCACAGGAGCAAACACCTATCTCGGCACCATGGCCGGCTTGATCACGGAGGAAGCGCCGCCGACCAATTTCGACCGCGGCCTGAGCCGCTTCACATGGCTGATGATCCAACTCATGGCAATCATGGTGCCTCTGGTCTTCTTGATCAATGGCTTTACCAAGCACGATTGGAAGGGCGCATTCTTCTTCGCGATGGCTGTGGCCGTGGGGCTGACCCCCGAGATGCTGCCCATGATCGTCTCGGTGTGCCTCTCCAAGGGCGCCATCGCGATGAGCCGCAAGAACGTGATCGTCAAGCGGCTTAACGCCATTCAGAACTTTGGCGGGATGGACATACTGTGCACGGATAAGACCGGCACGCTGACCGAGGATCGTGTCGTCCTGCAACGGCACTGCAACGTCGCGGGACGAGAAACCGACGAGGTGCTGCTGGACGGTTACCTCATAAGTCACTTCCAGACCGGCCTCAAGAATCTGCTGGACACCGCGATTCTGGATAGTTCCGACTTTCATGGGAAAGAGCTCGTCGAAAAGTACAAGAAGCTCGACGAGATCCCCTTCGACTTCACGCGGCGCATGATGTCTGTCATGGTGGAAACTCCGGAAGGTAAAGCAATCCTGCTCACCAAAGGCGCTCCGGAAGAGATATTCCACCAGTGCTCTCAATTCGAGTTGGACGGGAAACTGTCGCCCATGGATCCCGGGCTGATGAAAGGCTTGCGGGATGAATATGCGAGCCTCAGCAACGACGGTTTCCGGGTTCTGGCCGTAGCCGTCAAGGAACTACCGGGGAAGCAGTCCTGCTCAAAGGAGGACGAGCGCGACCTTGTGCTTAAAGGGTACGTTGCATTTCTCGACCCGCCCAAGGGCTCGGCAGCCATTGCAATCCAGGCGCTGCACAAGCACGGTGTGGGAGTGAAGATCCTGACCGGCGACAACGACCTGATCAGTCGCAAGGTATGCCGGGACGTCGGACTCGAGCCCGATCCCATGCTGCTGGGCGAAGCGGTGGAGAAGATGTCCGACGGGGAATTGGCGGATGCGGCGGAAAAGACGACGCTGTTCGCGCGCCTTACTCCTGCTCACAAGCAGCGGATCGTTCGGCTGCTCCGCAGCAAGGGCCATGTGGTCGGATTCATGGGCGACGGAATCAACGATGCTCCCGCGTTGCATGCGGCAGACATCGGCATCTCGGTGGATACCGCCGTGGACATCGCCAAGGAGTCGGCGGACCTGATTCTGCTGGAGAAGGATCTGATGGTGCTCGAAGGGGGCGTCATCGAGGGGCGAAAGGTCTTCGCAAACATCATCAAATACATTCGAATGGGAGCCAGTTCCAACTTTGGAAACATGTTCAGCGTGCTGGGAGCGAGCGCCTTTCTTCCGTTCATCCCCATGGCGCCTATCCAGATACTGACGAACAACATGTTGTATGACTTCTCGCAGGTGCCGATCCCGACTGACGCGGTGGACGAGGAACTGGTGGCGAAGCCGCGGCCCTGGGACGTCGGAGAGATCAAGCGGTTCATTCTCTGCGTTGGGCCCATCAGCTCGATCTTCGACTACTCCACTTTCTTCGTCATGCTCTATCTCTTCAAGTGCTGGGATGTATCCCGTGCTCCGCTATTTCAGACTGGCTGGTTTGTCGAATCCATCATGACCCAGACACTCATCATCCATATCATTCGCACCAATAAGATTCCCTTCTTTCAAAGCCGTGCAAGCTGGTCTCTGACCCTTAC
>Ga0302267_10004771_pt1 | contig 14698 bp, 16 predicted proteins | sample III_Bog_E1_3_FD_194555 | JGI IMG/M metagenome (GOLD analysis project Ga0302267, IMG submission 194555) | Peat permafrost microbial communities from Stordalen Mire near Abisko, Sweden - III_Bog_E1_3 | ecosystem: Environmental > Terrestrial > Soil > Wetlands > Peat | place: Sweden: Abisko... | reverse complement strand
ATATTCCATCTGCACTCCTCAATTCCTTGACGAGTTTCCAAGGTGCCAGGGCGTACATCTTCCATCGCCGTGCAGCTTCCCCTGATGAAATAGGCCCCCCATTTTGAGAGGATCCCATGACTCAGACGAAGTCGCTCACTCTCGTGCTTCTTGCCTTCTTTGCCCTCCTCGCACCCCTGGCGCATGCCGACCAGGGCGGCTTCACCAACTCCGGCGGCGGTCTCTCCGCCGGTGGCGGCTTCGCCGTCTCGTCTTCCGCGGTCGGCACGCCGGCCGGCACGCTCACCCTCAGTTGCGCGGGCGCCTCGCCCTGCTCCGGCGGCAGCCTGGTCTACCAGTCCTCTGACGGAACCACCTCCATCAACGCCGTCTTCACTACCGGCACCTATACGGAAGGCTGCGCCGGCGGCGGACGCGGCGGCCATGTCTCCTGCGCCTGGTCCTTCACCGGCAGCTTCACCGGCACGCTCACCACACCTGCCGGCACCCAGGCCATCAACGGCGCCACCTCGCAGTACTACAGCACCACCGGCGCCGGCAGCGGGACCACCGGCTACAACTCCGCCTACACGCCCTTCTACTACTCCGACAGCGAACAGATCCTCCGCGCCGACGACCTCCAGGGCGATAACCAGATTGCCTACGGCACCGGCGGCAGCGGCGTCGGAAACTTCTACGGCGCCTACGGCATCGCCGTCGACTCCGCCGGCCGCATCTACGTCGCCGACGCCTACAACTGCCGCATCGTCCGCTTCGACGACATGAACGGCACCAACTGGACCGAGTACGACTCCGCCGGCGGCTGCGGCGCCGGCACCGGCCAGTTCTACGAGCCCACCGGCATCGCAGTCGACTCCCTTGGCCGCATCTACGTCACCGATCCCTACAACCAGCAGCTCATCCGCATGGACGACATCACCGGCGCCAACTGGACCGTCTTCAACAACGTCGGCTCCGGCGACGGCCAGATCGCCACCTTCACCAACATCACCGTCGACTCCCAGAACCACATCTACATCGCCGACGGTGGCAACTCCCGCATCGTCCGCATGGACGATATGACCGGCACCAACTTCGTCTCGTTGCACCAGTCCCCGCCCATCGGGCCTTACATCTACTCCTTCGCCAACCCGGTCGCCCTCGCCCTCTCGCCCACCGGACAGATCTACGTCGCCGACTACGCCGGCTCGGCCGAGGTCATTCGCGTCGACGACATGACCGGCACCAACTGGGCCTCCATCTCCGTAGGCGCCGTGGGCGCCGGCGGCCTCAACAGCATCGCCGTCGATTCCACCGGCATCGTCCTCACCGGCGGCGGTGGTGCCAAGATCATCGACAACCAGTCCGCCGTCCTCAACTCCTCCGGTCCCATCGCTCCCATCGGCAGCTATTACATCTTCGGCGTCACACCCGTTCCGCTGCCGCCCGGCCCGCGCCCGTCCGCCATCAGCTTCAACCCCACCACCCTCAACTTCACCCAGAACGCCGGCACCACCTCCACGCAGCCCGTCGTCATCACCAACTTCGGCGGCAGCCCGCTCAACTTCAACGGCCTCTCCGCCACCAGCGGATTCACCGAAAGCGACACCTGCTATGGCGTGCTCGCCCCCGCCTCCACCTGCATCGCCAACGTCTCCTTCGCCCCGTTCGCCGCCGGCCCGGCAAGCGGAAACCTTATCGTTACCGACGACTCCGGCAACGCCGGTCCCAGCCAGGCCATCGCCCTCACCGGCATGGCCACCGCGCCCGTCGCTTCCGTCTCGCCCACCTCGCTCAGCTTCTCGTCCACAGTCCTCGGCGCCACCAGCACAGCCAAAACCGTCACCCTCACCAACACCGGCAATGGTCCACTGATCGTCGGCAGCGTCCTCGCCTCCACGTCGTTCAACCAGACCAACACCTGCACGGGCAGCATCGCCCCCGCGGGCACCTGCACCATCTCCGTCAGCTTCACCGCGATCACCGTTGGCACCGTCTCCGGCTCGATCACCATCAGCGATAACGCCGGCACGCAAACCGTCGCCCTCACCGGCACCGGCTCGGCTCCTGTCACCTTCTCGTCCAGCTCCCTCGGCTTCGGCTCAGTCGTGGTCGGCAACACCAGCGCGGCCAAATCCGTCACCCTCACCAACCGCGAAAGCGTCGCTCTGAACTTCTCCGGCATCACCGCCTCCGCCGGCTTCAACGTCGCCAGCGGTACCTGCGGAGCCAGCCTTGCCGCCAAGGGCTCCTGCTCGGTCGGCGTCACCTTCTCCCCAACCGCCATTGCCGTGTCGGCCGGAACGCTCACCTTCAACGACGACGCCCTCAACACGCCGCAGACCGTCAGCCTCAGCGGCACCGGCACGGCTCCGCTCACCCTCTCCGCCAGCTCGCTCAGCTTCGGCTCGGTCAAAGTCAACACCACCAGCGCCGCCAAGTCCGTCACCGTGACCAACCGCAGCAGCGCGGCCGTCAGCTTCAGCGGTATCGCCACCACCGCAGGCTTCAACCTCGCCTCCAACACCTGCGGCGCCAGCATCGCTGCCGGAGCCACCTGCTCCGTCGGCGTCACCTTCACTCCAACCGCCACCGGCTCTGTCTCCGGCACGCTCACCTTTACCGACAGCTCCGTCAGCAGCCTACTGACCGTCACCCTCACTGGAACCGGCAGCACCTCTTCCGGCTCCCACAACAACAACTAACCTTCCCATCCCCTAACCCCGGGAGCAGCCCCATGGTCGACGCATACTCCTCTGCGACCGGCCATGGGGTTCGGCTTCTGCTCCACGCCCCCGAGGCGCTTTCTGACCCATCCCCCGAGGCGCTTTCTGACCCATCCCCCGAGGCGCATTCTGACCCATCCCCGAGGCGCATTCTGACCCATCCCCCCGGAAGCGTCATTCTGACTCGCAGAGTCAGAATCTCCGTCGTTCCCCTTCGCCCGCCCCCACTGAGGCTTGTCATTCTGAGCGCAGCGAAGAATCCCCGCATTTCGCCTCCACCACCCCAGCCGCCGCCCTCACCCCGCCCCGCTCGAAGACCCGCGCCCACACATGCGCGGTCATTTCCTATCGCGCATGCGCATAAACGGCCGTTCGATCAGATAGTAGGAAGCCGTCGCCATGGCAAGAATCAGAGGGATGGTCAGAATTCGCTGGGCATGGCGCACCGGAATCAGCCCGGTGTAGGACAGCGCAATCGGGTGGTACAGATAGATCGCATACGAGATCCGGGCGATGAACCGTATCGCACGATGCTCCAGAAAGCCCCCCCCGGCGAACATCCGGCGAACATAAGCTGAGCGATCAGCAGCGCCGCAAACACCGGAGTCAGCGAAAGCACCGCGAGATACATGGCGGTGCCCTCAGCATGTTGTAAATCGAAGATCGTAACAACCGCCATAGCTGCGAGAGAGAAGAGGATCAGAGACCTCTTTGCGATCAGGCAAAGAAGCCAATTCGGAACACTGCGGCGATAGATCAGGATGGACAGCAGGCCTCCAATCATCAAGGCATCCGCCCTGCAGTCGAAGGCGTTGTAGATGTAGGAAAGTGGGACGTGAAAACCAAACACCAGCACCGCGCGCCAGATCCACAGCCCAACGACGACAATGGAGACGTTGCGCCCTATCGACACAGAACGCGCCAGCAACGCAAGCAGTACGACCGGCCAGATCAAGTAGTACTTCTCTTCAATCGCCAGCGACCAACTGATCCCAACCGGAAACGTGACCTGCTGGGCCACAGGTAGAAACGCCCGGCCATAGTCAGCCATGTAAAAGAAGCTCTCGAAGGCCTGCTTCCAGACGATGTGTTGATGCCGCGCCACCATCGTCAGCATCGTGATAACCCAGCAAACATAGAACGTGGGAAAGATACGATAGCTTCTGCGGCGGTAGAAGTTGCGCAGAGAGAGGGTTCGCATCCGCGCGAATTCCTTGAGCAGCATCGTCGTGATCAAAAATCCGCTGAGCACAAAAAAGAGCGTAACGCCGAGCGCGCCGGAGAACGGCAGCCCCTGGTGATACAGGACAACCATGGTCACCGCAGCCGCCCGGATCGCATCGAGCCCGGGAATCGTCCGGCTGTGCATCGCGCGCCACAGGGTCGTCTGGCTCTTCGGCAACCATCGTCAGCATGGCCCCAATCCTACTCGACTTGTCGACGGGCAGAAAGAATCCTCACCCCTCTGCTGTACGCTTAACACGATGCAACCCGGACTCTCTACCTACGTCTTCTTCCAGCACCGCCTGCACCCCGGCCTGCTGGACGCACTGCATGCCGCCGGCGCCACCACCATCGAGGTCTTCGCCGCGCGCCACCACTTCGACTACACCGACACGCCCGCCGTGCGCGAGCTGGCCGCCTGGTTCCGCTCGAACGACGTCCGCGCCGTCCTGCATCAGCCCATCTACATCAGCGACCGCGCAGACGCCCAGTGGTCGCGCCACGTCGCCGCGAACCTCAACCTCATCGCCACCGAGAAGACCCACCGCATCGCCGCCATGGACGAGGTCAAGCGCGCGCTGGAGTGCGCCGAACAGGTCCCCTTCGCCGCCGCCGTCCTCCACCTCGGCCTGCGCGATACCGCCTGGGACGACGCCGCCATCGAGCACTCCATCACCGCCATCGAGCACCTCAAGGCCTTCGCCTCGCCCCTCGGCGTCCGCCTGCTGCTGGAAAACGTGCAGAACGAAGTCACCACCCCCGACCACCTGCTCTACATCCTCAAGTCCGGCCACTTCGACTCCGTCGGCGTCTGTCTCGACCTGGGCCACCTGCACCTGGCGCAGCCCGCAACCGGCGCGCCCGCGGACTCCGGCCTCGGTGCCGCCGTCGAGTTGCTCGGCGCGCGCATCGCCCAGCTCCACCTGCACGACAACCACGGCCCGCTCGCCCACACCATCGACATGAAAGACGAGCACCTCTGGCCCGGCAACGGCGCCCCCGTAAACGGAACCATCGACTGGAACGCCGTCGCCCCCGCCCTGGCCACGCTCCCCGCCGCCACGCCCGGCATTCTGGAGCCGGCCTGCGACCGCGACGAAGCTCCCGAATCCATCACCGCCAGGGCTGAAAAGACCTTCCGCACGTTGCTCCAACAGCAGTCCCCGCAACATATGTAACCAAAACGGATACGAAAGCCGTCCCCATGAGCGAACACGCCACACCCGAAGTTACAAATTCCGCCCCCATCGCCACCATCGCTTCTCTCGCCGCCCACGAAGGCGAGCGCGTCACCCTGCGCGGCTGGCTCTACAACATCCGCTCCTCCGGCAAACTCCTCTTCCCCACCTTCCGCGACGGCACCGGAACCATCCAGGGCATCGTCCCCAAAGCCGCCGTCCCGCCCGAAGTCTTCGACCGCATCAAGTCGCTCACGCAGGAATCATCGGTGATCGTCACCGGCAAGGTCCGCGCCGACTCCCGCGCGCCCTCCGGCTTCGAGCTCGACGTCGACAACGTCGAAATCGTCCACCTCGTCCCCACCGACACGCCCTTTCCCATCACGCCCAAAGAACACGGCACCGACTTCCTCATGGAGCATCGCCATCTCTGGGTGCGAACTCCGCGCCAATCCGCCATCCTCCGCGTCCGTGCCACCATCATGCGCGCGGCACAAGAGTATTTCGATACCCACGGCTTCATCCGCACCGACCCACCCATCCTCACGCCCGCCGCGTGCGAAGGCACCAGCACGCTCTTCGAGCTCGACTACTTCGGCGACCCCGCCTTCCTCACGCAAAGCGGCCAGCTCTACATCGAAGCCACCGCGCTCGCGCTGGGCAAGGTCTACAGCTTCGGCCCCACCTTCCGCGCGGAGAAATCCAAGACCCGCCGCCACCTCACCGAGTTCTGGATGATCGAGCCCGAGGTCGCCTTCATGGACCTCGAAGGCGACATGCAGCTCGCCGAAGCCTTCCTCACCCACATCGTCACCACGGTCCTGGCCCACCACCGTGCCGACCTCAAAGTCATCGGCCGCGACATCGCCAAACTCGAAGCCGTCATCGCCCCCTCGCGCGATGACGCGGTCGCCATCGCCACCGCCGAACCCACCACACCAGGCAACGAAGTTGTCATTCTGAGCGGAGCGAAGAATCCCCGCATTTCGCCCGAAGCACCGCCAACCTCCCCACACACAAACTCCGTCATCCTGAGCGGAGCGCGCAGCGCGGAGTCGAAGGACCCCGAAGCATCTTGCGTTGCCACAACCCCGAGCACCATCCCGCCCGCAAATCGTTTTCCCCGCCTCTCCTACGACGAGGCCCACACCATGCTCGAGCGCGCCTTCGCCGAAGGCAAGCTCGAAGCCCCCCACATCTACGGCGACGACTTCGGCTCGCCCGACGAGACCTACATCAGCTCCCAGTTCGACAAGCCCGTCATGATCCACCGCTACCCCGCCGCCTTCAAGGCCTTCTACATGCAGCCCGACCCCGACGACCCCACCAAGGCCCTCTGCGTCGACGTGCTCGCCCCCGAGGGCTACGGCGAAATCATCGGCGGCAGCCAGCGCATCGACTCCTACGAACTCCTCAGGGCGCGCATCGAAGAGCACAACCTGCCCCTCGCCGCCTTCGAGTGGTACCTCGACCTGCGCCGCTACGGCTCCGTCCCCCACGCCGGCTTCGGCATGGGCATCGAGCGCGCCGTCGCCTGGATCTGCGGCCTCGACCACGTCCGCGAAACCATCCCCTTCGCCCGCACCTTGAACAGGATCTACCCATGACCGAACTCGACACGAAGTCGTCTGCCAATTCGATGTATCCCGTCCCAACCCGGGAAATGGACACCGCGCCCAATATGGGCGCATCGGTGCGCGGCTGGCTTCTTTACTACTGCATCAGCAGAACAATCCTAAATCCTCTAGTGCTTCTCTATAGCCTTCATGGCCTGCATCTCTTTAGGTTGATCGCTATTGACGTGATAGAGGCCCTCGTGGGCTTCATAGCAGGCACGGCAGTTTGGAGGATGTCGCGTCATTGGATACGCGCCGTATGGTCCGATTTGACGGTTCGGCTCGTTCAAGTCTTAATCGTTGCCGCTTCTTGGCAATCCACGAGCGCCGTGCGCCCAGGTATTAGGCTTGTGGCCCATTCCATCGTTGGCGGTTTGGGACTGGCCTTCATATTGGCATGGTTCCTTTACTTCAGGACATCGAAGCGTGTCCGCTTGACTCTCGGTCGTAATCTCTAGCCGGGTGCCCCACATCTCGCTTCTGAGATGTGGGATTGTCGCCGCACAATTCCAAGCGGAGCCCCGAACCCGAGGGCACGGCTTCAGCCGTGCCACAAAAAGCCGCGCCGAAGGCGCTTCCGCTCTGCCGAAGGCCGGAGTGCAGCCCTCGAGCGAAGCGAAGGGCGATACGACTGACCTGCCATCCTTCGACTGCCACCAACTCCCGCCAAATTTCCACCGCCCAACCCTAGAACCTGGCCCTCAACTCGAAGCTCTTCGCCACCGGCTCCACGATCTTCACCCGTCCGTGCCCCGGATTGATCGCCTCTCGCGTGCGCAGCACACCGCACTCCATCAGCTTTTTCACGTCCCGCCGCACCGACCTGGGGTCGCGTTTCAGCGCTCGCGCCAATTCCGTCACCGAGTAGGGCTTTGTCCGCGCTGTCTCCACCACCCGCACGCGTTCCGCCGACAGCACCTCAAACATCTGCTGCGGCGACTCGAATGTGAAGCCAAACGAAGGCTCAACGCGCTCTCCTCTGGCCCACTTCTCCGCGCGCGCACGAGAACGCTCCACGTAGCCTTCAAAGCCGTCGGTATGAATGGTCAAGTTCATGACTTCTTCCTCCTCAACTTCCTGACTTCCGCGTGAAACAACGCCTCGACCTTGTCGAAATCCTCCACCGAAATCGATTCGACCTTCCCAAAATAGTGCCGATGATGCGTCCCATGCGCGTTGTCGTATCCCAGGACACGTCCATTATCTCTGGGATACAAAAAATGGTTGATGAAGGAAAGATTGTAGCGGACAACCTTACCTGTATCGTCTTCCCAAACCTCGGCGCGAATAATTCCCGGCCCACTCGCGCAGGAAACTAACGTTACTTCGTCCACGACCTTCCGCAAACTTCTCTTCGGCGGCACTGGCCAATCCTACCACAGCTAGGGCATCGGCCGCCCTGACTGCATTTAGCTCAAATCTGATACGGCACCCTCACCCCACTCATACCCACCGGAAAATCCCTCACATTGCGCGTCACAAACTGCCGCCCCGCCGCCTCCGCGGTTGCCAGAATGATCGCGTCGGGCAGCTTGATCCGCCGAACCCGCCGATTTTCCGCCGCGCGCTCTGCCACCGTATTCGTCACCGGCAGACACTGAAAGCTGGTCAGAAATGCGCGAAGAATCGTCTCCTGCGCCTTGTTCTGTGCCCCGGTCATCACTTCAATCCAGGTAATGACGCTGATCGCAAGATCGTCGCTACGTTGAAGCTCCTTCGTCGCCTTCTTGATTCCGTTCAGATGGTCGATCAGGATGTTGGTGTCGAATAAATCGCTCACCGCTCCCACTCTTCCCGCAGTCTCTCCTGGTACGCGAGACCGTCTTCACCCCGGCCCTTCCACAGCCCAAAAGAGTCTTCGATCCCCGCCCTGTTTTGAGCAAGATATCCCGTCACAGCCTGGCGAATCAGCTCCGCCCGCGAGGTCTTCCGCGAACGGCTCAAAGCGGTCAACTGCGCCAACTCTCTCTCCGGCAGATCCACCAAGGTTCTCATGCCCGCCTCCGTGATATACCGGCATGATATCATGCCCTCCCGAAGCGCCGGCGCACCCCGCGCGTGTACCCTTAACCCAATGCGCCTCATCCTTCGCCCCGCAGTCCTCGTCTCTCTGCTCCTCGTCTCCCTCCCGTTCGCCGCGCAGGAACAGGGTGCCTGGATGGCCGACAGCCAGAACGCCCGCACCATCACTGGCCCGGTCGCGCTCGCCGCGCAAAAGATCACCATCAACTTCCTGAGCTTCCCCATGGTGAAGGTCCGCACCCTGGCCGAGTCCGAGATGGCCGCCGCCTTCGACGCCCCCGCCGGCGCGTCCCACAACGGCAGCCTCTACCGGCTCAACATCTCCTCCGCCACCAAGCTGCTGCGCAAGAACAGCCTGTGCGGCGGCGACGACACCGAGTGGATGGCCACCTACGTCTCCGGCCGCTCCCTGCAACTGGCGTTCTTCTCCGGAGACAAGCCGCCCGTCTTCACCCTCGACGCGCTGGCCAACTCCACCGACCTCTGCGGCACCTTCACCTATCTGCGCTAAGCCCTGGACAAAACTTAGCGCCGATTCCCACTGATGACACCGATCAACATCAAAGGGGAACCACGGATTCACGGATAAGAACAGATCAAGTGCAAAAAGGCTTTGTGGTGAAGCGCGTCGTATCAAACTCCCCATTGTTTGATCGGTCCAATCGGTGTGGATCGGTGTTAGGCCTTTCGCCGTAAGATGGTGGCATGGACGGCACACGCATCGACAAATGGCTTTGGGCCGCGCGCTTCTTCAAGACGCGCGAGCTCGCCTCCAAGGCCTGCGAGATGGGCCGCGTCACCTCCAACGCTGTCCGCGCCAAGCCCGCCCGCGAGGTCCGCATCGGTGACATGCTGCGCATCCAGAAGGAGGACGGCGAGCATGAGGTGGAAGTCCTTGCCCTGGGCCAGCAGCGCGGCTCCGCGGCCATCGCGCAGACCCTCTACCGGGAGACGGAGGCCAGCGTGGAAGCCCGCCGCAAGGCCGCCGAGGAGCGCCGCCTGCTGGGGCCGATGTACTCCGCCGCGCCCTCCGGCCGTCCCAGCAAACGCGATCGCCGCCTCATCCACAGCTTCAGCGGACGCAACTAGACGCCCCGCTTGCCGTACTCTCTTAAGCAGGCACATGAAGAAAAAACTCCGCATCGGCATTCTCTTCGGCGGGCGTTCCGGCGAGCACGAAGTTTCCTTGCTCTCTGGCGCGTCCATCCTCAAGGCCATCGACCGCAAAAAGTACGACGTGGTTCCCATCGGCATCGGCAAGCAGGGCCAGTGGCTCACCGGCACTGAGGCAGACCAGCTGCTGGCCGCCAATCCGCTGGCCACGCCGGCGCTCAGCGCTGCACCCTCCGCCGCAGAGGAGGACATCGAATTCGCCCTGGCCGCCGCAGTCCTGCGCAGCGGAGAGCCGCTCAACATTCCGCCGCCCGCGCACCCGCAACGCCGCTCCACGGACGCGCTGCAACTCGCAGCCAACGCGGAGTTTGCGCAGCCCGGTAATCCGCTCGCCGCCGCGCTCGATGTCGTCTTTCCCGTGCTCCACGGCACCTTCGGCGAAGACGGCACCATCCAGGGCCTGTTCGAGCTCGCCGGCATTGCGTACGTCGGCTCCGGCGTACTCGGCTCCGCCGCCGCCATGGACAAGGACGCGATGAAGCGCCTGTTTGCCGCTGCCGGCCTGCCCCAGACGCCGCATGTCACGCTGCTCCGCACTGCGTGGCGCACCGATCCCAGGCGAGCCACACGGCTCATTGAGAAAGCGCTCGCCTATCCGCTCTTCGTCAAGCCGGCAAACCTGGGCAGCTCCGTCGGCATCTCCAAGGTCCACGCGCGCGCCGAACTGGCCGCGGCCATCGACCTCGCCGCCGGCTTCGACCGCAAGATCGTCGTCGAACAGGGCGTGGGCGGCGCAGGCGTCAAGCCGCGCGAACTGGAGGTCGCCGTCCTCGGCAACGATCAGCCCGAGGCCTCCATCGTCGGCGAGATCGTCCCCAACAAGGAGTTCTACGACTACGAGTCGAAGTACGAGCCGTCCGCGACCCCATCCGTCCCCGTCATCCCCGCCAAACTCACCGCGTCGCAGTCCCGCCAGATTCGTGCCATGGCCGTCGCCGCCTTCCGCGCCTGCGACTGCGCAGGCCTGGCCCGCGTCGACTTCCTGATGGAGCCCACCCACGACGCCAAAGGCCGCAAGCCCAAGCAGCCGCGCATCTTCCTGAACGAGATCAATACGCTGCCCGGCTTCACCAGCATCTCCATGTATCCCAAGCTCTGGCAGGCCAGCGGCGTGCCGTACAAAAAACTCATCGACTGCCTGATCGCGCTCGCCGTCGAACGCCATCGCGAGAAGCTGGAGACGCGCTTTACCAAAATTTAGAAGCCGCCGCTACCAGTAAGAGGTATCATCAGCAACAAGGATCGGGGCCCATGAGCGAAAACGTACTGCAAACACTCCAACAACTCGTGCAGGACGTGATCGCGCCCGACGTGCGCGAACTCAAGGCCAACCAGGCATCTCTGGAAAAACAGATTGCGGCTCTGGAGAAGCACATGGACGTCCGCTTCAGCTCTGTCGACCAGAAGCTCGACGCCCGTTTCGACGCGCTGATGGCAGCCATCTCGGAATCGAAGGCCCAGGCCGAACTCACCAATCTTCGAGTCATCGCCTCCCTCAGTGAGCGAGTCGCGGTCCTCTAGGCCCAGCGCCACTAAGCCGGCATCCATCCCAAGCTACCGCTTCATTGCACCTGCGCATCTATACCCGTAGGTGCGTATCGTTGCCGCTCAGGACCCCCACTCTCGATAATCCGCCCGGCGCCTTCCAGCAAGTGGTCCGGAGCTGCGTCTCGTGGCGCCCACTCAACTCGCTGTGGGACCTGCAGGGCGTTCCTGTCCGCACCGTCGCCCTACGCACCTGGAACGCCCTGCTGAACGACGATCTCTTCGGCAGCGCCGCTGAACTCGGCTACTGGTTCCTGTTCGCGCTCTTTCCCACGCTGGTCAGCGCATCGGCCATCATCGGACTCACCGCGCGCCACGCCGCCCAGGACTATGATCGCCTGCTGCACTACATGGCCCTGGCCGTCCCGCCATCGGCCTTCAACATCGTGCTCGTGACCTTCAATCAGATCACCGCCTCTTCCAGCGGCAGAAAGGTCACACTCGGCTTCGCGGTCGCGCTGTGGGCCGCGTCCGCTGGCTTCTCGGCCATTCAAGACTCCATGAATGCCGTCTACCGGGTCAGGGAGACGCGCCCCTACTGGAAGGTCCGCGGCGCCGCCGTCCTCATCAGCACACTGCTCTCGCTGCTGCTCACCGCGATCCTCGCCGCGCTGCTCGCCGCGGACTTCTTCGCCCACGCTGCCAGTCTCCACATCCTCCATCGCGCCATCGCGTATCCCCTCGCCATCGTCATCCGCACCGTCGGATGGGTCGTCGCAATCGCTTTGCTCACTCTGCTCTTCGCTCTCATCTACTACTGGGCTCCAGACCTGGAACAGAAGCAATGGCGGTGGCTCACCCCCGGCAGTGCGATCGGGGTCATCGGCTGGGCGCTCGCCTCGATCGGGCTGCGCATCTACCTGCATTTCTTCAACAGCTATACGGCCGTCTACGGATCGCTGGGCGCGGTCATCATCCTGCTGACGTGGTTCTATCTCTCCGGCCTGATGCTCCTGATCGGCGGTGCGGTCAACAGCGAGATTGAGGCCGCCGCCACCGAGCATCGCCTCAGCCTGCAAGCGCAATAACCACACCGTCCCACCCCAGCCGCCGCGATTGCACTAAGATCAAGGTGCCCTCCACAGGGACATCTCCAGAGGAGCCAGTCTTGATCAAGAACATCTTTTTCGCCCTCGTCCAATTCGTTCTGTTCCTCGTCGTCTTCGCCGCTGGCAGCTTCTTCCCGCCATTCCACCTGGAGCACGTCGTCGGCGCCACGCCCGACGGCACTCGCATCTTCGTCATGGATGGCATCGTGTTCACCACCGTGCTGTTCGCGCTGATCCTGGTGGTGGAGGCGTTTCGCAAGCGGCTGAACACAGCCGGCCCATGGACGACCACAGCCTTCGTGCTGGCCTCCTTTGCCGGGTATGCCGCCAAGTTCGGCTTCCTGACGAGACCCTAGAAATGCCGCCCTTGCCCCCGCAACTGGACGAGTTTCTGTCTCGCCTCCGCAGCGCGCAGCAGACGCTCGATCAAGCATTCGACCAACTCCCGCCCAGCCCGTCGCCGGACCTCGGCGAAGACGCCGCAGCGATCCTGACCGAAGCCGCCGAGCGGATGCAGGACAACGATCCCTACCACCACCCGCTCTACGCCGGGCAGATGCTTAAACCGCCGCATCCCATTGCGCGCGCAGCCTATGCCATGGCGATGTCGATCAACCCCAACAACCACGCGCTGGACGGCGGCCGCGCCAGCTCCGCCATGGAACTCGAAGCCGTCGCCACCCTGGCCCGGATGTTCGGCTGGCCAACCTATCTCGGCCACCTCGCCAGCAGTGGCACCTTCGCCAATCTGGAGGCGCTCTGGGTCGCCGGCCAATTGCGGCCCGGCCAAGCTGTAGCCTCGTCCGATCAGGCGCACTACACCCACACGCGCATCTCCGGCGTGCTGGGGCTGCCCTTCGTCACCATCCCCAGCGACAACACCGGCCGCATGGACCTGGACGCACTCGAAGCCGCGCTCCAGACCCACGACATCGGCACCGTCGTCGTGACCCTGGGTACCACGGCCGTCGGCGCAGTCGATCCGCTGGACCGCGTGCTCGCACTGCAGGCGCGCTACGGGTTCCGCATCCATGCGGACGCGGCTTACGGTGGATACTTCACACTGGCCGGCAATCTCGGCCCGGAAGCCCGTGCCGCCTTCGACGCCATTCCGTATGCCGATTCGCTGGTCGTGGATCCGCACAAGCACGGCCTGCAGCCGTACGGATGCGGCTGCATCCTGTTCCGCGATCCCTCGGTCGGGCGCTTCTATCGGCACGATTCGCCCTTCACCTACTTCACCTCGAAGGAGCTGCATCTCGGCCAGATCTCCCTGGAGTGCTCCCGCGCCGGGGCCTCCGCCGTCGCCTTGTGGGCCACGCAAAAGCTGCTGCCGTACCAGCCCGGGGGTACCTTCGCCCGCGGTCTGGAGGCCGGTCGCGAAGCCGCCCTGGCCCTGCGCCAGCGGCTCGTCAACGATCCACGCTTTGCCGTACCCATCGGCCCGCCGCAGCTCGACATCGTGTACTACGCTCCGCGCGCCGTCACACCTGCCGCAACCTCCGCACTGGCGCAGGCCATCTTCGACCAGGCCCGCCACCGCGACCTCTATCTCGCGCTCGCAACCCTGCCCACGCGGTTCTTTCCGCCGGACACGTGGCCGAAACCCGCCGGTATTGAACCATCCCCGCAAGCCTCCGTCACATGCCTCCGCTCCGTCCTGATGAAGCCCGAACACAGGGCGTGGATCCCCGAGATCAGTCGACGCCTCGACGAAGCCACGACCGCCGTCCTGGCCAGGCAGTTTGTCAATCCCCGAGAAAGCGCAGCCGGCTAACCAGAAAGCGGAGGCGGAAAGATTGGTCCGTCCACTCCGCACTTTGGTAAACTGTTAGCACACGAGGTATACCGGTGCTACGGTCGCTGTTGGCGCAGCCGTATCCATCGCGAACCTGTTTCCTGGGCCACCCTTCAGTTCGGATTTCTGGATCATCGAACGCGCGCACTCCAAAGGACCAAATCTCCGAATGAGCTTCCCAATTTCCCCAATCCCCATGATGGAACTTCCGTCTCCCGACCTGTCCACCCGGCGCATCGCCTATTTTTCCATGGAGATCGCCCTTTCGCCGGACCTGCCCACCTACTCCGGCGGCCTGGGCATACTCGCGGGCGACACCTTGCGCTCCGCCGCGGACACTGCCGCCCCCATGGTCGCCATATCGCTGGCCCATCGCCGCGGATACTTC
>Ga0302267_10004744_pt1 | contig 14733 bp, 12 predicted proteins | sample III_Bog_E1_3_FD_194555 | JGI IMG/M metagenome (GOLD analysis project Ga0302267, IMG submission 194555) | Peat permafrost microbial communities from Stordalen Mire near Abisko, Sweden - III_Bog_E1_3 | ecosystem: Environmental > Terrestrial > Soil > Wetlands > Peat | place: Sweden: Abisko... | reverse complement strand
AGCCCTTCGTCTCCATCGGCAAGCAGAGCCGCGTTGGCTTCAACTTTGCCGCCAACGCCGGCTACGACTTCGTCCAGCAATCCCTCCAATACGCCGGCGTTCAGGCCGTCTACAACTGGAACTGCTGCGGCCTCACCTTCGGCTACCGCCGCTTCGAGCTCGGCTCCATCCGCGACGAAACCCAGTACCTCTACAGCTTCACCCTCGCCAACTTCGGCTCCGTTGGCGACATCCGCCGCTCCACCTCCGTCTTCCGCGACCCCACCCTCCCACCGGCCTATTAGAGCGCTTTCAATTCAAGTGTGAACAGAATCCACCATGCCCCATCGGGGTGCCCTCGGGGCCGAGCGTCTTTTTGCTCGATGGGTGGGAGACCACAAAGGCTCATTGCGAGCGACTAGCGAGCGTCCGCCCCACCGCAGGTGGCGGCTGCTCCACCGCAGGTGGCGGCTGCTCCACCGCAGGTGGTCAATAGTCCTCGTCGTCCCCAATCGGCATCCCTGGCGGCGCTTCCACCGCCGGCGCCGGCACAAACTTCTCCGGGGCGCGCTCAAACTCCTCGATCCGTTCAATCACCGCCGCGCGATGAATCGCCTCCGCCGAATCCGTCAGCGGAGCCGCCGCCGTCAGCTGCTTCAGCACATCCGCAATATGCCATCGCGCAATCGCCCGCGCCTGGCTCGACGCATCCTGGTTCACCGCCAGCCCCAGCATCGCTTCGAGCGCCCGAAACTCCACCGCCCGCTCCACCTCCGCCGACACCGTGTGCCCGCCCTCCGGCCTCCGCGCCACCGCCGCCGACACCGCCTCCAGCACGCTGCGCAGCCCCGGCGCTCCCGGCACGCGCATGTGGTACTCGATCAGCCGGCTCGCCCGTGCCGGGTCCAGCAGCACCGTGAGTGTGAGGTCGGCAGCCGACTCCGCCGCCGCCACCGGATCGAACGTCAGCCCCGTGTGCGACGGCAGCGACTCCTCTGTCCGCGGATACGCCGGCGGCGGCGGCGGCAGCAACTGCAAAATTCGCTCCGGCAGCGTCAGCGTCTCCGGTGCCAGCGTCTTCAGCACGGCGGTGAGCGCCTTCTGCTGCTCCGCCGGTTCCACAACCGCCGGATTCGCCAACCCATCCCCGCGTTCGTTGTACCGGTAGTCCAGGCCGCCAATCTCCTTGATCGCCGCCTCCGTCTGGTAGCGATGCAGCAGATAGAGCGGTGCCAGGGTCTTTTCGAGCTCAGCCATCGGTGTGCCTGGCCGAATCGCTCCCTCGCCAAAATTCCTGAGCGCCGCCTCCCGCACCGCAAGCACACGCTCCAGTTCTGCCGCCGGATCGGCCCCGTTGTCCCATAGATGCGCGTGCGGATGCGCCGACCCGAACGGCCGCGCGTCCTCATCCGTAATGAACACCTGCCCCGCGCGATCGGCCTCGGCCAGTATCTTGCTCAGCGCCGCCCGCTCCCCGTCTTCCGTCGTCCCCGGCGCAAACTCCCGGTACCCATAGTCGATCGCCACCTTGTCCCAGTCGCCGATGCCCGCTGCGTATGCATGCGACACATCGATCTTGCCGTCCCCATCCACCGTCACCCATGGGTGCGGATAGTCCATCACGCTGTCGCCCTGCTTCACGCTCGATGCCGCAAAGTTATGCGCCAATCCCAGCGTGTGCCCGGTCTCATGCGCCGAGAGCTGCCGGATGCGCTTCAGCACCATCTGCAGCATCGGATCGTGCGCCTCATCGGTTGGAACTGCGCCGTCCTTGTAGGGCGCCAGCAGCGCCTCCGCAATCATGTAGTCCTGCCGCCCGCGCAGCGATCCCAGCGTCACATTGCCTTTGATAATCTCGCCCGTCCGCGGGTCGGCCACCGCCTCGCCGTAGCTCCAGCCGCGCGTGTACCGGTGCACCCACTGGATGATGTTGTAGCGCACGTCCATCGGGTCGGCATCGACCGGCAGCACATCCACGCGAAGCGTCCCCTTCGCCCACCCCGCCGCCTCGAACGCCTCATCCCACCAGCGCGCTCCTTCCACAAGCGCCGTCCGTATCGGCTCCGGCGCGCCGCGATCCACGTAGTACTGGATCGGCGCAACCGCCTCGCACCCGCTCTTGCAACGGGCGTCCTTCTTCACCAGCCGGTGGCGCAAAATGAACAGTTGATCCAGCGGCTCGCCCAGCGGAGCCGTGTAGTCGCGATAGCTCGAAGCAAAGTACCCCGCCCGCGGGTTGAACCGCCGCGGCGTAAACCCCGGCCCCGGCAGCTCAATAAACGACGTCCGCTCCCGCACCGTCATCGCATGCGCATCCGGCGTCACATCGCCCACATACCTGCCCAGCCCCGGCCCATCCGCCGTGAACGTCAGCTCGGCCTCCACCTCCGTGTTCTTCGGGAAGGCCTTCGTCCCCTCCAGCGCAATCGTCGACCGCGTCTCGTCCACTTTGTAGCTTCCCTGCTTCAGCCCCGCCAGCGTCTCCGCCACGCCGTGTCCGTCGTGCAGAAAAAACTCTGTCGCATCCACCAGCACCGCGCCGTCCGCCCCCGCCGCCGCCACCGTGAATCCCCACAGCACGCTCTCCGGAAACGATTGCGTCACCGCCAGCTGCTCCGCCGGCTCGCTGGTCAGCGCGCGGAAGGCCAGGTTTGGCGCTACCAGCAGCACCTTCGGCCCGCTGCGCTCAAACCGCACCAGCCGCCCGCCGCCAATCTGGCCGCGGTCCAGGCCCAGGTCGTTCGAGCCCGTCCCGTAAGGCAGAGTATTGGTATAGAGCAGGTCAGCGCTCCGCCCATCCGGCCCCAGCCGCGGAATCTCCACGTAGAGCTTCCCGCCCGCCGCATCCCAGTCCAGCGGCAACAGGCCGTCGAAATGTTTCATCCCCGCCGTCTTCGCCGCAATCGTAGGCAGAGTAGCCGGCGCAGCCTGACCACCGCTCTGCCCCAGGCTGAGTGTGGAAGCAAAAAACAAGGCAAGAAAGGGAACCGTGCGCATGTCCCGTTCTATCACGACGCCACGCGGAATCGCCCACAACCCCGCTTGCCTTTCCCCGCCCGCCGCGTCCACTCTATAACCCATCCATGCTCCGCCCGCGCCAAAGGCCCGCTGGAGTATTCTTTTCACAGAGGACTTTCCCGTGTTCCGCATACCCATTTCAGCCGCCCTGCTCGCGCTCGTGCTGGCCGCCGGCTGCAAAGCCCAAACCGCGCCGCCCATCCCCAACGCGCCCGACGCCGCCCTGCTCAATCGCCGCATCGAGGTCATGGTGCGTTCCCAGTTCAACGTGCCGCAGGACTACGCCGTCGCCATTGGCGTCCGCACTCCCAGCCCGTTCACCGGATATGACGCCCTGCCCGTCACGCTCTCCCGCGCCGCCAGCACCACCGTCGTCAACTTCCTCATCTCCACCGACGGCAAAACCCTCGCCCGGCTCGACAAGTTCGATCTTGAAAAGGATCCCGTCTTCGCCATCAACGTCGCCGGCCGCCCCATCCGCGGCAATCCCGACGCCAAGGTCACCGTCATCAACTTTGACGACCTCGAGTGCCCCTACTGCGCGCGCATGCACCAGTCCCTCTTCCCTGACACCATCGCCCGCTACAAAGACAAGGTCCGCTTCATCTACAAAGACAACCCCCTGCCTGCCGAGATGCACCCCTGGGCCATGCACGCCGCCGTCGATGCTGACTGCCTCGCCGCCCAGGACGGCAACGTCTACTGGCTCTACGTCGACTACCTCCACAGCCACGCGCAAGAGGTGACCGGCCCCGACCGCGACCTGCCCAAGAGTTTCGCCGCCCTCGACCGCATCGCCCGCCAGGAAGCCACCGTCGGCAAGCTCGACTCGACCACCCTTGACGCCTGCATCAGCAAGCAGGACGAATCCAAGGTCCGCTCCTCGCTCCACGAGGCTGAAGCCCTCAAGGTCGAGTCCGCCCCCGCCCTCTTCATCGACGGCGAGCGCGTCGATGGCGCCATCCCCGAAGATCAGCTCTGGCTCGTCATCGACCGCGCCCTGCGCGCCGCCGGCGAACAGCCGCCTCCGCCCCTCGCGCCTCCGGCCCCGCTCGCAGCACCCGCACCTCCCGCTGCCGGCTCCGGATCAGGCGCCGGAAAATAGGCGAGAGAATTTCTCCGTTGGCGGACAAAAAGAAGCCTCCCGGAGGGAGCGCAGGAAAATAGCCCAGCATGAAGTCCGCAGCAGCGGACGAAATGCTGGCAAGACGCGGAACCTAGATCATGCGCCAGAGATTCCCGTAGACCGCACGCAAACAAGCCTCCCGGAGGGAGTACGCAAAGAGCCTCCCGGAGGGAGCGCAGGAAAATAGCCCAGCATGAAGTCCGCAGCAGCGGACGAAATGCTGGGAACAGGCACGAAACGGACCCGCGCCCCGTAGGGGCGCTGTGAACGTCCGCAATCACCCGCGCCCGGTTTGCGTCGCACAAGGCTATCGAAGACCGGCCCCGGGCATTTATCCTTGTAGGCCAAAGCAATGCCGGGGCCGTCAAAGACCCCAAGGAGACATCAGGTTGCAAGTCGAATCGTTTTTCCCGGCCTGTTCCCGATCGGCCGGCAAGGCTCTCATCACAGCCGTCCTGCTCGCCGGCGCAGCCGGCTGCCATCGCACCCCCTCGGCCGACGTCATCGCCTCCGTCAACGGCAAGGACATCCTCCGCGCCGACCTCGAGCGCCAGTATCAGATCGTCAAAATGAGCCAGGGTGAAGCCCCCCAGGACCCCTCGCCCGAGCAGGCCAACCTCACCCGCCTCTCCGTCCTCCGCCAGATGATCGACGAGGAGATCCTCCAGCAGCGCGCCGCCAAGCTCAACGTCGTCGCCTCCGATGAGGACGTCAACGCCAAGCTCACCGAGATGAAGGCCCCCTACACCCAGGAGGAGTTCGACAAGCTGCTCAAAAACCGCAATGAAACCCTCGACACCCTCAAGAGCGAGCTGCGCCGCGGCCTCACCCGCAACAAGCTCCTCAACAAGGAAATCGACTCCAAAATCAACATCACTGACAACGAGATCACCGGCTACTTCGACGCCCACAAGGCCGAGTTCAACGTCATCGAGCCGCGCTACGACCTGGCCGAGATCGTCGTCACCAACGCTCCCTCGCCCCAGCCCGGCAACCTCCAGAACAGCAAGGCCACCAGCGAGGCCGACGCCAAAAGCAAGATCCAGGCCCTGCAAAAGAAGCTCGAAGCCGGCGACGACTTCAGCGCCCTGGCCATGAACTTCTCCGAGAATAAAGACAGCGCAGCCAACGGCGGCGACATGGGCTTCGTCACCGAGTCCCAGCTCCACGACCAGGCCACCACCGAGGTCTACGACGCCATCACCAAGCTCAAGCCCGGCCAGTTCACTGACGTGCTGCCCGTCAACGGCGGCCAGGCCCCCGGACACAAGCCCATCGGCTTCGCCATTTACAAGCTCATCTCCCGCGAAGCCCCCGGCCAGCGCACCCTGACCAATCCCCAGGTCCAGCAGGCCATCCGCCAGAGCCTCCGCGACGGCCACGCCCAGCTCCTCAAGAGCGCCTACATCGAGAAGCTCCGCGACGACGCCAAAGTCCAGAACTACCTCGCCGACCAGATCCTCAAGCAGGGCGCCCAGTAACCTGGAACCCCTTGCATCTGTCCTCCACCGGCCTCGCCACGCCAACCCACGGTCGGATGAAAACACGAGCATTGGCTGGAACCGCCAGCGCCCAGCGTCCACGAACGCCCAGCGTCCACGAACGCCCAGCGTCCACGAACGCCCAGCGTCCCGGAGGGACAGCAGGAAAATAGCCCATGGACAAGCGCAGCGCAGTCCTGGGTTCGCGTTGAACGAAAGGCCCTCCGCCCCGTAGGGACGGAGCGAAATCAGCCTCAGAATAGTTTTCTTGTGGAACCGGCAACTTGCGCGCTTCACGCAAAGTAGCCCCATTCTGCGGACAATGCGACGCTCCCTAGCGCCAACCTCCTGGTCGGCTCTACGGGCGCCGTCCCCGCCACCAGAGCAAGGCCCCGTTCCTCTATGCCGCATGCACATACGGTGACGGAGCAATCGGCTGTAGCGTGGGCCAGGAGGCCGGCGCTACAAAATTCGTTGGCGCGCCGGTGAGAAATGCGGGCCAAACGCAAAACGGCCCCCGCCCAGGGCGGAGGCCGTTTTGCATTCCAGTCTGCGGAACCTACTTCAGGTTGCCGTTCGAGTCCATCGTGATACCGCCAGGGCCTGCGTTCTTCTTGTCTTCGTTGGCCTTGCGAGTCCCCAGAGCCTTGGACGTGAAATCCTTGGCCGCGGCGATATCCGCGCTGACTGCGGCCGCGTTGCCGTAGTCCACATCCGCCTTGCGACGATAGATCAGGTTCAGATAAACCATGGCCTCGTCGTAGTTCGGCCGGTTGGCCACCGCCTGGTTCAGGTACTGCAAACCCTCGGCCACCAGCGCCGCATTCTCATCCTTGATCTGCTCCATGATCTTCTTGGGCGCCTTCACGTTGCCCTCGCCGTCGTCGTTGATGCCCGCCGCCGCCAGCGCCTTCAGCGTATTCTCATGGGCCAGCGTCCAGTCGATCGCGCCAATCGTGTACGCCGCCTCGGCGTCCTTCGGATCGACAGCCAGAACCTTCTTCTGCCATATCTTGGCGTCGTCAAACTTCTTGGTGCTGAAATAAATACCCGCAATCTGCTTGATGCTGTTCACATCGTTCGGGTTCTGCGCCAGAACCTCCTGGAAGATGCTGATCGCCTGCTGCGCGGTGTGCATGTTGTCCGGCGTGTCCAGCCCCGGCACCACGTTCTGCGCCAGAGCCGTCGCCAGGTAGGTCTTCGCCATCGGCAGGCTGGGGTCCAGCTGCGTTGCCGTCTGGAAGTGGCCGATCGCCTCTTCGTAACGAGCGCTCTTGTACGCTTCCACTCCCTTGTTCAACTGGTCACGGGCTTGCAGGCGTTTGCACCCGCTCATGGTAAACACCATGCCGGCCAATACCACCGCGAGCGCCGTTATACGTGCGGGTCCATTCATGTTCGTATCCTTCTCCTTCAGGTGGCGCCCTTTGATGTGTCTGCGCCCCTGTAATCTCTCTCGAACTGGCCGCAGGCGGGAGGACCCGCAGCCGGAACTCAGAATTCTACACCTGTTCACAACGCCGGTCCGGCCAAAGCCGATGCAAGCCCCATGCGCAATGCAGCTCGCCTACTGGCCAGCCTGGATCTTCGGCGTCATCAGCCCAATGTGGTCCACGCTGGCCGCACGGCCAATGTCGATCACCTCGGCAATGTATGCGAAGTTCACATCGTCATCGCCGCGGACGAACATAATCCGTTCTGCGCGGTTGGCGTAGATCTCGGTCAGTCGTGGCAGCAGGTCAGCCTTGGCCACGTCGGTCTCATTGATCTTGTACGTCGGCGGCCCGCCGGGATGATAAGCCACCTGCACCACGATGGTGCGGTCGGTCGGCGGCGGCGTCTTCGTCGGATCCTTCGGCGGCTGCGGAACCAGCGCATCCAGCCCCTTCGGCGTCACCGGCACAATCACCATGAAGATGATCAGCAGCACCAGCAGAACGTCAATCATCGGGGTAACATTGATGTCGGACGAGTAACCACCCCCGCCTCCCGTTGTCATGCCCATGGCTTCAAACTCCTCGTGTTCTCAATATCGTTGGATAAACCGCGGCCGAATGGCTGTTCCCTACTCGCCGCCTGCTCCGCCGCCCGCTTCCTTCTTCTGCGTCAGCAGGCCCACGTCGTCCACGCCGGCCGTGCGCACCGCGTCGATCGCGTCTTCGACTGCCCGGAACTGCGCCCGCGCATCCGCGCGCACATAGATCGTCTTGCCCGGCTTGTCGGAAAGCTTGTCGCGCACCAGGCCGCCCAGCTCGCTCAGTGCCACTTTATTCTGGCCCAGAAACACGCCGCCGTCGCGCGTGATCGCGACCACGATCGCATCTTCCTTGTCGGCGTCGGGCATGGATGTTGGGTTGTCCACTTTGGCCATGTCTACCGCCACCTTGTTCTGCAGCATGGGGGTGATGACCATGAAGATGATGAGCAGAACCAGCATCACGTCCACCATCGGTGTCACGTTGATGTTGGAACTGACGTTTTTTCCTTCCGACCGTACCGCAATTGCCATGGCTGATGCTCCGTGCCTGAATGATTTTTATTCCGGATGGCGTTCCGGCGTTGCTGCCTGCCCGTCTGCCGGAGGCGAGATGGAAACCGGCAGGCAGGGGAGAAATTGTTGATCTCCCCTGCCCCGCCGCAAACTCCCGCTCGCAGCTTCAGGGCGCTTCGCTTAACGCTTGTGGCTCTGCTTGATGAAGTAGTCCACCAGCTCGCTCGAGGAGTTGTCCATCTCCACGTCGAACGCTTCCACGCGGCCGGTGAAGTAGTTGAACGCCATCACGGCCGGGATCGCAACCAGCAGGCCGAACGCCGTCGTCACCAGCGCTTCTGAAATGCCGCCGGCTACCGCGCCGATGCCCGAGGTCTTCTGCGTGGCAATCTGCTGGAAGGCGTTCAGAATGCCGATAACCGTGCCCAGCAGGCCGACGAACGGCGCCGTCGAGCCGATCGTGGCCAGAACCGCAAGGCCCCTCTTCAGCTTGGCGTGCACAATCGCTTCGGCGCGCTCCAAAGCGCGGCCCGAGCTCTCGATCGTCTCTTCGGTCGGCGCCCCGCCCGAGGAGCGGAACTCCTGCAGGCCGGCCGTCACCACTTCGGCCAGGTGCGACTTCTTGTTGCGGTCGGCGATCTTGATCGCCTCTTCCAGCTTCGAGTCCTTCAGCGCGCCCGCAACCTTGGGAGCGAACTCGCGCGACTGCTTCCGCGCTGCCGAAAAGTAAAGGTAACGGTCGATCATCACGGCCAGCGACCAGATCGACTCAATGAACAGGATGATGGCGATGGTGCGTGCCGGCCATCCCATGTGATCCCACAGCCCCATCGGGCTGAAGCTGACGGTGCCGCCCTCTTCCTGGAAGAAAGCAAGGCTGCTGATCGTGTGCGAAGCGAAATGTGTGAGCTGAGCGAGAATCACTGAATCGTTCCTCCTAAGGAGTTTCTTTTGAACTTGCGCCCGCCGCGGCGGACGATTGCTGGTGAATGCGGCTCTTCACGATCCGCCTTCAGGCCAATAGGAAGGCCCCTGCCCGGAATACCGGAGAGGGGCCGAAGATAAAATCAACCGCCGAGCGTGAACACCACATTCACCGTGGTTTCCACTTCGACCGGATCGCCGTTGAGCAGGTATGGCCGGTAGCGCCACGACTTCACCGCTTCCAGAGCCGCCTGCTGCAGCATCGCCGGACCACTGATCACGCGAAGATTCTCGATCGTGCCCGTCTTCGAGATCATGGCCTGCAACACCACCGTACCGGAGACGCGCGCCGCCTTGGCAATCGGCGGATAGCTCGGCGCCGTCTTGTTCAGCAGCATACCCTGGGCCACGCCCCCGGAGATGTTGATCTTCTTCGGCGCTTCTGCCTTGACCTTGGGACCGCTGCTGCCGCTGCCGAACACGCTGCCGATCACGCCCGTGCCGCTGCCGCCCAGCCCTTCCATCCCAGCCACGCCAAAGCCTGAACTCGGTGGCGCTTCCCTCTCGGCCACAATCTTGATGTCGTGCGGAATCTTGGTCGGCGCCGTCAGCTGATTGTTCATCATCTCCGACTGCACGTGCACCACATGCACTACCTCAGGCGGGGGCGGCGGGGGCGGAGGAGGAGGAGGCGGCGGTGGCGCCGTCAGAACGGTCAGCATCATGTTGTGAGGAAGTGCCTCAGGATAGATCAACGGGATCAGGATGAGAAGAACAAGAATCGAGCCATTGGTGATGAACGTGACCATCATCCAATACTTGCTCTTGCTCTTGATCCTGCCGCCGGATTCAAATGTGGAATCTTCAAACATGGCCAGCCTCGAATCGGGGTGTTGGTTACCTCTAATTAGACACCGCCGGGTCCCGGAATGTTCCCAGCATCAGAACGGTATCACAGAAGGGTGTTCCCCTTGTATCAGATAGATGCGCCCCATGCAAAACATGCTGTAAAGGTGGTGCAGTTTCGATGGATAAATTTTATCCGCGCGGCTTTTTCGCCGCCGGCAATACCACCGTCTTGCCCTTTTCCGCCCGCCACTGCTGCCACGCCACCAGCATTGGCGCCGCCACCGCAATCGACGAGTACGTTCCGATCAGGATGCCCACCACCAATGCGAACGAAAACCCATTCAATACCGCCCCGCCGAAAATGTAAAGCGACAGCACCGTCAGAAACGTCAGCCCCGAGGTCAGCACCGTCCGGCTCAGCGTCTGGTTGATGCTCCGGTTCACCACGTCCGCCAGCGACTCCCGCCGGCTCATGCGCAGGTTCTCCCGGATGCGATCAAACACAACAATGGTGTCGTTCATCGAGTAGCCCACCAGCGTCAGAATCGCCGCAATTACCGTCAGGCTGATCTCCTTGTTCAGCAGCGCAAACGCGCCCACCGTGATCAGCGTGTCGTGAAACACCGCCACCACCGCCGCCACGCCGTAGATCAGTTGGAAACGGAACCACAGATACACCAGCATCCCCAGCAGCGAGTAGAGCGTAGCCAGCAGCGCCTGCTTCTCCAGCTGATGGCCCACCGTCGGGCCCACCACGTCCACCTTGGTCCCTGAAGGCACAATCGGATTCGCGTACGAGGCATGCAGCGCATCCAGCACCTGCTTCTGCCCGGCCTCGAGCGAGCTCTCATCCTGCTGCTCCGGCAGGCCGATCAGCACTTCGTTCAGGTTCGCCTGGTCGTAGGGCACCACCGTCGCGTCCTTCACGCCGGCCGTCGCCATCGCCTGGCGGATCGCCCCAATATCCGGCGTGCCCGTAAACTGCACCTGCACTTCTGTGCCGCCGCGGAAGTCCACGCCCAGCGGAACCGGGCTGCGCACTCCGCCCACCGGGTGCTCCCAATGCCAGCCCATGGCAATCAGGCCGCTGATGCTGAAGATCAATGAGAAGCCGAGGAAGTACCACTTCAGCCTCAGCCAGTCCACATTCACGCCGCGAAACAATTCCACTTGTTCTACCCTTCCCTGTGGCTGAAGCCGTGCGCCTCAGCGTTAAGCATCTATCCTAAATCCACGACTAAATCGAAACCGGCTCGCCCTGCTTCAGCCTGCCCACATGCCAGTCGAAGATCACCCGCGAGACAAACACGGCAGTGAACAGGTTGGCTGCCAGACCGACCGTCAGCGTGACCGCAAAGCCCTTCACCGGCCCGCTGCCGAACAGGAACAGAATCGCCGCCGACACAATCGTCGTCACGTGCGTATCGAAGATCGTCGTCCACGCATGGGCAAAGCCCTGGTCCACAGCCGCCACGGCTGCCTTGCCCGCCCGCATCTCTTCCCGGATGCGCTCAAAGATCAGCACATTCGAGTCCACGCCCATGCCGATCGTCAGAATCACGCCGGCAATCCCCGGCAACGTCAGCGTAGCCCCCGAGAAACCCATGAAGCCGAGCAGAATAACCAGGTTCAGGAAGAGCGCCAGGTCGGCGTTGATGCCCGAGCCCTTGTAGTACACCAGCATGAAGGCCATCACCACCAGCACGCCCACAACTGCGGCCGTCACGCCCTGGCGGATCGAGTCCGCGCCCAGCGATGCGCCCACCGTCCGGTCTTCAATCGGCACCAGCGAGGCTGGCAGAGCGCCCGTGCGCAGCATCTTCGATAGAACTTCAACCTCGGTCGGCGTAAAACTGCCCACAATCTCGCCCGTTTCGCGAATGGCGCTCTGGATGACCGCGACTTCCTTCACCCGGCCTTCCATCACTACCGCCATGCTCTGGCCCACGTTCTTGCTGGTGTAGTCGTAGAACTTGTCGCCCGCATCGTTGGTCAGCGTAAAGTGCACCGCCTGGCGTCCGTTCTGGTCGTTCCCAGGGTCGGCTGAGCGGAACTGGTTGCCGGCCACCACCGGAACCCGCTTCAGCACAAACACCTCGTCGGCGCCGGAGCCGGTCGCCAGCGTGCCCGAACCGTGCAGCATCATCTCGTCCGGAGGAATCGAGCCGTTGGTGCCGGCCGCTGCTTCCTGCTCGTCCTTGTACGGGCCGCCCACCACGGCGTGAATCTCCAGCCGCGCCGTCGACTGGATAATGCTCTTCACCTGCTCCAGGTCGGAGATGCCAGGCAGCTCCACCAGTATCTCGTTCTTGCCCAACCCATACGGCGAAACCACCGGCTCGCTCACGCCCAGCGCATTCACGCGGTCGGTGATCGTCTCAATGGCCTGGTCCACGGTCTTCTGTTCAAGAGCCGTTTCAATGCTCGGCTTCATGGTCAACGTCCAGCTGTTGTCCGCGCCGCCGCCCGAGAGGTCGTAGTCGGTCGAAAACTTGTCATCCAGCGTCGACCGCACCGTCCCCGAACTGGCCAGCGCTGTGCCTTCCACCTTGATCACGTCCGGCTGCTTCACCGGATCGGGCTTGTAAACCTGCGTGAACGTCAGGTTGGCGGTCTTCAGGTCCTGCTCCACCCGCTGCACCGCGTCGTCCGTCTCCGCGCCCACGGCTTCAGCCACCACCACCTGCAACACCAGGTGAGCGCCGCCGCGCAGATCCAGCCCAAGGTGAATCCGCTCGGTGATCGAGTCGCCCAGGGCCTTGCCCGTGAACCCCTTGGGCACCCCGACGATGCCGTAAACGCAGATCGCCAGGAATGCGACAATCAGGGCAATCTTTTTGTTGAGATTCTTATTCATCGTCCCGTTTCTCTAGTTGAAAAAATCAAAAATTGAAAACTCTGGGTGGAAACCCACCAACCCTGGGTGCCCCATCCTTGCGAGCTCTTTGTTCTTCTCGCAAGCGTGGGAAATCACGAACCCATGCGTTACGACCCCGTGCCCGTGTCCTGCGTCGTCACTGAAGCAATCGCGCTCTTGGCCACTTCCAGCTTGATATTATCCGGCGCCACGCGAATGATGTACGCGTCGTCCTTGATGGAAAGAATAATGCCCCGAATCCCCCCGGCCGTCGTAATCCGGTCCCCGGCCTTGATGCTCGCCAGCATCTCCTGCCACTGCTTCTGCTTCTTTTGCTGCGGCCGGATCATCACCAGGTAAAGCACAGGAATCAACAACAACATGGGGAGAAATCCAATCAGGCCTCCTGCCGGAGCCCCTCCCGCCAACACTGCCAGACTCGTTGCCACACTCATCCTTTGCTCACCCCGCTGGACGCGAATATCCACATCCACTCAGGGCACAGGCTAACCCGGCTTGAAACCGGCTGCCCGACCAAAAATTTGTCTCCGGGAATGGGCCTGGCTTGATCCGGGCCGCTTGCCCTGTCCGGGCTCTGGCCACACCTTCCTGCCAGATCTCAACTGAAGAACTCGCCGCTCAACGTGCCGCCGCCGGCTCAACATCCGCCATGCGCCCGCCTGCCGGCCGCAAACCCAACTGCCCTCTGCTTCCTGTTCGACGCGGCCTTCCACTCGAATCCAGACCCGGCTCGCCCGGCATCAAAGCCATCGCACCTGCTTTGCGCCCGCCCCGCCAGGATTCCAGAAGAATGCCTGGATACGATAAGAAACGCGCGGACTGCCGCATGTCAAGGTGCCCGGCGGCCACACTGGCCCCGAATCAGGCGAAAATCCCCTCGCCCCGCGCCTTATCGCCGTCGCGCCGGCCGTCGCAGGCTCTGCCTGCACAGGTTGAAGAACACCCAAACCATGAACGAAACCGCCAGAACTACGGGAACAAAGCAGGCCAGTGCCACCACAACGCTGCGCATCGATTCGGTCCTGCCGCGCTCTCCGGGTTACCCGCGCCATGCCCATCGTGCCGCGGACGGAAAGCACCGCAAAACCAGAAGACACCCGCAGCTGTAAGGGCGGGATAGACCTTCCATAAAGGTTTAGTAAGTCAAATAATTTGTATCGGCTTCAGCCCCTGGACCGTGGGGCGTGAGTCCGCGCTATTCAGCCGGCTCCCAATAGCGAAGCCCCGGCTCTGCGCAGCTCAGGCACAGCTTCACTCCGCCCCCTTCCACAAACCGCCCAAAGTTCACGCCCTCGCCGCAGCGGCCGCACGTCACCCGCTCCCCCTTGGTCCCCGGCAGCTCTGCCGCATCCACCCTCACCCGCACCGTGTCCACGCGGAACAGCTCCGCATCCCCCAGCTCGCGATACGCCATCATCTGCTGCCGGCTCTTCGGCTCAACATGCGGATAACGCTCCCGCGCCAGCTCCCGCGAATTCTCAAGCGCCACAATCCGCACCCCGCGTCCGTCCGCCAGGTCCACAAACGTAGCCGCCATCTTGCCCCAGTCGCGAAACTTCAGCGACCGCTTGCCCAGCCTGCATCCGGTCACCATCCCGATCGCGTCCGTCGCGCAGCGGTCAATCTCCACATACGTCACCAGCCGCTTGCGGTCCGCCCCGCGCGGGTCGGCGATGCCCAGCCGCTCCAGACCGAGCAACGCCATGCGCACGCCCAGAATCTGCCCCGCGCACAAGTGCCCATGCGCCGCCTCAGCCTTCACCAGCAGCTCATCGATCGATTCCATTGCCAACCCGCAGTCCAGGACACCTGAGGAATCCAGCGCCTGCCCTCCATGGTAATAGCCCTCGCACCCAGACCCGCTGCCTCGCCAACTCGCCACCCCGCCAACTTGCCAACTCGCAAACTCGATAGCTCGCAGACCCGCCGACCCGCTACTTCGGCTTCGCCGCCGCCGCATCCGAGTCATCCCCCGCATCCTCCACCA